>JABAOH010030980.1_pt1 | contig 18563 bp, 18 predicted proteins | sample 7062181 | NCBI WGS metagenome assembly JABAOH01 (sample SAMN14538630, study PRJNA623070) | marine sediment metagenome | biome: marine biome [ENVO:00000428]; feature: marine pelagic biome [ENVO:01000023]; material: deep marine sediment [ENVO:00002113]; isolation source: pool of 5 deep marine... | reverse complement strand
ATCCTTCATGCGAGATCCACTGTGCCGACTATCTCAGAGAGGTTTTCCATACGCACATATCGGCCGAGAATGTGGCAGCTGTCATGGCAGAGCCGGTTCTTGGTGAAGGAGGCTTTGTGATGCCGCCAAATGGGTGGCACCGCAAGATCAAGCAGATCTGCGAGGACAATGGGATTCTGTACATCGACGATGAGGTACAGACAGGTTTTGGCCGAACAGCCAAGATGTTTGCCATTGAGCATTTTGGGGTGGAGCCAGATATCATCACGACGGCAAAATCCCTGGCCGGTGGGCTTCCCCTAGCTGGGGTGACCGGGAAGACGGAAATCATGGATGCACCCCATGTGGGGGGTCTTGGAGGGACTTACGGTGGCAATCCCTTGGCCTGCCGGGCAGCACTGGCCGTGATTGAAACATTCGAGAAAGAGAATCTCCTCGATCGCGCCGAAACAATCGGTCAAAAGGTTATGGATCGATTCAAGAAGATGCAGGACGCGTACGAGATCATTGGAGATGTCCGAGGAATAGGGGCGATGGTGGCCATGGAGCTCGTGAAGGATCGAGCGACAAAAGAGCCCGCCAAGGACGAAACGGGTCAACTGGTGAAGAAATGCTATGAAAGAGGGCTCATCACCATTTCGGCGGGTACTTATGGGAATGTCATGCGGATTCTCATGCCTCTAGTCATTACGGACGCTCAGCTTGATAAGGGGCTGGCGATCCTGGAGGAATCACTCGGGGAGATCGTCTGAAGGGAGAGTCTCTGCAATCCGTTGGAAATCAGCCGGTGGAGGCGTTTTATGCTCTTAGGAGTATCTCTGTCCAAGGCGGCGAGATCCTTTCCCCAAAAAAAGGCAATTGTATGTGGGGATGACCGATTCACCTATGGGCAGTTCAGAGACCGGGTTTTTCGATTGGCCAATGGTCTGAATGAACTGGGTATCGGCAAAGATGGAAAGGTTGCCATTCTTCATCCGAATTGCCATGTTTTCATGGAGGCCTACTATAGTGCTGCCCTAATCGGTGCGGCCCTCGTTCCTATCAACTACCGGCTTTCCCCGCGGGAAATCGCCTTCATCCTTGAAGATTCAGAAAGCCAGCTTCTCATCGCCTCACCGGACTTTGGACCGATACTCGAGGATGTTCAAAAGCGGGACGGGGGAGTATCCAAGGTCCTTTGGAGTGGCAGGGGCGGATCCTTTGAGAAATTCCTCGTAAAATCCTGTGGAGAACCGCCTCCCCTCGTTTCGATCGATGGAGCGGATCTTGCCCAGATCTACTATACGAGTGGAACGACGGGGCGACCGAAAGGCGTCATGCTCAGCCATCATAATGTGGCGAGTCATGCCCTGGGAACCATAGCGGAACTCCATCTCACGGACCAGGATATCTGGGTCCATGTGGCTCCCATGTTCCACCTGGCCGATGCGTGGGCGACGTGGGCGATTACCTGGGTGGGCGGAATTCACGTGATGGTCCCCCATTTTGAGCCGAAAAAGGTTCTTGAGACCATCGAACGAGAGAGGGTCACCCTGACCAACATGATTCCAACCATGCTCAACCTGATGGTCAATGAGCCCGGGGTGGAACAGTACGATTTCAGCAGTCTAAGGGTCCTGTTGAGCGGAGGTGCACCCATTGCACCGGATGTGGTTCGGAAGATAGTCCAGACCTTCGGGTGTGACTACATCCAGACTTACGGCATGACCGAGACGAGCCCTTACCTCACACTATCGATTCTGAAAGAACACCTGAAGCGACTTCCCGATGAGGAACAGCTCAAGTACAAATCAAGGACAGGACGTGAGTTTGTTGGCGTGGAGTTGAAGGTGGTCAGGGAAGACGGCACAGAGGTGAATCCCAATGATCAAGAGGTGGGAGAGATCATTGCGAGAGGAGAGAGTGTGACCCGCGGGTATTGGAAGCTCCCCGACGAAACTCAAAAGGCAATTCGGGACGGCTGGCTCTATACAGGGGATATGGCTGTTATTGATCGTGAGGGTTACATCAACATTGTTGATCGGAAAAAGGACGTCATTCTCACCGGCGGAGAGAATGTCTACTCCACTGAGGTTGAGCACGTCCTTTACAAGTATCCGGCGGTCTTAGAAGCGGCCGTCGTCGGAGTTCCCGATGAGAAATGGGGAGAAGCGGTGAAAGCGGTGGTGGTCTTGAAAGAGGGGCAAGAGGCTGCGGAACAGGAGATCATCGATTTCTGCAAGGCCGAGTTGGCCCGTTACAAGAGCCCAAAATCAGTCGATTTCGTGGATTCCCTCCCCAGAACGGGTTCGGGAAAGATCCACAAAAAAGGCATCCGAGACCGATACTGGGAAGGCTATGACAAGAAGGTCCACTAGGGCGCGCTTGGCTTTGTCCAGTCACCGTGATTGTCAGCTAGGCGTATCCCATCCGCCGCTTTGCCGCTCTCATAAGGTGGATGAACTCCTCGAACGCAATCGGGTGTTGAAGATTCAGACGGAAGACTTGTGTCCCGTAAAGCGCTGAAATCGCTTCACTCAGAGATATCAAGCGCTGCTTCAAACCAGCGGAATCACTCCTTTGGGATTGAAACTGCCATTGGGTTCCATCCCGGAAGCAGACCCTCCCTTTGACTGAGGACTTCCCCTCTCTGTCCGTGACCATCACTCCAAAGAAGTCGATTGCCTCGGTTTTCACGACGAATGCATCTTCGATTCTGTGTCGATTCGAAATTTCCATCATTCCTCCTTTGCCATAACTCAAGGGCGTTAAAAGGTCGCCTCAATGCCAGCGACCCAATTCCTCTCCGGGGATGGGTAAAAGTTCCGAGTTACTGGAAATCCACCGAGTACAGCATATTCAGAAAACTCCTGGTTTGTAATATTGTTGACTCCCACAAAGGCCTCTAGCCATTTCCACTGATAGGAGAGTCTTCCGTTCAGGGTGTAATACTTGCTCAATTTCTCGAACTGATTGGCCTGGTCGCCGACGAGAAAACTGGAACCGACGAAATGATAGTCACCGGAGAGGATAAACCCAGGAAGAATGTTATCGATCTGAAATCCCACGTTCGCCTTATGTCTCGGCACAAGCGGCACGTCATTGTTTTCGAATGGTTCTTTCTCAAAAGTGGCTCTCTCAAACGTGTAATTGCCAAAAAGGGTAACCTTGTTGAAGAAACGTGATTTTGCCCCGATTTCCACCCCTTGGTGCAGCGTCTCTTCGTGATTTACGTTCGTGAAGGTCGCCGGGTTGAAAAAGATCTCGTCCCTGATTTGGGCCCGGAAAAGCGTGATATTGCCCTCCATATCAGACGTGAAAAAATGCCTTATTCCCACCTCATAGTGCCTTCCCCTCTGGGGCTTGATGTCTGAGTTGACATTGATGCTCCCCGTGAAAAAGTCGAAGAGAATCAATTCATCCGTTAGGGGAAAACGGAAGCTTCGGTTTACCCGGGCAAAGATAGAGGAATTCTCGTTGTAAAGTAATGTAAGTCCTACGCTATATGCGTTCGCCTCGTCCCTGACCGTCTCGTCCAAGGGGGCGAAGCCGAAGAGGAAGTCCTCCTGTTCGAGGTCGTATTCCACCCTTTCGTGTCGGGCCCCGAGTGTAAAGATGACATTCTCCAGGAGCGAGAATTCATTGTTCACATAAAACCCGTAGGAGTGCTTCTCGATGTCGGAGAAACCCGAGGGAGCCAGAGGGGTTCCGAAGAAAAAGTCGACATCGAGGTTAGACCCGTAAATATCGATTCCAGCAATGACCCTGTTCGCACGATCAAGAATCGCTCCATCCCAGGTATATCGAGGTGTGAGCCCCCAGGTGTCTAACTCTCTGTCTGTGGATGAAGAGAAACTGACAAAATCGTCCTGAGTCTCTCGATCCCGGTAAGATAGATCGGATATGATGGTTCCATACTCCTGCAGGTCCCAATCCATTCCCACCATCAGGTATTGATCGGTGCTTTCGCCTTCATCCAAAGGATTTCTGGCGGCCCTTCTGTCGATTTGCAGTTGCTCCTCTGACAGTGCCCCGGGAAGTCCGAAATTGTCCCGATGATAGGATCCACTCAGGCTGAAACTGAGAAAGTCTGTTGGATCATAGATGATTTTTCCTCCCGCATCTCTCGTGCGAAACTCGCTGTTTTCCCGGTATCCGTTCGTCGAGTCATAGCTGCCAGAGAGGGTAGCGGCCATGTTCTCATAGCCTCCACTGATCGATGCTTCTTCTCGGATTCTCCCGTAGCTTCCGGCACCGGTCTCAACCCTGACGGCCAGTTCTTTGGCAGGGGTTTTCGTGATGATATTGATCACTCCACCGACGGCGTTATCGCCGAAAAGAACACTTCCAGTGCCTCGGACAATTTCGATTCGTTCGATTTGGTCCAGGGGTATCTGCGTCCAATCGACGCCGCTGAGATCGATTTCGTTAACCCGTCGCCCATCAACGAGCACCAGGGTGTTGGATGGTGCCGTCTCTCCGAATCCGCGAAGGTCGACTTGTATGTTTTTTCCATTCCCATTCAGGTCCCTCACAACGATGCTCTCTTCAGATCGCAGCAGATCGGCAGCGGTCCTTGCGTTGGAGTTTTCGATCTCCTCTGCGGTAATGACCGTCACGTTCGCTGGAATCTTCCGGATCTCCTCTTCCTCTCGTGTCGCTGTCACAACAACCTCTCCAAGGATAGGTACCTCGTCCCTCTCATCGGCGAGGACCGGGTATGGGGTCAGCCCGAGAGCTAGGATGACCCAGAATCTCCAGAAGTGGATCAATCGCCCCGCTGCGTGACTCCTCTTCTCTTTGCATTTTCTCGAACTAGTGGTCCAGCGATGGTGCCATATGGTGGGAGTGATCAGGGCCCCAAAAAACCGGAACTTTAGCTTATCTGGCATGTGAGCCTCCCTCGACTATCTGAGTGTGACAACAGGGATTTACATCCCGTCGCGGGATTGCTCCCCCTGTCGTGGTTTTTCTTCCAAAAGGGCATGTTCAGCGGACCGTTCTGGCGGGAAAAGGAGGCTGGTAGATGAAAACAGTCTGGAAGTCCCTAGAAGACAAAAAAAGCCTGACCCCGGATCGTGATCAGACCTTCTTTTCTTACCGACTCCATATTCCCACCCCTCGAGGAATGTTCTTGGAGCAATGTCTTGGGCAGGTTTTCTGGCTCGTGGATCCTCCTACTCACCACGCCTTCCCATCCCACTCAACCGGGATAGTGGCACGCTCTGTGGCTTTCGTCCCCACTCACAGCGGCGGGTCCGCGACGGCTTTTGACCGTCTTCCCTACACCCAAGCATTTGCCTATTTGGGTCACTTTATACCGTAGGAGGATATGCTTGTCAACTATTTTTTTGAGGAGGCTATTCTTTTCAGAAGTCTCCTTCACCCAAAGTCGCATGATTTCGCATTGCCGCTTCTCATTATCTGCTTGACGGATAACCAAAGTTGTGGCATCATGGTTTCGCTTTTGACCTGGGGAATCATAGGGTGAAAGGAGGTGATTGTTAGCGCAGTGATCGAAAGACCAGGCATGCAGAAGTTTCAAATAAAGGAGGGAACGGAAATGATGAAGAAGACAGTCTTTATTTTCCTAGCATTCGTCCTGTCGGTGGGTATGTGGATTGGTGGCACCCCGGAAGCATTAGCGGCAGAAACGGTGAAGATCGGTTACAATGCGCCGCTCTCCGGGCCTGCTGCCGCGTGGGGACTCCCGGGCCTTGAGGGTGCGGCTATATGGCTTGACCAGGTCAATGGCGCCGGGGGTATTAAGGCTGGAGGCAAGACCTACAAAGTAGAAATAGTTAAGTTCGACAATGAGGGTGTCGGGAGCAAGGCTCTGCTTGGTGCCAGGAAGTTGGTCCTGGAAGATGGAGTGGTCGCCACGCTGATGCTCGGTGGAGCGCCTAGTGCCGTCGTGCAGCCCTTTCTAACCAAGCATAAGACCATGACTTTCGTCCTGATCGCGTCGGACATATCGCCTGACAGGCCTTACCTCATGGATGTAACGGACAACTTCCCTGTATATCACCTTCTCCATCCCGAGTACATCGCGAAGACCCGCCCCGAAGCGAAGCGGGCGGCCATTGTGGCTCAAGATGAGGAGATAGGTCTCGCTTCGATAGCGTGGTCGGAGGCAGGGTTTGAAGCCGCGGGTATCGACGTGGTGTATAGTAAGCCTTTCTCGGTAGATACCACCGACTTTGCGCCGATCATAACCGCGGTACTGGCCGAAAAGCCCGACATAATTAGCATGGGTGCCAGCTGGCCGGAGTTTCAGGCACTCATCGCGGAACAGGCCTATATTCAGGGCTGGAAGGGCATCATCGTCTCGGCCTGCTGGGACTTTAACGCCATTCTCGCCAAGGTGCCCAAGGAGTTCATGGAGGGTGCCGTTTCCAGCTTTCCAGATTTTGACGATCCGAAGCTCACAAAAGAACACCATGATTTTTGGAACGAATGGCAAAAAAGATACCCTGGCCACGGGTTCTCTGAGATCGTGTGGGAGTATAAAGGAGGCATGGATGTCTGGAAGCACGGTGTGGGGCTAGCGGATAGTGTCGAGTCGGAGGCAGTATACAAGGCGCTAAAGGCTGCCCAGTCGGTTCCGCACTCGTTCGGGCCAGGAGTCTGGTGGGGCAAAGAGACGTTTGGTCTGGATAACCTCCTCGTGCCCGTGTGGCCTATCACAGAGATACACAATGGAAAGCCTGACATTGTGTCAAGGATTAGCGTTCTCGATTGGATGAAGAACGAGCGCAATCGGGAGATTCTCTTTGGAACCCTCAAGAAATGGAATATGAAAACCTACCAGTGATGACCTGGTGAAGGAGATCTGGGAGGGTGAGCCTGGGCTCGTTTGTCAAGGGGGTTGACCTTGACGGATGAGCCCAGGCCATAATAAGCGCGGGAACAGGGTCCAGTCCTTGTAGATTGAGAAATAGCATGGAATTCTTCGGGCAAACGATTCTAAACGGACTCATGACGAGTTCTTTCTACGCTCTGATCGCCGTGGGTTTGAGCCTGGTTTTTGGAGTCATGCACATTGTCAATTTTGCCCATGGTGAGTTCTACATGGTCGGTGCTTACACGGTATGGATTCTCTACGCCCTGCTTCACTGGCCCTTTTTTGTCGCCGTTGGCGTGGCCATTGTCCTGGTTGGACTTCTGGGTGTGCTCGCTGAGAGATTCGTGTTTAGGCCGGTGCGAGGAAACGTTCTCAGCGGTTTTATCATTTCTATCGGCCTGGTGTTTGTTCTCCAAGTCTTGGTGGTGAAGATCTGGGGAGTGGGTAAGATGAAGCCAGTCCCTGCCGCATTTCCCGAGATACTAGACTTCTGGGGCGTTTCTACGAGTTGGCAGAGGTTCATAGTTGTCCCTGCAACCGTTCTCCTTCTCTGGATTCTCTGGGTTTTCCTCGCTCGGACGGGGCTGGGTCGGGCAATACGGGCCTCTGCTTTGGATAGCGAGGCTGCGTCCCTTCAGGGTATAAGCATCAATAAGACTGCCCCTCTCGCCATGCTTATTGGCTCCGCCATGGCGGGGGCTGCGGGGGCGTTAATGGCGCCTATCATGTCGGTCTACCCCTACATGGGGCATACCGTTATTTGGACGGCTTTCGTGGTCGTAATTGTGGGGGGAGCCGGTAACATCGGGGGGACAATTCTCGCCGCCCTGCTCTTCGGTTTTCTCCACACCGTCGTTACCACCTTGCTCGATTCAACGATTGCCAACCTGGTCAGCGCCTTGTTTATGCTCGTTTTCTTATCAATTAGACCTCAAGGACTAGCAGGTTATGCGGAGAAATAGTCCATCCAAGCCGATCGGCCTAGCAGCTTTGGGAATCATTCTCGTGGCGTTGCCATTTACCTTGAGGGAGTACTATGTTGATGTCGTGACCATGCTCCTTGTCAATGTCATCATAGTCGCGAGCTTCCGCCTCATAACCACGACAGGGGGCTGGTCCCTTGCCCATATCCCCCTGATGGGCGCTGGCGCCTACGGAACTGCCCTAATGACAGGGGCCTTCGGTTGGCCGTTCTGGCTTACCCTGCCGCTTGCCGGGTTGGTTGCAGCGGTAATTGGCCTGGCAATGAGTTATCCCTTGGTGAGAACAAAGGGGTTCGCCTTTTTTGTTGCCTCTTTTGCAGCCGGGGAGGCGCTGAGGCTGTGCTGGATGAGGTTCAAGGTTCCTTTTGGAGGCCATAAGGGACTGACAAATATTCCCCCTCCCGAAACCATTCCGATTCCGGGCTTACGAGCAATAGATTTCAGTGATGCCACTCCGTATTATTTCCTGGCCTTGGTCGTGACCGTCTTGTGCCTCGCGATTATGCATCGGTTGGACAAGTCTCGGATAGGTGACACGCTGAAGGCTATCAATTCTCAGGAAAACCTGGCGAGAAGCGTTGGCGTAAACGTCACTCAATATAAGATCCTGGCTTTTGTCATAGGCTCCTTCTTTGCCGGTATCGCCGGTGTCCTCTTAGCCCACCGCCTTTGGGCCGTAGAACCGCAACAGTTTGGCTTTGTAACGACACTGTATTTGCTTGTCTGGGTCGTCTTTGGGGGCACACGTACCTTTGCTGGCCCAATCATTGGGGTTGTTGTCTTGACAGTGCTCGGCGAATTGCTGGACCCTTTGGCAGAATGGGTCCCCATGATTTACGGGGCTATCCTGATATCTACCCTGCTTTTTTTACCCGAGGGTCTCGAAGGCTTACCCAGGCGGCTGGCGCCCTGGATGAAGTTTAGGATCGTTTGGGGAGAACCATTAGAAGCTTCCCGTGGGGTACTAGAACAACCGGTGAATCCGCCAGGGGAGGTGAGAGAGACTGGCCTTTGAAGGGCCACTTATTATTGAGGATACACTTGTGGCTATACTCCAATTATCGGGTCTATCCAAGAACTTCGGCAGTTTAGTGGCCGTAAATCATTTTGATCTGAGTATTGAAGAGGGTGAGATCAGGGGTTTAATTGGACCCAATGGTTCGGGAAAGACAACCCTGTTTAATTTGATTACTGGTTTTATCCGGCCGACAAGGGGGAGGGTCACATGGCGGGGCCATGATATAACGCACCAGTCGCCGGACGCTATCGCTGAGAAAGGATTGGCCCGTACCTTTCAACTTACTACCCTATTCAAAGAGATGACTGCCTTACAAAACGTCGTTATAGCCTGTCATCTTCATATCGGTTTAGGACTTTTCCAGCAGTTTTCAGGGACAGCGAGAACACGTGAGAGGGAAAAGGAGATCGAGGAAAAGGCTTTGGGTTTGTTGGAAACTATGGGCATAGCTGATGTAAAGGATGAGATCGCCGGAGAATTACCACACGGCCATCAGAGGGTTCTTGGAATAGCAATTGTCTTGGCTACTGAGCCCAAGTTGTTATTGCTCGATGAGCCAGTAAGCGGTATGAACCCTACGGAAACAAGGGATACGATGCATCGAATAGAAATGCTACGCGACCGTGGGATCACGATCTTGCTGGTGGAGCATGATATGAAGGCGGTTATGACCACCTGTGATAAGATTACCGCGATGAGCTTTGGGGAAAAGATTGCCGAAGGCGGACCCGAGGAGATAAGCCAACACGAACAGGTAATCGAAGCTTACCTGGGGAAAGACTAGACCTATGCTGAGGTTGAAAAACATAGTGGTCCACTATGACGGGGTGGAAGCGCTGAAAGATATATCCATGGATGTCGAGGCCGGGACGATCACCAGTCTGATTGGAGCCAATGGGGCTGGCAAGAGTACCTGTCTGAGAGCAATTTCAGGGCTTGCACCACTCACCGCTGGGGAGATTTGGTTTGAGGACAAGAGAATAGATGGCATGTCACCTGAAAAGATCGTTGAACTGGGTATTGGACATGTTCCCGAGGGGAAAAGGCTTTTCATGGAGATGAGCGTCTTGGACAATCTCTTGACTGGCGCTCATTTGAGAAAGGATAAAGATAGGCTTCAACAGGATCTTGAGCGGGTTTATGGGTATTTCCCTGTATTGCGAGAAGCCCGCCACCGGAGGGCATCGACCCTAAGTGGGGGTGAGCAGCAGATGCTGGCCATCGGACGTGGTCTCATGGCGAATCCTAAACTTCTTCTCCTCGATGAGCCTTCTTTGGGGTTATCCCCGATCCTGACTCGCGAAGTCGCTTCCATCATAAGACGAATTACTGATGGGGGGGTTTCTATTCTCCTCATAGAACAGAATGCGACTGTGGCCCTCAAGCTGGCGAGCAAAGGTTATGTTCTGGAGACGGGGAGAATTGCCTTAGGAGGCGATAGCAAGCAATTGCAAAACAACGACCACGTCAGGGCGGCCTATCTTGGAATCAGTCCCACCGAGGAGGCGCGGGCGGGAGGCGCGCAAGAAAGAGAAACGACAGAGAGAGGAGCACCAGCGAGAGGACCGTCTGATAGGTGGCAGGATAGAGGGCCGCAAGGCAGATGGCAGGATAAAGGGGTGCCTGAACGACCGGTCCAAGAGGGACGGGCACCCTATAGCGAGCCCTTTGACAGAGGGGCCCAAGAGATACGGGAGAAGGATGAAGGGAAGCGAGCCGTATGGGCGCAAGATATGGGATACCTGGATAGAGGGACACCAGATAGATGGACACCGTCTCGCTGGCAAGATAGAGAACCACTTGAAAAGTTGCAAGATCGAGGGCTAGAAGGCAGAAGGCACGATGAGGAATTGCCTGAGCGGTGGGCCCAAAACAAAAGGGCACGTGACAGAGAGCCTATTGTGAGGCAGGTCCAAGAAAGAACGGTGCCGGAGAGATGGGAACGGTTCAGCTGGGAAGATAAGGAGCCCCCTGAAAGATGGAGTCAATACAGATGGGCCAAAGCGAAAAAGGGGCCCTCACGGGTCGTCAAGAGAACTTTCGTGACCACAGTGCGGAGAATGACTTGAAGGTGTCACAATTGCATCCAACTCAACAAATATTGGCTTGCGCTTCACGAGTTATCGTCGGGGTAGATGGAAGGCCGGGAGACTTCTTGCTCGTTAGGAGATCAAAGTCCGAGGAGTTGAAACGGCTGTGATGACAGAGATTGGTGAGAAGGTCTGGAGGAGTCTCATGGCCGGAGATTCTGTACCATGGAAAAGGCGCCAAAGGTGGAAGTGCAGTTTTTTGGAAACCTTCAAAGGGCGTTTCAGGAAAGAGGAAAAAAGGTTGACCTGAGCAAAGCCCCTGATGTTCGCAGCCTTTTGAGACTCTTGTGCACCTCACAGGTGCTTCACCGTGAGCTCTTTAATGACCATGGTGACGTTCGGTCGGATTTGACGATACTGAGGAACGGCCGAAACATCGCGTTCCTCAAGGAACTCGATACCGAACTCCATGACGGGGACACGGTGACCATATTTCACCCTCTCCGCGGTGGATGATGAAACGAATGGCCGGTGAGAAGGCTCCCAATCAAAGGCTTTGTAGAGCAAGTTTTTCTAACTGGGTCGTTGAGTCACGTGAGAATGCAGACATCCTACGGGAATACTAAGACGAGCTCTAAGGAGGAATGAGGATCATGGCTAAGGAGATTGATATTGACATATCAAAATGCACGGGGTGTGAGTACTGCGAGCTTGTCTGCTCTTTCACTCACCATGATGAGTTTAATCCACGAAAATCCAGGATCCATGTGAGCGTTTTTATTAATCGGTGCATGGCCGTGCCTGTGGTTTGCTATCAATGTGAGGATCCCTGGTGTGCCAAGGCTTGTCCCGCCGGCGCCATTTCCACCGACCAATTGTCGAGCGATGGGGTAAGGGCAGTGATGGTCCACGAGGACAAATGCGTTGGCTGCAAAATGTGCACCCTGGCCTGTCCCTTCGGGTGCATTACTGTCTCCGATGGCCATGCGAAAAAATGCAACCTTTGTGGGGGAGATCCTGAATGTGTGAAGGTTTGCCGTGCTGGGGCCCTCAGATTTGCGGAACCCCAGTCTGGGGTTGTGGCGAAGAGGAAAACCGTTGCCGAACGGCTTTTGAGATCTTATGAGGAGGGTAAGTGATGTGGTATGGCTGGACCGGAAGCGTGCTAAGGGTGGATTTGAGCCAGCTCTCGGTTACGATTGAGGAGTTGGATCGGCGTGTTGCAGAGGATTTCATCGGCGGGAGAGGATTGGGGGTCAAGTATCTTTATGACGAGATGGACCCATCGGTGGATGCTTTGAATCCGCGCAATAAGTTGCTCTTTGTCACCGGTCCCCTGACCGGCACGGGAGCTCCGGGCGCGAGCCGGTACATGGTGGTTACCAAGGCTCCTCTGACAGGCGCCATCGGTGAGTCCAGTGCCGGCGGTCCTTTCGCAATGGCCATGAAATACGCCGGCTATGACATGATCCTGTTGGAAGGGAAGGCCCAGAGACCGGTTTATCTGTGGATTGATGATGGTCAGGTCGAATTGAGGGAAGCTGACCATCTATGGGGCAAGACGAGTACGCAGACCGAGGTGGCCGTTATCGCCGAGACACATCCGGACGCTAAGGTAGCCTGCATTGGCCCAGCAGGAGAAAATTTGGTACTTCTCGCGTGTGTCATGAGTGACACGGGCAGGGCAGCCGGGAGGTCCGGGGTCGGAGCCGTCATGGGTTCGAAGAACCTGAAGGCCATTGCCGTCCATGGCACAAAGGGTCTGAAGGTAGCCGACAAAACGGGTTTCTTGGCTGCGATGCAAGAGGCCTATAATGCGATCGATACACCAGATACCGAGCATTTTCATCAAATCGGCACGCCGGGGGTGCTTGGTCTTGTGAAAGAATTCGGTGCTCTTCCGACCCGGAATTTCCAGAGCGGCGTAAACGAGCAATGGGAAAAGCTTAGCGGTGAGACACTCGCTACGACTATCTCAACGAGAGAAAATATGGGTCTGGCGTGCCCGGCCTGCCCAGTGGGATGCGGACGCGTGACAAAGGTCGTGAATACGAAATTCGCGGGGGAAGGGGTCGGGCCGGAGTATGAGACGATCGGTCTATTGGGCTCGAGTTGCGAAACGAACGATCTGGAGGCGGTTTCCAAAGCAGGTTTCATCTGCAATGAAATGGGGATGGATACGATTTCGGTAGGGGGTACGATTGCCTGTGCAATGGAACTCTACGAAAGGGGTTACCTACCGATGAAGGACGTGGGGATGCCCCTCAACTTCGGAAACTCTGAGGCTGTGATCCAACTGGTTGAGGACATTGCCCTAAGAAGGGGCTTTGGTGCTCGTCTGGCTGAGGGCTCTTACCGACTGGCCAATAGATATGGCCATCCCGAGTTGCATATGGGCGCAAAGAAGTTGGAATTTGCCAGTTACGACCCGAGAGCCTTGCAGGGAATGGGGCTTGGCTATGCCACCAATTCCCGAGGCGGCTGCCATATTCGAGGTGAGGTCCAGGACCTTTCACTTTACGGCGTCCAGCATTGGCGCATCACAATGGACCACAATCTCGGCCCTGTCGACCCTCTTCGGTGGGATGACAAACCGGTCTTGGCCGCGGACGTCCAGGATTGGTTCTGTATCATCGACTCCTGTGGGATGTGTAATTTTATGTTTTTCCTCGCAATGAATGAAGATCATGCACGTTCTCTTATCGAGACTGCGACAGGAATTGACATGGGAGGGAACAAGGGCTTGATGAAGACAGGAGAGAGGATATTCAACCTCGAAAGGCTATTCAATCTAAAGGCCGGGCTGACGGCTGAAGATGACACATTGCCGAGGAGAATGCTTGAAGAGCCTATGCCTGAGGGGCCGGCCAAAGGCATTGCTGTCCACCTAAGAGAAATGCTTCCTGAGTACTACAGAGTCAGAGGGTGGAGTCCCCAGGGCGTTCCCACCCAAAGAAAGTTGGAGGAACTCGGGTTGGAATGAGGGCAAGGTTGAACGACTTTGACGACGATCTATGCCTGGTAACCTTGTTGGCATACGGTCACAGCTTTTTGTTTGAGAAAGACCCTATGCTAACCCGTAAGAGCTTCCGGTGAGTGGCTTAAGAAAGCACACAATCATTGGAAATAGCGCAGCTGGTCTCTCTGCTGTCAAGGCAATTCGAAAGACGGGGGACTCTGGTCCTATCGTCTTGATTTCTGCTGAAGACTGCAATGCGTATTCTCCGGCTCTCACCACCTACTATATTGGCGGTCAAATTGATCGGCCCGCCCTCTTTTTGGCAGACGATAGCTTCTACAAGGAACTCAATGTCCAAACAATATTCGGACGCCGGGCAGTGGCGATAGATCCTGTCAAGCAGCTGGTCTATCTCGACCGGGGTCCCAAGGTGAGTTATGACGATCTTCTCATCGCTACGGGAGCATCGCCGATATCGTTAGGTCACGTCGAAAGGGAAGCCCTGGAATATATTTCAACTCTGCGAACAATTGAGGATGCCGACAAGATTAGGCAGGCCATCCAGACGGCCAAGAGAGTCGTGGTCGTCGGAGCCGGCCTTGTGAGTTTGCAGACTATCAAAGCCATCCTGGGAAGGGGGATAAAGATTACTGTGGTCGAGGTGGCCCAACAGTTACTCCCCCAGCAAACGGATCCTGAGAGCGCGGCTATCCTTCAAGAACGGCTAGAGGCGCAGGGGGTGTCGTTGCTGCTGGGCAGGGGTGTAGATCGCGTTGTAAGGAAAGGTGACCAAGTCCATGTGATCACCAGTTTTAACGAGGCACTTCCGGCCGATCTGGTGATTGTCGGCATCGGGGTCCAGCCCAATTCGGAGATGGTAAAAGGCACCGGGATCAAGGTGAACAATGGTATTGTTGTGGATGAAAGGATGAGAACCAACTATGAAAGCGTTTTTGCGGCTGGCGATGTGGCCGAAGTAAGAAATGCAATTACGGGACGGATGGAGGTCATTGCTACCTGGTTGAATGCTTGCGGTCAGGGCGAAATAGCCGGGCTGAACATGGCTGGTTATTCGTCTGAACGCCGCGGGCAATTCAGAGAGAATGTGACCACCATTTTAGAAATAGCTGTCGCGTCGATAGGTGTCTCCAGGCCCGAGGGGGGACAGTTCAGACAGATCCGATTCAAGGATTCGAAACGAGGTGTATTCAGGGCGTTGTCTTTTGAAGGGTCCAGATTAGTCGGCGCCCTCCTATTGGGCAGGATCGAAGACGCAGGGGTAATCAGGTATTGTATTGCGAGCGGGATAGATATCTCGCCCTGGGAAGAGAGGATTGCCGCGGCACCGTTGGATTTCGGAAGTATACTCTGTGGTCACGATTTTAGTTGGCCATTCTTTAGAAATTGACTCTATTGGCAACGGAGGGAACTCGAATGACAGCGTTTTCCATTATTGTTATCTGTGTTGTTATTGGGTTGGCCGCTTTGCCCGGGATCTGGCTGCTCATGTGGTGGCTCTACCGTAGAGCTTCCAAGGAAATCGCGTTCGTGCGAACAGGATTTGGGGGGCAAAAAGTGGTCATGGACGGTGGGGCGATGGTATTCCCGGTATTGCATGAGATCATTCCGGTGAACATGAATACCATGCGACTGGAGGTGATTCGGGCGAATAACCAGGCGCTGATTACGCGCGATCGCATGCGGGTGGACGTGCAAGCAGAGTTCTATGTCCGCGTTAAGCCGACCTCTGAGGCGATTGCGGATGCCGCCCAAACCCTCGGTCGACGCACCATGGATTCCACCGCCCTCAAAGAGCTTGTCGAAGGCAAATTCGTGGATGCCCTCCGGGCAGTGGCGGCCGAAATGGCCATGGAGGAACTCCATGAACAGCGAGGGGATTTTGTGCGGAAGGTGCAAACCGCGGTCACCGGAGATCTGCTCAAGAACGGCCTGGAACTTGAGGCGGTCTCCTTGACTGCGTTGGACCAGACGGACCAGAGCCATTTTAACCCTCAGAACGCCTTCGACGCCCGAGGCCTGGCTGCACTCACCGAAGTAATTCAGACTCGGATGAAACAACGGAACGAAATCGAGCGCGAAACCGAGGTTGCGATACGGAAAAAGAATCTCGAAGCCGAACGGCAGAAGCTCGAGTTGGCTAAAGAAGAAGAATTCGCCAGACTCGAGCAGCAGCGTGAGGTCGAGGTGCGCCGGGCCGAACAGCAATCCAACATCGCCAGGGAGCAGGTTGAAAAGGAGCGGGAGGCAAAGGAGGCGGAGATTGCAGCAAAGCAGCGGGTGGATCAGGCGCAGATATTGTCCGAGCGTGCAGTTGAGGAGGGACGTATTGCTAAGGAACTTCTCCTAAAGGAAAAGGACATCGCACGGCAGAGCAAAATCGAGGTTGCTGACATCGCAAGGGAGCGGGAAGCCAAGGAAGCGGAGATCGTGTCCAAGCAGCGGGTGGATCAGGCGCAGATATTGGCCGAACGGGTTGTCGAAGAGGAGCGAAATGCCAAAGACCTTCTCATTAAGGAACGAGAAATAGAAAGGATGACTGCGATCGAAACGGCCGAGATCGAACGCCAAAAGCGGGTTGCGCTGGTGGACCAGGATCGGGCCATTGCGACTGCCAATAAGTCGAAGGAACTATCTAACACCCAGGTGGAGGCAGAGAAGGCTCGTGCATTGGCCGCTAAGGCGGAGGAGCAGGTGATGAGTGTACGCCAGATCGAGATTGCTGAGCGCCAAAAGGCGATCGACCTGGTCGAGGCCCGCAGGAAGGCCGAACGTGAAGCGATTGGTATTGTCGAGACTGCGGAGGCCAGAAAGAAGGCAGCAATTGAGGAGGCTGAGGTTGTTCGCATCTTCGCTGGCGGGGAGGCCGACAAGGTAAAAATAGCCGCTGAGGCTGAAGCTGAAGCTGAGACGACCCGAACCGAAGCCGCTGAGAGGCGGTATTCGGTGGATGCAACCGGAATTCGTGCCCTGCACGAAGCTGAGAACGTCTTAGACCCGGCCAAAAGCGCTAGCCGTATAAAGATGGCTGTGATCGAACATTTGGGTGAAATCATCCGCGAGAGCGTGAAGCCAATGGAAGCCATCGAAAGCATCAAGATCGTCGACGTTGCTGGACTGAATCTGGGCACTGGGGGCGGCACAGACGCTGGCGACAGAAAAGGGTCGACGGTGGGTACAGGCGGGAACCTGGCCGATCAACTCGTGAACAGTGCCTTGCGCTACCGGGGTCAAGCCCCTCTGGTCGACGCCATATTGAAGGAAATTGGCATTATCGGTGGCGACATCAATGGTCTGACAGCGGTAATCAAACCCGACGCCGAGAAGGCGACCAAGGATGGAAGGAAGAAGAAAAAGGAAGCCTCCGTAACATGAGGGATTAGCACACCCAAAGTTCCTCTGAGAAAGTCTCAACCAGTGTTTCCATAAGCCGGCTAGTAAAAGCTAATCACGCAGGCGACCTTTGAACCGCACACGCCCTGGGCCGGCTTCTCGACCTTACGGTAATCGGGGGGGACCCTGAAGAGTGAGTCCTCGACGTCGCCTTCTTCTATATTTGTCAGTTCCCGGTTGAGAGCGCCGACTGGCGGGCCGTCGACCTGGATCATTTTTATTGGTATATTGAGTTTTCTGGCAACCCATACGGTTATCCTGCCCCGGTATTTGTTGTGAAAGACGATTTCGTACTTGTCGCAAAGGTAACCGTTGACCGTCTCCTGGCCAATCAACCGGCGCGTCCCGATCTTTTCCAGGGCCTCTTCGTCTTCTCCGGCTGGAGACAAGGCGGCGACGGCGGGAATGGCCATATAGGTCTTGGTGTCGGGATAGAGCATGAATGTTCGACCCTCACCTGGCCCGTGGATCAATACCTGTTTTTGGCCGAATAGGTCCACCATCTCCTCACGCATCATCTCGCCTTTGACGTAGACTTTGACCTTTTGCTTCTGTCCCAGCCGTTCAATGGTGGTCTCTGCCGAGAACTCGCTAGCTCTGGCCGGCTCGGCGAGGACAAATGGGAGAATAACGGCGATTAAAGCGACTATGTTCTTAGAGACCTGGCTTTTCATTTTCTCCCTCCATTCGCAGTCCTCGGTAAACCGATGCCTCTGAAAGATGAACAAAGATTCATAGACCATCGATCAATAACAGGTACTTATTGGCAAATCTCTCGAATTGTGGAGGGATTATAACATGCTGGCGAAGAGGCGTCCACAAAACTGAGGAAACTCCTCATGTGCTGACGCTTGATTCCGTCTCATTCGTCAGATTTTCTCGGGACAAAGAAGCTCGTTCTCACCTTTTTATCCTGGATGAGGCCCGCTGAAACAGCCATGGTGACGACCATTTGAATGGCCGACTGGTCATATTCGTCGGAAGTCTTTTTGTCGAGAGACTCGGGACGGATAAAAAGGGCCCTTTCGTTTTCGGAAAGAAGGGAAAGATTTGTTTTTCGAGGAGCCATTTTTTTCAGGTGCCTTACGAGACGAGAAACCTCCGGGTAGGCGGTGAAGCGATCTGAGCTTTTGGGAAAACCTTCGTGAGTGAGACGTTCGACCTCACTCTTAAGCGCTGCCCCCTCTCCTTTAAGGCGGGCTCTATGAAAGCACTCTCTTGCGAGATCTTCAGTGGCCAGGGACAGGACATCTTCGGTAATGCGGTCGATGGTTCTAAAGTTCTCTCGAGGGTTGTCAAAGTCAACAGCATCTGGCTGAAGGCCCACACGGCTCCTCAG
>JABAOH010003100.1_pt1 | contig 18576 bp, 19 predicted proteins | sample 7062181 | NCBI WGS metagenome assembly JABAOH01 (sample SAMN14538630, study PRJNA623070) | marine sediment metagenome | biome: marine biome [ENVO:00000428]; feature: marine pelagic biome [ENVO:01000023]; material: deep marine sediment [ENVO:00002113]; isolation source: pool of 5 deep marine... | reverse complement strand
TGGCAATCTCAAAACTATTAATGCAAGAGATTGCTTCGGTCGCTTCGCTCCCTCGCAATGACAATGGCAGATAAAATCCTCTCAGGAATACTGTTACGCGGTGCCACAGAAATTGGTCACACACCACCGGCTGCACCGTCTCGGGGTATCTCTGTCAGCAGTCGCTGCAGAAGCTCCATCGGCAGGCCCATTATGTTTGTCAGGCTTCCCTCAATCCTCTCAACAAATTCATCTCCGTTTTCTTTTATCGCATAAGCACCCGCTTTGTCCCGCCAGGATTCGCTGTTGATGTGCTCGGTAATTTGTTCAGACGTCAATCGCTTAGGATAAACGGTCGTGGTATCGCATTCGCTTAATTCGATGCCGTCGCTTAACCTAACAATTGCAATACCGGTTATCACCTTATGAGGTTTGCTAAAGAGCTTTTTGGTTATCTGTTCGGCCTGCTTTGCATCGGTGGGCTTGCCGACAATTTGGCCCTCAAAATCCACAACGGTATCGGCTCCAATGACCAGACAATCCGAATACTTCTGGGCGACATCTTTCGCCTTGGCCAAAGCTAATCGCTCGGCATATTCACAGGCCTCGACGCCCTCAACCGGAAAAGTCGACTCGTCAATATCGGGCCGAACGACCGTAAATTTATAGCCAGCCTTTGCTAATAACTGTTTACGTCGGGGTGAAACCGATGCAAGAATGAATGAATATTGGGATTGTTCAGACATAAATCTTTAGTCTTGAGTCTTTAGTCTTGGGTCTTGACTATTTGCCTGCAAAACGCCAGGTACTCCTTCTCGATTTGCTCGAAATCATCGCCGATATAATCTTCAAACAACCCTCTACCGACAATTCGGTTCCAAAGAACGGTCTTCGGAATGTTTCTATCTGTTGCTATTGTTTTGTTCACCTCGTCGAGCGCCCACTCTCCCCTTAAACCGTCCGCGAGCAGCCTGCGATAAACACCCAGCCGTCTACCATAACCTGCTTCCTGCAAAAACCGCACTAATGCGTATGACTGGCTGTAAAAAGCCATAACCGCCTCGGTCTGGTCCATTGCAAGCACATCACCGGGATTCATTGTAACCAATTCTCTCAGCGGTATCATCTTGTTTTTCGCCAGCGTTTTTTTCAGCCCGTCTAATCGATACAAATTCTGGGCCGGTTCAAAATAAAACTGCTCATCCTCACTTCCATGCGTCTCGAATAGCATTGCCACCCCCTCATCGAGCCAGCTTGGCAGACGAAACTTAAAACATCTGCCGTTAAACTGATGCCATCCTTCATGCCCGAGAGCAGAAAAAGTTCGCTCTCTGCCGATATCATACACCACGCAGGCGCCGTTATGATAATAGGCACCGGCCTTTATTTTGTAAAACATTTCCGCCTGCCCGCCCGCAAAGCTCTTCGTAAAATCCTCCCACTGAGTGCGGTCGGCAAAAAGATAAATAATAAATTTAGTATTTGTTTCGACCGGTTCGGGCAACTGACTATTATAGGCCCGATAGGCCGACTCAACAAAGCCGCTTATCCCTCGAAGTATGAAAGGCTCCAAAAGCGTGGTGTAAATCTCATAGTGGTTGGTGGTTAATTTCAGGCCCGGCCCATGCCCATTCTTCCAGACCTCTGCGGATTTCAGACCCGGCAGAGCCTGGCCGCGCAAATACGCCGCTCTCCCCACATAGGTATCGAGCCGCTGAGCATTGCCTGCACTGTTAATCTCGATTTTATCGGGCCCGGAACAACCGGCCAGACAAACAATGATTATGCAAATTAGCGAGAAATTCCTCACTCCAATCCTTCCTCCGAAGGCCAGCATCTCTATTTAGACCGGCAATCAGCCGCCTCGCCGGACAAAAGCCGAATCCAAGAAATATTCTTCAAAAACCCTGAACTCCAAGTTATCTTTAACATCGGCTGCAAATGATAAGAAATCCATTATATTTTGTCCACACATACGGCATTTTTCGTCTAAACTTATGGCCGGATCAAATAAGGTAGATAAAATGCTGTACAATAAATTTCATTATTAATTCATGGGAGCTGATTATGTCAACGCGAAGAATAATTTTTGGATTTCTCGTATGTTTCTCGATAGCAGTGTTTGTGGGACAAACGCTATCCCAAACACGAGGATACGGTAGAACGAAGAGGGGCCGTTTGAGGAATATGGATCGAACACAAAAGCAACAGGAGCTTGAGCAACGCAGGCTGAAACAACAATTCGAGAGGCAATTAAAAAAGCAAATGGGCCCTGTTAAGAGCGAAAAAGAATTAATGAAACAGGTACTCAGAGCAACTGAAAAGCAATGGAAGGCTATCGAGCCAAAACTTAATAAAGTGCGTGAGCTTAGGAGGCTGGCGAATGTCTCTATAAGAATGATTGGTACTGGTTTTATGGGCGGTGGTAGTATTGCCAGTGGTAGTGCCAGTGGTAGTGCCAAAGGCAGTTCAGTTGATGTTAATGTTGATGTTAATAAGGGAGTTGGCCGCGGGTCCATGTTCGGGGGTACTGGGACGCTCATTGGAGGCCAGAAACGAGGCAGCGCAGGTGGTAGTCTCATTCATTATGGTTGGGGATGGGTAAGACCTTCGCAGAACAGAGGTTTTGAGAATCTTAACGAAGGCGAAAAAATCTGTGAAGAGCTTTTTAGGCTTTTGGAAGGTAAGAACTCCGAATTAGAGCAAATAAGACAAAAAATGGAGGCCTTACGAAAGTTCAGACAAGAAGCTAAAAAAGAGCTGGCTATAGCACAGCAGGAATTGCGCCAGTTAGTGACACCCCACCAGGAAGCAGCTTTAGTAATGATGCAATTACTTGACTAATCCTGTAAAAATAAATTGTAATATCTATTTATGAGAACACCTTTGGATAATCAAATAAAGAGTCTGTGCAGGCATGCTAAAAAGGCAGATAAAGATGCCGCCTGCGAACTGTTGAAGATTTACTACCGCGACATCTTTGCATATTTAAGACGTCTTTGTGGCAGCAGACATGATGCCGAAGACCTGACCCAGCAAACGTTTCTTAAAGTCTGGTCGTCACTTGACGGTTTCGCCGGCCGCAGCAAGTTTTCGACCTGGCTCTACAGGATCGCCCACAATACTTTCTTAGATTGGCTGCGCAAAAATGCTGCCGACACTCAATCCCGCCCGGACCAATGGTGGCAGGAATGTATAGACAAAAATTCCGACCCTTTTGCAAATCTCGTCGAACGCCAATTGGCCCAGCGCCTGTACGAAGCTGTGGACCAGCTCGACGAGGACAGAAAACACGTTGTGCATCTGCACTATTACCAGGGATTGTCTATCAGCCAAACTGCCAAAGTTCTGAATATTGCCACAAGTACCGTAAAGTACAGACTTCGCGAAGTCTTCAAGGCCCTTAGGGCAAAATTAGGTGTCCGAGAAACTGGATTTGAACAAAAACAAACAATTCCAATCGCAAAAGGAGAAACATTATGAATACGCAAAAGAAAATCGATAAATATCTCAAAGCCGCCCCAAAGCCGCCAGCACCGGACGGTTTGTTAAACAAATTGCAGGCAGACGTATCCGCCCGGGATATTAAAACACATCGGTCGGGTCTACGCAGGTGGTTTGCTCCTGCCGGCGGGCGAATCTCACTTTGGCGTGTAGCCGCCGCGGCGGTGGTTGCAATCGCAGTTCTGCTGCCTTTAAGCTATGGTGCCACCAAGACAGTAAAACGCATAATAAAGACATTTGAGGCCAAGTTTGAGTATCCTCAGGACGATGGAGGAGTGCATGTATATGGAGTGGGATCAGGTATTGGTTCTTCTGACCCCAACTTCACCGAAGAAGATGCACGGGAAGCTCAACGGGAGTTCTATGAGCTTTACAAGCAAGGAAAAGCCGAAGAGGTTGAGCCAGGTTTCTGGTTTGCCATCCTTTCCAACGGTAAAGGATTTGGTACTAGAAACCCTGAAATGCTTGGCTTATCGGAGGCAGAGCGAAAAGAGTTGTTGAAGAAACAGTTCGATGAGATTGAGGAATTAAGGAAAGCCGGCAAATTTGAAAAAATCTACAAGCCTGAACATGATCATGTAATCGACGGAGTAAAACACAGATACTTTGAAGCCCGCTATACTCTTTCCGATGGTACGGTCAAAACCCTGGGTAGTTCTGAGCCTGTAAAAGAGGAAGAATAAAACAAGGACTATTTCAACAGAAAACAGCAAGTGGGGCCGGACGGTCCCACTTGCTGCTTACTTTTGAAACCACACGTCCAACCGAAAACTATATGTTCTTGAATTCCACGCCGAATACATCAGCCGTGAACAAATAAACTTCTCTTTCCGGGTCTCGCCAGGCCTCAGCCGCAAACCCCTAAGTGATATTTCAGATATCCGAAAAACTACACGAAAAGAAACAAAATAATTGCAATTTTGCGATGGCCCTGGTAATATTATCAGGCCGGGAGGATCGGCTGTGTTGATTTTCGGTGTATATGAGAAATTTCGGATTATTGTTCGAGATGGAGGCCTAAGATGAAACGCAGGTCAGTGATAGTCGTGACATTAGCATTTCTTTGCATCTTTCTGCTCCTTATGAACGGCTGCGCAAACAATGCCCAAACCGGTGCTGCTATTGGTGGTGCCGGCGGTGTAGTAATAGGGGCCATTGCAGGCGGGGGAGGTGGAGCGGTAGCCGGAGGAATAATTGGAGCAGGGGGCGGCTATATAATCGGCAACGAAATGGACAAGTAACAAAACAGAGAACTATATCTCTTTGAACTCCGCCCCGAATACATCAGCGGTAAACAGATAAACCTCCGTTTCCGGCTCTCGCCAGGCTTCCGCAGGCAGACCGGCTTTGTGAGCGCAGCAGTACGAAAGAAACTCCTCCTTGCACCAGCCGGTCTCGGTGGCAACCTGCGGCAAAAAGCAGCCTGATGCATGTCCCCTTTTTATATAAATACCGTCAACTCCTAATTGCAGACTTAACGGCTCGTCCGTCCGCTGCAAAGGCGAAAGAACCGATATCTCGACATCAAGTTGTTCTAACTCATCGGCGGTTATCGGGTCGGCAAAAAAACGCGGGTCGCCGGTAGCCGAGGCCTTTGCCATCTGCCCAACCAATTCTATCAAGGGACTGTCCGAAGTGAATTGGCCGATACATCCCCGCAACCGTCCCTGATTTTTCAATGTTACAAAGCACCCGCAGGGGGCGTTCAATTCCGGGTCGTCCGATTGGGGCGTCTCGGTCGGCTCTGCCTTGATGACCGCCTCAACGGTATCACGCGCGATTTTCAGAAGTGTTTGTTTTTGCTTATCATTCATAAGCTCAACCCCGCATTTAACCCCCGCTTACATCAGAACTTTTATTCAACGAAGCCTTTTCGTCACAAGAAATCCACCAATCAAGAGTATCATAACAGCGGAAAAAGAGAAATTAAAATATTTTTCGATAAAGAGTCGTATTTTTTCACCTTTCCCCAACAAACAACCTCGCAGACCGACCCGATGTAAACGTGATAAGAAATCCGATAAAGTTATTGTGCCCTACCCGGCAGACACCGTACAGATTTTATATGATAGAGACGTAAAACATTGAAGAACCTATCCTGATTACTTCAATGTACCATCCGTTAGGCAGAAAAACTCAAAAATGATGGAACTTTCAACTACTTGTGAGCGGACATTACGGTTAGAATACAAAAATGAAAGATAAGATTCTAATATATCTAAAAGGGTTTTTAATGGGGGTTTGTGATCTAATACCCGGTATTTCCGGGGGCACTATCGCCTTTATAACCGGAATTTATGCCCGATTAATAAATTCGGTTAAAAGCTTTTCGCCAAAATTAGTTTATGATATTGTCACGTATCCGGTTAAAAGAAGAAGCGACAGCTTAAAAGAAGACATTAAAAAATTAGATTTGGTCTTCCTGCTGATTCTGATACTGGGGATTATGAGTGCTTTTTTAATAGGCTCAAGAATCATCAAGTTCCTGCTGAGAGAATATTTTGCCTATACTTTGTCTTTCTTCATCGGCTTAGTTTTAGCATCTTCAAAAACAATTTTTGAACACATTGAAAATCACAACCTAAAGAATATCCTGTTTTGTTTGCTGGGATTGATACTGGGTCTGCTGTCTTCGATGCTCGTACCTTTAACTATTACCCCGAGCTTAGGATATGTTCTTCTGGGTGGCTTCTGTGCCGTTAATGCCATGTTTCTGCCGGGCATCTCCGGCGCTTTCATATTATTAATTATGGGTTTGTACGAATTTATGATTGGTGTTTTGAACGATATTCGAAGTAATATAAGTTATTTCCTAATATTTATCGCCGGTGCCATCCTGGGAGCTTTTACTATTTCAAGGATTATATCATTCCTTTTTAAGAAAAACAAATGTAGGACGCTCTATACTCTTCTCGGCCTGGTAATTGGAGCCTTAGCCACGCCCGTAAAAAAGATTATCGAAACCGAATCTTTTCAGATATCGAATATTCTTGTCATGGTCTTTTGGTGCCTGCTGGGTGCATCGCTGGTGGTTCTTTTGGGAATATATAGAAAAGCCTACGAAAGAAAAACGCAGACTATAGAAAAAGAATAAGTAAGAATATGTGATTATTTTTAGCTGGCAACACTGTATTAGCTGCTGCTCATTCCTTAATTCCTTCGAATAGAGAAAGCTCATCGTCTTTTTGCGTGCGTTGTGATTTTGACCGGGAAGCTTCGCGCTGCTTAGAAGGAAATTCTATAATTTTAGTTTCCGGACCGGACTGCTGTTCAGGTTCCGGCTCTTGTTCATCAGCAGGAATGAAAGGTATCAGTCCCATCTCATACGCCTGCTCCTGCATCTGGCGGGGTGCATAGCGAATATCCATAATAAAGCCGTTGACTTCCACCATCCAGACCAGCGGATTGTCCGCGAGCAATTCCGGCAGACACCAGTCCGGATCGAGCGCAAAAATATCGAGCTTCTCGCGGATAATTCTTGATTTAGTCATCATTGTTCCTTTTGAAACACCGAAACCTTCCGCTAACTGTGCCGATGTCATATGGGGGCTCTGATTAGGGTCGTGCAAAAAATTAACCCAGCCAACAGCGTGAACTACCCCGCTGGCCCAGCTGGACGGCTTGCTGCCACTCAGTAGCCAACGTGACCGGCAAATTTCACCTGCCATCTCCTCGCACAACTCTTTATAGGACTCGTTAAGGTGAGCATCACAGAATGCATCTATCAACTCAATTATCTGCTCAAAAAGCTGCCGATTCTTTTTAGGAATACGCATCTTTGCCGCTTTGCTCTTACTTTTTCCCATCTCAATCTCCTTTCCGTCCATAGCTCAACATAAGTCATCCTCATCGCAACGCCTGTAAAGTCCTGCACCAATTAGGCATTAGCTTAATCTCAATTGGTGCGGGATGGCAATCTTAATTTCTTACTTCGACATTTCTTGTTCGATATTCAATATTCCCAAAAGCTATTCTGAGTTCTTCGCTGCGCTCAAGCATAGAGTCCGCGAAGCAATCTCAAATGCTACACTCAAAACCCTATATTCTCAATTAAAAAAGATAGCCCGGTCTGCAAGTGTGTGACCAGATTTTGTGGCAGGCCCTTGTCATTGCGAGCCCCGACTTGTCGGGGCGTGGCAATCTCAAAACTATTAATGCAAGAGATTGCTTCGGTCGCTTCGCTCCCTCGCAATGACTATGTCAGATAAAATCCTCTCAGTAATACTATTACGTGATGCCACAGAAATTAGTCACACACCAAACAAAACAAGACCTCAGTCTGCGTCCATATTATATTGGATTGACGTTTATAAGTACTTGTCAATACAAGTGCTTATAGCCCAAAATCTTTTATCGGACGATGAAATAAATCTTGACAAAATGTCGTTAATACTGTATAATGGTTTTTAAGAAATTGAGGGATTTCCATATCCGCAGGGGGGTGTTTGTTCAAGTGAAAAAACCACTATTAGCCGTCATAATCGCAGTGCTATGCTTCCGCTGTTCAGTCAGCTTCGCTTTGGATCCGATAGGCTCTCCGGCAGACAAACTCAAAAGGGGACAATTCTGTATCGGGGCCGATTATTCTTTCAGCGATATGGACTTCGAAGCAAAAGGCAGAAGTATCTTAACGATTAATAACCTTACTAGTGGAACTCTTATCGGCGTCCAATCCCAAAAACAGAGTCTCAGTCTTGACGGTATTGAAGTGCATAAGGCTTACGCTAATCTTGGCTATGGTATTACCGACAACCTGGAGGCATTCTTACGTCTGGGTGCGGCAGATGCCGAATGGAAAGGTGACAACGATACGCATTTTAGCTTTGGTTTCCGTACAGGGGTAACTCTTTACCAAAAAGATGCTTTGAAATTGAGTGCACTTGCTCAATATAGCTGGGCAGAGTCTGAGTTTGATTCGCTGCCCCTGACGACTGTGGTCGGCGGTATCTCATATCCGATGCTGATGTCAGGCAGGCTAAACATGCAGGAGCTCCAAATTGCACTGGGCCCGACTTACGAGCTGACTAAAGGTATTTCGCTCTACGGCGGAGGATTTTTCCACTTCATTGACGGCAAACTCGACCTAAAAGGTAGCGCATCTACAACGGGTATACCGAAGATTGGATACGATTTGGACAGCTCATATGATATCGACCAAGCCTCAGAACTCGGCACCTATATTGGCGTTAAAATTGATGCTACAAACAATATTTTCTACAGCATCGAGTATCAGCATACCACCTCGGCTGATGCAATTGCTATGCGCCTTCTCTGGAGATTTTAGAACAGCAGAACACTTATTCCCACCCTTTTCACCATGCTCGCAAATTTGTGCTCCAGTGTACTTATGCTATTCGGTACTATTTAAAAATGCGTCGAATCCATTATACTGTCAATGAGCGATTTTGCGATTCTATTAATCCACAAAACAAATATCGGTCTCGGAGATTCTAAAATATCCTTTACTGTAAAAGGCAATTGTTTTAGCATATTACTATGATTGAGAAGGTTGTTACAAAGTGTAGTCTGCAGGATTGGTCTAAGGTTAAGGACGACCTGAACTACTGGTTGAGTAAGACTCCAGCCCAGCGTATCGAAGCTATAGAATACCTAAGAAGCCAATATTATGGAAATTCAGCCAGACTTCAAAGAACTGCTCGCGTTATTAAACGCTCATAATGTAGATTATGTTATCGTCGGGGCATATGCACTTGCGTTCCACGGCGCGCCTCGATTTACTGGTGATATTGACATTTTCGTAAAACCCGACCCCGAAAACGCCGAGAGAATTTTAGCTGCCCTTAAAGAATTCGGCTTCGGCTCTTTAGATTTGAAAAAATCAGATTTCCAGCAGCCGGACAAAGTCATCCAGCTCGGTGTTCCTCCTGTTCGTGTAGATTTGCTCACCTCGCTAACGGATGTTCCCTGGCAGCAGGCTTACTCAGGCAGAGTAGAGGGAGCTTATGGTGACGTACCAGTCTATTTCCTTGGCCGTAAAGAATTCCTTGCTAACAAAAAAGCCCTCGGAAGAAAAAAAGACCTTGCAGACATAGAAGCCCTCGGCGAAGTTTGATGTGACAATTTCAATAATTGAAACTCAACTTTCCCAGTTAAACCTCCCAACTTTATCTTGCAGAATCCTGACGATGAACGGATTGGCGTCTAATTTAGAACCAATGTAGCTTTTCTATACACAGAATCAAAGTCCTCTATTATAATCTGAATTAGTGGATATGGTTGATAAAGAACAAATTGAAACCGTCGGCAACGGATTACTGGTAAGAGCGCCTGCCAAGATTAATCTTAGCCTGCTCATAGCCGGCAAGCGTCCGGATGGTTTCCACGAATTAGAAACGATAATGGCCAAGATTAACTGGTACGACGAAGTCCTCATCGAACCGGGCCAAAAAGCCGGCATCGAACTCATCTGCCGGGGTCCGCAATGGGCCCCCGCAGGGGAAGAAAATCTTGTTTATCGAGCCGCCGGAATACTCCTTAACAACCGGGGGATTTCTGATGATATCAGAATTACCCTGACAAAGAATATCCCTGCCGGCTCAGGGCTCGGCTCGGCCAGCAGCGATGCAGCAGCTACCCTTCTTGGTCTCAACAAATACCTGGATTTACAACTTCCCAGTAATCAGCTTTTTGAACTGGCAGCTACGTTGGGCAGCGATGTAGCCTTCTTTTTAGGTGGGCCGTTGGCGTTCTGTACAGGAAAAGGCGAAAAAATAAAAAAATTTGAAAAAATTTTTAACTTTCTTGCTATTTTGATATTGCCAGACGTAAGTGTTTCTACCAAAAAGGTTTATGCTAATTACAAACACAATCAATCCCTCTATAAAAAGCTCAGCGCTCAAATAAACACCCATATCGAAAAAAACAGGATTGATTTAGTGGTGAAGATGTGCGCAAATATGCTGTGGAAAAGCAGTTTAGGTTTGGTAGAAGGTCTTGCCGAACTAAAAGCAAGAATTGAGTCGCTGGGTATCGGGCCCTGCTGCCTGAGCGGTAGTGGTCCAGCAATGTTTTTTATCATCGAGAGCGGAGATGAAGAGATAGCCAGGCAATACAAACACAAACTTGAAGAAGAAATCGGCTGCAAAAGCATTATCGCCAGTAGCAATAGATGGTAAACTTTTAAGTGAGGCAAAGAAAATGAAAATCACTGAGGTCAGAGTCAAATTGGTTAGCAACAAAGATGACAGGCTAAAAGCTTTTTGCTCAATAACGATGGACAATGAGTTTGTGGTTCGCGACATCAAGGTCATCGAAGGTACGAATGGCTACTTCGTCGCTATGCCATCCAGGAAAATGAGTGACCACTGTGAAAAGTGTGGAGGCAAAAACCATCTCAGAGCCAAATATTGTAACAACTGCGGAGGGGCTCTAAAGGAAAACAGGGCAAAAAAGAACTTCAAAGGCAGAATGAAGCTGCACGCCGATATCGCCCATCCGATAAATTCCGAATGCAGGAAAAGAATTCAGGAAACAGTTGCTGCCGCTTTCAAAGAAGAGATGGAAAAATCAAAGCAGCCCGGCTACAAACCAGTCGATATGGATGAGGCGGACGATGACGTTCCTGAAATAGTCTCGTAGTTAAAGGAAATCCATTTTGCAGTATATCACAAAATGTTAATCTAAATACAAAAAGCCGGACAAAAACACACTCCTAACCAGATACCTATTAAGACTCAACCACCCCTCAATTATCTATCAGACTTGGCGCAAAACAGCCCCCCTATGCAGTAAGGTCCTCAAGAACTTTATCGAGAGCAACATCCAAATGCTCGTTGAAATCGTATTTTCCTTCTGTAAGCTGCTGACGGACGTCGAGGACTTTCTCTCTGCGAGTCTCCGGCAGCGAAGCAATCTTTTTTAACACCTGACCAATAGGTGTAGTGTTTATATTTTCAAGAATCTGCTCCATAATCAAATCCTTACCCGGAGCAAGGCTATCTTCGACAGGATTCACTGTGCGATTTTCGCCCCTAAAACGGCTTCTGGAATCTAAATCGGGCATTCAGACTACCTTGCATGACAGGCTTCGAGGCGAAAACATCCATTTCTCGCCTCAAAGCCAATAACCACTATATCTTGTGTGTCCCCTTAATCCCTTAGGAGGCCCAAAATAACCTTCTAATACTGGTATCGACAATAATGGTCTGAAAACTTTAGAAAAGTTTGGTACTCAGCTAACTTTTGCGAAAGACGAAAGTTATACAAAATCGCGGCAAAAACCGTCCTGCCAACACTAAAAAAACTGCTCTGAAGAAGACCCACTTTAACAGCAGAAACAACCGCCAAGGTCTGTCTGGGGAAATTAGGCAATATACCATATGTTGTATTAGCCAAAAATTGCTGAGCACAAGAAAAATGAAGCAGAGATTGGCCCATTCGACTGCGCTCAGGACAAGCTTTGTTTGGGTTTGAATTGGGTTTGTTTTTGTACCCCACCAGCGGGGGAAATATTTATAATTCATTGTTATAACATTACTTGCGTTCATTTTGGGCATTTTGGAAATTGGCTTTGAATTGGCTTTGAATTGGGTTTGTTTTGGCTTTGATTGGGTTTGTTTTTCTGATTTCACCAAGTGTCCACTTTCACATATTTACTTGTTATAAAAGAGCTTACGTTGATTTTGGCGTACTTGACTTTGGGTTTGTTTTGCATAAAAAGGTCGATTTGTAGAGGATTCTCTACAAGTGTAGAGTGCCTTATAGGCACGTAAATAAAGGGCCTTATAGGCACGTAAATATCTGAATAATCGGGACTTATGAGTGGTAAATGTTTCATTATTTAATTTAGTTAATATGGATAATATGGTTAAATGGTTAATTGGGTCCCCACTACTCGCTTTGCGAGTAAGACGCGGGGATCTTCGCTGCGCTCCGAGGCCTTCTGGCATGTATCTTCGCCGGCTGGCGGTTTGCACCCGACCCCCTGTTATAGGCCAAGGTAGCGGTTCTCGGGGGTAAACTCCAAAGCAAGCGAGCTTACATCGAGGGTAAACTCCGTTAGCCTGCTGGCTAACAGGTGGGTATTATACCATAAAACAGGTCAAATTTCAAGACAATTCGTAAAAAATGTCCAATAGACGGCACTCGTATTGAGTATAGCGTATTGCGTATTGCGTATTTTTTGGGGGGGAATTTGGTTGATTTTTGTTGGCCGGGGTGGTAACCACGGATTACACGAATTTACACAGATTAGGGGATGATTTGTTACAAAATTTGGTTGATTTTATTTATTTTGGTTGGTAAGTTTGATTTTCCGAGAGATTCGCATAACGTGGGGTTATTTTGGGAAATGGCGTAATTGTGGTTTTATCATTTAAATTTGAACTCTTCATAGGTGAGCGATATTCACGAGTTTTATTAAACTCATAATAAAAAGGTGAAGATAAATGAACGCAAGAGGAGTATTAAATAGGATATTCAAAGACCCTAATGTTCAATTCAGACTAGTTGCATTTGAAGGTTTAGAAATACATAAGATAATAAAAATATACGAAAAAGTCAAAGGAAGGTACTTTCAAACTTAGGGGTTTTCTCTTAAGCTTCTCTGCAACAAATCCTTGTGAAGCCAAAAACANNTTGGGTTTGTTTTGCATAAAAAGGTCGATTTGTAGAGGATTCTCTACAAGTGTAGAGGTGTGCCGAAGGCAGACGACAGAAAAAAGACGACAGATGATTGATTATAAGTATTTGTTGCATAAGGAATTACATGAATATTGACTATTTACTATTGACCCCCTTAGAGTATAAAGCACTCTAAACAAGGGGGCAGGCAAGCTTGGCTGGGCCGACTGGGCCTGAAAACGTGCGGTTCTCCGCTATATACCTGCCATTGCTATGGCGATTTGTATTATAACAAACTCACCCGGAATGTTCAATGAAAAATCAAGCTTTTTTAACAAAAAAAGTGCCTTATAAGCACATAAATAGTGCATTCTTAGGGTATTCCATATCACCGAGCTGATTAAAAAAACAACGGATAATAACGATTTTCATTAGCCCTTTATTTGCCGAATTATTTTATTATGTCCCGTTTGTTATGGAGAACAATCCAAAATCCGTCACAAGTTGTTCCCATGCTTCAACTGCCTTGGTTACAATTTCGTACCAGTCTCCAATATGATTCTTGTCATTGTCGACAACATCACCAGTAATGATTGCCTTGGCAGTACCATCTCCGAAAAACTTGGGGACGCCATCAGCACCAAGAGTCATTCCGATGGTGGAATACTTCTTTGCTTGAGTTTGCAGTTTCATTACACGATTGATATCTACCAGTTGCGGGCACTTACCGGAATGACCGCCATCGCGAGGTGGATACCCGTGTTTGTCGTTGTTTGACAAATCTATGACGATTTGAATATCAAGAGAATTGTCTACAGTTTGATCAACTTTGGTCTTGTCGTGTCCATTGTGCGCGGCCCATCGTATCAAATGATCCCGCAGGTTAGCGATATTGTGGATGACCGTATGTGCGTAGTTGGACAAGTCATCGTCGCTGAAGCCCCCAAGGAAATCTTGGAAGACTGCCTTTATCTTGTCGGTTCGGACAACGGTCGCCCTGAGTTTATTTGGGTCGTTTTCTTCGATATCACCAATAGCGGCGTATATGCGGCTAATCCGTTGGAGAATGGCGTCGTCCATAAGAGTCTCCTTTGTTAACTTAAGAGAGTAACGCTACAGTTGTGTAACATAGCGTTGCTATCTTTGATTAACATTTAATCATATACCAAGAAGGCTCTTCAGCGTCCTTTAGGCAGTCCGTTTGAGAGAAATATTAACATTTATTGCTTAGATTATGTCGATACAGTATATCTAAAATATAATCCACATCAGAAATATTTATCGGTTCCATTGAGTATATTTTACCATCATAGGCAGAAGAATATTTATTCAAAATATCCTTAAGAGTTTCAATAACTTGGTCTAAGTCAGACCATTTTATAGGGGCGTCTTTAGAGATTTGACTTCTTTTAAAAGCATAGGTTTTATCAAAATGAGCATGAAATTTGTCACGTCTTGTTTTAAAGCTTGATAATGAATGAATGCTGAGTAACTTCTGACGATCAGATTCTATAGATTCGAATGTTATTGGATCACGTTTTAGCATCCAATGTCCATCCGGGTAATTACGACGCTGCTTAAGGTTAGATATTGAAAATGCTTCACGATTATTTTCCACAAAGGATAGAAAGCTGATAAAACCCCTTTGTGCTTCAGGATCAAGTAGATTGTGCACCCAAAGAATAATAACAGAGAATAAAGAACTAATTACAGTTTGAAAGAAGCAAGGGGCGAGATTCATTTCATCTAATCGGTCTTGTTTTCGTTCGTATAAATGCTTGTATAAATGAATATAAGTTGACAACCTAGAGGTTTCTGTTTCCAAATGCTCTCTGTACTGCTCGAACTTAATTTCTTTATCATTGGATTTCATTCTAACATAATCCTATCCATCCCTTTTGTTATCAATTTAGTTTACCAGCGATAGAATGTCAACGTTGTTGTATGGTTCGAGCCCTGCGGATAGTTCAACATTAGAGGCTTTGCGAGCAGGTCTCACTTCCCTTCGATTTCACTCAGGGTGAACTCCGAAGCTCAGTGTAAACTCACTTAATGAGTCCTTTGATTAAGTCTTGTTTCTTTGCTTTTGAGAAGCCCTTAATCTGCCTTTCTCTTCGCGCAGCTTGATGTTTATTTTGAAAATTCTCTTTATAAAGCAATGGAGGGTTACCATGCTGGTGTAAGCGATTTTTGAGATCGGTGGTTATTCCCGTGTAAAACTTTTCCCTCTGCTTAATAATGTAAAGATACCACATAATGTATTTAGGGGTAGAAAATAACGGAAAGGGAGGGGGAAGGCAAGGGAAATCAATTTATTATTTTCTATTGACTATTGATTATTGGCACCGATCCCCGACAGAAAAGCAAGTAGGCTCACATCGGGGGTAAACTAAAAAAGCAAGAAAGCATACGCCGGGGATAAAGTGAGAAAGTCAAGTGGGCATAGATCCCCGGCCCCCGACAGAAAAGCAAGTGAGCTAACATAGGGGATAAGCTATTAAAATGGAAGGGTACTTTGTTTACATTCTGGCCGGCCGTAAAAAAGGGGAGCTGTATGTTGGTATGGCGAAGAACTTGAAGAAGAGGATTAGTGAGCATAAAAACGATCTTCGTAACGGATTTACAGAAAAAAATAAAGTTAAGAAGCTGGTCTATTATGAACAATGCGACGGTAAGAAATTAGCGGTATTGCGTGAGAAACAATTGAAAAAATGGAACAAGTCGTGGAAAATCAGATTAATCGAGAAATTTAATCCTGGGTGGAAAGATTTGTATTCTGATTTGAATTCCGTCATTGCAGTTAAACCTAACAGTGTGCAGACTTCGGCGAGCTCAGGATGAAGAGAAGAATGTTGAATGTAGGATTAGAGAATTAGTCAATATTTAAACGGCTCTTTGCCGTGCTTTATTCGGCAGTTTGTCTGCATTCGATGCAGGGTGTCGGTCAAGAGTTCCGCCAGTTTCTTATCGCCCATATTCTTTGCCTGCTCAGCCGATATCGCTTTGCCGTAGCAGACCGAAATCGAGCCGGGCGAAAAGAGCTTCTTATGCCTCGGCCAACACTCAAAGGCCCCATCAATCACCACCGGCACAACCGCCGCCCCTGAGCGTCTGCACAAAAGGCCGAGGCCCGGCTTCAACGGCGCAATCTTACCATCGTACGTACGGGTCCCCTCCGGAAAAAGACAGACGCCCCCACCTTTTTTGAGTTTGCCGAGGACCTTCCTCATCGCGGATATGTCCGCTTCGCCGCGCTTGACGGGTATCGCATTCACAGAAGAAATCAAAGGACCGAAAAACCAGTTGGAAAAAAGTGAATCACGAGCAAGGAAACTCAAATGTCTCCTAATCGGCACACCACAGAATATGGGGTCAAGAAAGCTCTGGTGGTTACTGACAAGTATAAAGGGGCCTTTATCAGGGACATTGTCTCTGCCGTAGGTACGTAGGCGAAAAAACAAAATGCAAAAAACTTTGCAAATCCAGCGCGCGTACCAGAACCATGCTGCCTTTAGTTTTTCCTTAAGCATTTTTCTTTGGGTTCCCATTTGGGTTCCCGCTTTGCGGGGCCCTCGCTATCCTTTTGCGAAATGGGGTCCCTCTTTCACATAACCCAAAAGCTTTTCCACGACCTGTTCGATAGTCAAATCGGTCGTGTCAACAACAATGGCATCCTCGGCCGGTCTTAACGGCCCGACCGTTCTGTTCTCGTCGCTTTTGTCTCTTTCTTCGATGGCCTTTTGTATTTGCTCAAGGGTTTCATCGCTGCCTTTGGCCCGCAGCTCAGCTTGTCTTCTTCTTGCCCTCTCGAGAGAATCAGCCGTCAGATAAAATTTTATATCAGCATCGCTGAAGGCCACTGTGCCCTGGTCTCTTCCTTCGGTCACTATTTTTTCGCGGCCTGTCGCGAATCGCCTTTGCATTTGAACTAATTTCTCCCTCGCTTTCGGGGAAGAGGCAATATGCCGTGCGTTGGCGGTTATCCGCGGCTGGCGTATCTGCTCGGTAACATCAATCCCATCGATNNNNGCTTCCATAACGCCGAGCAGCTTGTCTTCATTGCTCATATCGACGCCGGCCTGCATCGCGGCCAACGTCACGGCCCGATACATCGCACCGGTATCGAGAAAACTCGCCCCCAACTTCTCGGCCAGAAGCCGGGCCACCGTACTCTTACCGCTGGCCGCAGGACCATCAATTGTAATTACTAAATCCGCCATATCATGCCTGGTGAGTAGTTAATTAGTGAATGGTTAATTGGTTCATCGGTGAATTGTATACTCACTACTCACTACTAACCACTCACTTACTCACTACTTACCAACCTTGACCACAACGATACTCGTATCATCAATCTGCCTGGCAAGTCCCACAAACCGCCTTCTGTATCCGAGTATATCTTTAATCATCTGCTCTGCCGAATCCGCAGCAAATTTCTTTGCGGTCTGTAACAGATTTTCTCTGCCCCAAAATTCGTTATCGAAGTTGACCGCATCAATCAGCCCATCGGTATAAAACAGCAGACTGTCACCGGCTTTTAACTCAACGGTTTCGATCTCATATTCCGCCTGCGGATCGACACCGAGAACGAGTCCGCCCTTTTCCAGGTCCATAATGTCCCCGTTTCTTATCAGGGCCGACGGCTCATGCCCGCAATTGCAATAGGTTATAGTCCTTTTTTCAGCATCGATGACGGCGTAAAAAAATGTGATAAATTCTCCACCACTACACTCGCCGCATATCATCTTATTGAGCTTATTTGTAATTGTCTCTATGGCCTTGCCCCCGCCTTCCATATCTGCATAAGCCCGCACGGCGCTTCTAAAACAGCTCATCATAAGCGCAGCCGGCATGCCTTTACCCATCACATCCGCAATCGCCACCACGATACAATTGTCACTGAGTTTAAGAAAATCGTAAAAGTCACCTCCAACATCAAAGCACGGAATATAAGAAGCCGCTATATCCAGACCCGGTATCTGCGGAGGCCTTTCCGGAATCATCTTTCGCTGAATAAGCCCCGCCAGGTGCATCTGCTCGGCCATTCGTGCTCCTTCAATCGCCTCTGCATACAGCCTGGCGTTCGTTATCGCCACCGCACACTGCGAAGCAACCGCCCTGGCAAGATTAATATCATCTTCATCAAAGTGTTTAGGCCTGGGACTGTAAAGCCGAAGCACGCCAATCGAACTGCCTTTGAACTGCATAGCAACGGTGAGCTGGCTGACAAGACCCTCTTTGATTGTTGCCTCTTTATATTTGACCCTGCCATCGACCCGCATATCGTCCAGCACCACCGCCTCGCCTGCAAAAGCGGCTTTAACCACGGTATCGTTTTTCGAGACCACGCCCTTATTGCGGTACTCTTCACTGAGCCCATATGTGCTTCGCATTTTCAAATCGCCGGCCTCTTCATCCAGCAGCCGAATCGAGCAGGCCTTGACGCCGATAATCTTCACCGCCGCCTCAGCTAACTTATCCAGCACCTCCTGAAGCGAAAACTCGCCCGCA
>JABAOH010046831.1_pt2 | contig 18580 bp, 17 predicted proteins | sample 7062181 | NCBI WGS metagenome assembly JABAOH01 (sample SAMN14538630, study PRJNA623070) | marine sediment metagenome | biome: marine biome [ENVO:00000428]; feature: marine pelagic biome [ENVO:01000023]; material: deep marine sediment [ENVO:00002113]; isolation source: pool of 5 deep marine... | reverse complement strand
GACGAGACGAGTAGCGACCTAGAGAAAAGCGACCGGTCCAAAATCATCGGCACCGCTATACCTTCGGGCGTCGTCATCGCGATCATCGAGGGCAAAGGAATGGGGTTTATCGGCGTTGGCGGAGGAATTGTCGCCTCTGATGTCGCGAATCCCAAGGCCCTGATCCGGATATACTGGAGACGGGTTCATGAATGATTGTTACTGATAGAACCTCAAGAAAGGAGAGATCCTATGAAGAGATGGCTTCTTCTGCTGCTTTTGTGTCTCCTCCCCTTCTATCTCGCTGGGGCTGACCCTTTTCTCACCATCCAGGGACCGATCATGGAGAAGACAGAGACTGAGAGGAGCATCGTGGTCAACGAAATGACCATTTTCGTCGAGCCATCAACACCGATCACAGGCGAGGGGGGACAGACCCTAGAATTCGATCATCTCAACCCTGGCCAATGGGTCTCCGTCGAGGTCGAGCCCGACGAGTTCTCGGGAATGGTCGCAAACCGAATCGTCTTAACGAGAAAGAAATAGTGAGTGGCCACTGAAAAATGCCCATTCTGCTCCTTGACCGAAGTTTCTAACCCGTTCTCAGGTTCCCTGCGTTTGGCCGCCAAAACTCTCCGCCTTCGGCGGATCAGACACGAGGAGCTCGCCCCTCCAGGGACATTCCGGTCGCCGAGGCGGGTCACCCTAGAAACTTCGTCATCTTCGCTCCGCGGTTATTTTCCGGTGACGACTCGTTAATAGATTTTCCTCGTTTCGTGGCCTCTACCCAATACCTCCTTGGTGTCATTGATGACCACAAAGGCCTCCTGGTCAACCGAGAAGATCAGGTTCTTCAATTTGGTGAGTTCCCTCAGGGTGATGGCCGTGTAGATGATCTCCCGAGGCTCTCGAGTATAGGCCCCCTCCCCCTTGAAAAAGGTCACTCCCCGGTTCATTTGTTTTAGAATCTCTTGAGCGATCTTTTGAGACTGATTTGAAATCACAAAGACCGTTTTTCGCTGATTCAAACCAACAAGAACGAGGTCGATGAGATAGGTGGTCACAAAGATATAGATCAGTGTGTAAAGGGCAAGATCGATCCCAAAAAAAATCGCGCAAGCCACCAAAATGATGGCGTTAAAGGCCAGGATCGTCTGTCCCAGCTGGATGGAATACTTTTGATTGAGAAAAATGGCCACAATGTCCAGCCCCCCAGCAGATCCATATGACCGGAAGATGAGACCCGAGCCAATACCCGAGATAATTCCAGCCAGAATGGCGGCCAGCATCTGATCTTGAACCCCTATGGTCACCTTGGTCACCAGGAGGGCAAAGGAAAACACGCCCATACCGAACAGACTGTAGTAGAAAAATTGCCGACTGATTCTCACCCAGCCCATGATGAAAAGCGGGATGTTTAGTATCAAATAANNACCAATATGCCATTGACAGCAACAGCACAGATGAAACTCCCCAGGGCGATGAGAAAGCAGTTCCACGCAACGGTTTTGACCAGTTTCCAGTTTACTTTTCTCACCATTTTCAGTCCCTCCAATGGAAAGATCATTTTCGAGGCACTCCCATTTCAAACGCTCTCGCAACGCGAAAATCGACTCCAGAGTTCCTTGGGACAATTCTGAATAACTGAGAAAGGAAGCCCTGAGCAGGAATCAAGATTCATCCGGTAACGGTTTTTGGCAACCCTGTCCCGTCGGTTGTTCGTCGTCCATGGTTCGTCCTGAACAGAGACGAGAATCTACACAATCACGGAGACCAGAGGGAAGGGTCCAGCAAATCGCATTGGGGATCTTTTGATCTGAATACGCTGCGACGATGGACTCGTGGCAACTGACAGCACAACAAAAACCTTCCGAGCAGCGAGGACCGACCTATCTCGGTGACAGGACCTTATACAGGATTTGACCTTTCCGCCCCCCTATCTTATACTCTCGCCTGAGATTCTTCCACACAAAACGATACGAAATCGATTCGCGAGGGAATGATTGGGACGAATCGATGTCATCCTGCCATATAGCCCAACCCCGGAATTCAATTGGAATCTCCGTCAAGTTACCTCACCCTTGATCCAGTCGGTGGTCGTCCCGTATATCCATAAACCACAGAATCTTCCCAACGGTCTGCAGGCTCTGGCTGTTCGGAGCTTTTGGGGTTGGGATGACCTTCTGGCCACCCTCGAGCGTTGTCAGGCTGATTTTATCCTCATCCTCCCTCCTGGCCAGAGGATCCGTTTAGGGTTCCGAACGCTGGAGAGGTTTCTCGAGGTGGCCTCCCATACGGACACGGGCCTCCTTTACGGCAACTACTACGAGGAAAACGAAGACGGCGAAACTTCCGACCACCCTGTCATTGACTACCAAATCGGATCGCTTCGAGATGATTTCGACTTTGGCCCCCTCGCGTTCCTATCCAGACGGAGCATCGATCGTGCCCTGAATGCTCACGGCAAGCAGGATAAGGGAAAGTGGTCAGGCCTCTACAACCTAAGACTGCGAATCTCCATCGATTCAAGGATCATCAGAGTACCCGAGTATCTCTCTTCCCGAATGGGAGATCCTCGTCAGGCCGGGGCCGAGAGACTCTTCGATTATCTTCTGCCGGAAAACCGTGAAAACCAGGTTGAAATGGAAGCGGTGCTGACAGCCCACCTCAAGCGCATCGGCGCCTTTCTTGAACCTCCCTCCGAGAAGATTCGCCATCGGACCGTGCCGAAGACGGCAAGCATCATCATCCCTGTCAAAAACAGGGCGGAGACGATCGCTGATGCGGTGAAGAGTGCGCTCTCTCAGCAGACCGATTTCCGATTCAACGTGATCGTCGTTGATAACCACTCGAGCGACAGCACACCCAAGATCTTACAGAAACTCGCGAGACAGGACTCACGCCTCGTCCATCTTGTTCCGTCCCGCAGGGATCTTCTCATCGGTGGGTGCTGGAACGAGGCCATCGATTCTCCCTCGTGTGGCACCTTTGTCGTCCAACTCGATTCTGATGATCTTTACGCCGAGACCTCGACCCTTCGGAGGATCGTGGACAAATTCGACGATGGAGAGTACGCGATGGTCATCGGTGCTTATAAGACGACTGACCTGAACCAGAGAGAAATCCCGCCAGGAATTGTAGATCACCGGGAATGGACTCGAGAAAACGGCCACAACAATCTTCTTCGCGTGAATGGACTCGGGGCTCCCAGGGCGTTTTATGCTTCCCTTTTGCGGAAATATCCCTTCCCGAATGTCAGCTACGGCGAGGATTATGCCTTAGGCCTCCATCTATCGCGGTACTATGAGATTGGGCGAATCTTCGAGCCCATTTACATCTGCCGTCGATGGGAGGGGAATTCGGACGTCGGGCTCTCCATCGAAGAGCGGAATCGAAACGATACATACAAGGACCGACTGAGAACGCTTGAGATCCTGGCGCGGCAGAAACTAAACAGTGGAAAAGGTTGACCATGTGGGCCAAAAGAATCATCCATAACGAAGAACTGGCCCGATTCATCTCCCAAAGAGAAAACCGGGGCCTTTCATCTCGACTCAAGGCGCTCTATGAACAACAGCGGCAGAACTGGCCTCAGCTTCGACGTGGCCATGATGCCATGAAAAAGGCTCAAGTCCGAGAGATTAGGTTCGGAGATTGCTGGGTCCTCTGCCAGTATACGCCCCACCGAATCGCTAGCGTGTCGGCCCGGGTCGACCCGGTCTCGATTACCAATCGATCGTGCTTTCTCTGCCCCGAGAATCTCTACGCTGAAGAAAAAGGCCTGCCATTCGGAGAGCACTACTTTATCCTCTGCAACGTCTCGCCCATCTTCGACTTTCATTTCGTCATCACCCATCGGGAGCATGTGCCCCAGCAAATAGAAGGACACTTCGATGCCGCTCTCGAACTCACCCGCCACATGTCCCCAGAATTCGTCCTGATATACAACGGCCCCCGGTGCGGTGCCTCCGCGCCAGATCACTTCCATTTTCAGGCATTTCCGGGTCAGAACCTTCCCCTCCTACGTCAGGTCTGGGTTGATCATTTCAGAATCGTCAAGAGTGACCGAATTCTGATCGCCGCCCCCCCGGGATTTTCGAGGCGCTTCCTCGTCCTCGAGAGCGATCGATCCGATGTCCTCGCATCCTGGTTCCATCGGATCCTGGAGGCTCTCGCGGAAGTGGAGGGATTGGCCGAAGAGCCCATGATCAATCTCGTGATGGGTTATGGGGAGAGTCGGTGGCGGATGGTTCTCTTTCCGAGGGCCAGCCATCGGCCCCAGTGTTACTATGCTCATCGAAACAGCCGACTCCTCATTAGCCCGGGAGCCATCGATATGGCCGGTGTCTTCGTGATCCCCCGGAAAAAGGACTATCATCGGGTGAGTGCGGAGATTCTAAATCACATCTACCAGGAAGTGACGCCAAGTGAAGATCGATTCTCCCGTTTTGTTGAGAAATTGAGGGGAATCAATGAGACCGAGGCGTAACGTTCGGTACCCATGACGGATTCTCTCGCGCTTTCGCTTCGCCATCCTCATACCGGAATCGCGCCTCACCGTCATGTCGCTCGTCCATGGTCAACCGTCAGTTGTGTGGAACCATTTCGGTCACTCCATGGGGCATGAAGATACCTTGAATCTCTTCTGAATACCTCCTAGATGTGCAGATTCTCATCTCTCCAAGCCGAACGACGGACCACAATTAACAGACAAAACTATGGAGTTCCCTTGAGGCCGATTGCATCAGCAACCTCTCTCATCCCCATGATCACATCTTCGACGAGTTCCGAAATATCCACGCCGAGCATTGCCGCCCCTCGCTCAATGATGGAGCGATCCACACCTGCGGCAAAGGCCTTGTCCTTCCATTTCTTTTTCACCGATTTCGGGGTGAGATCCAGGACGCTCTTCGATGGCCTCACCAGAGCGACGGCAGTAACAAGCCCTGTCAGTTCATCGATCGCATAAAGAACCTTCTCCATGTCACTTGTTGGCTCCACGTCCGTACAAAGCCCCCAACCGTGTGAGATAATGGCGCGGATGTAATCCTCGGGCCACCCACGCTCCGTGAGAATCTCTCCGGTTTTCTTGCAATGCTCGTCAGGAAAGCGCTCGTAATCGAGATCGTGGACGAGACCGATGATTCCCCACTTGTCCTCATCCTCGCCCTTCCTCCTTGCAACGTAACGCATCACCCCCTCTACACAGAGGGCGTGCTTGATCAGGCTCTCACTCTGATTGAATTCGGTCAAAAGTGCCCAGGCCTCCTCACGCGTCGGCGTCTGCTGTGCCATGGCTGAACCTCCTCATCTTGTCATTTCGCCGTTCTCTGTGCCTCTGCATATATCCCATCCACGATGGTAAGTAAACCCCGTCCGAAATCGTTAAGCATAAGAGCCAAGTGATGAAGAATTGCGAAACAACGAGTGCAAGCGCATTGAGTCAGTTTTCATCTCTCGCAGAGCACACCGAGATCTCTGAGTTTTGACCTGAATCGCTGAGCGGGCGATNNCGCATGTATTGATTGGGTCCCCCCACGCGATTCGTTGTGAAAGCTATATTGCATGGCCCCGGAGGGGGTGGCCTGATTTTTTTCTCAAAATCAGGCCAGAGTGAAGATCATCTCTGGTGAACGCTGCGGGCTCGATCGACCCTGAGCAGAGCCGAATGGCCTGCCCTGAGCAAGGTCGAAGGGGAGCGGGCGAGAGGGAGTGGTCGGGCATTGTCCTCAAAAGCCACCGAGAAGGCATTTAATGCGTCCGCATTCGTATCACGTTTCAAAACTACTTCACGAGAATCACACCAAAACCGATCGTACGTATTAAGATGCCAGAATTTGAAACGCGAGGTAGAAGCAAACCGTCCCAAGAGGAACCAATTCGAAATCCGGAACAATATCAAAATTAAAATCTTCCAATTCCCTAAAATGTTTGGCATTTTTGGTCATTTGATATTCTAATTTGTTTCCCGCCTCGGGCGGGACATTCGAATTTCGGATTTAAGATGTCGGTTCTCCGAACACCGTGCGATCGGGTAAATTATGTAAATTATTACTGAAGCACCACACTAGCGATTCGGTGATAATCTCTTCTCCATAAGGTAAGCGTCTTCCCTCCCGTAATAGAAACGAATCCTAGCTTTCAATTGGAATCCCAACTTCTCGTAAAACCTCTGGGCCCCGATATTCCCCTTCCTCACTTCAACAAATAGCCTGTCGCCTCTGCAGCACGACTCGCATGCCTGCATGAGATGGGCGCCAATTCCTTCCCTTCGGTGAAGTGGGTCGACGGCAAGAGAGATCACATGGCCACCAGGTTCAAAGATGACATAGCCGAGAACTTTCCTCTCATCGAAAACCAGGAAAGTGTCCGAATAGCGGCGGTGGAAATCGAGAAACATCTCGACAGGGTACGACGATTTCGGGAAGGCCTGGGCTTCAATTTGAAGGATGTCGTTCAGGTCGTTCAGTTCGAATCTCCGAATCATGGTATGCCTGGAAGATGGCAAGGCCAGGATGCCCTTTTAAGGGGCTGGCCTCATTCGATTTGTCTCGGTATATATCATGCCAGGTTTTCTGTGCCAAGAAATTCAAAGCAAAGAGGAGAATCTATACAGAAAACCTTGACTTCATCTCGGGGCTCCTTCACGGTGATTCACCAGGTTTCAATCCTGTCATCGTCAGATCTCGACCGCATCTTGCCTAAGTCCCTTTTCTCGACTTTTGTCCAAGAAAGCGGAAAAGGGCACTCTTCCCTGCTCCAAAATCTTTTCTAAAGATGTCTGTCGTCGGTTGCCAGTCGTCAGTTGTAACGACCAATTCACGTCATCCGATTGGAAATGAAATTCCCCGGGCTGGTGACTTGAATAGCCGTGGATGCATAAATCCTAATCTTTATGCAATGAACAGCGGTCCACGGACCACAAGCAACGACTCTTGGTTCAGAGCTTCCTTTGCAAATCCAAAACTCGCCCCTATTCTCGAGTAATTGATTCTCTCGCCCGCTCCCCTTAGACTCTGCCCGGGGCTGGTCCCTGGGTACGCTCAAGCCCCCAGAGTTCACAGAGCGAAAAACCTGATGCATCAGATATCTGCCCCAATTTTCTGAGGGGAAAAATTGGGGCAAAGGAATTTGGGCAAGAACCCTCGAAGTCTGAACCTGAATTGCATGCTGGATCGTCTTGTTTTCTCAGAGTTTTCATGTCAAAATTCAAGTAGGACCGAATGGCTTTCTCTTCACTAAAGGAGCGTATTCCCATGAAACTTACGATCGCCCGCTTAATCGCCCTGACCATGACAGTCCTCATTTTTGGCGGATGCGTCCACGCCATCTCTCGCCAAAACAGGGAACTGGCCCTTCAGGGTCTTACTCCAGAATCAATTCTCCGGGATTTTGACGCTTACCAGGGCAAGCTCGTTCTCATCGGGGGGGAGATCATTGAAACAAGGAATCTGGAGAATGAAACGCTGATCGAGGTGCTGCAGAGACCCTTGAGTCGGAATACCGATAAGCCCCTGAAAGACAAGGATGCAGATGGTCGTTTTTTCGCGTGGTATCCTACTTTCCAGGATCCATACATTTTCAGCCAGGGGAGGGAGATCACGGTTGCCGGGATCGTCACAGGGAAGAGATCTTCGAAGATTGGCGACAGAGAATACACCTATGTGGTTATCGAGAACAGAGAAACACACCTCTGGCCGGAGCAAATGGATTACTACGAGCCCTACCCTTACTGGTATCCGGCTTATCCTTACTGGTATCCCCATTACCGCTGGTGGCATTACCGCCATCACTGATGATACAGCGGTCGAGGCCTGCGATCGGCAGAGGCCCATCGTGACCCTGAGACTGAACAACGACACCGTCCACCGTGCCCCCGATACCGTTCTAATGCCGATTTGCTCCCCGTTTTTTCCCAGAGGCTTCGCCCGTATCCCCTTTTAGGGCCGCGTCTTCTGGCAAGAAGGTCGAAGAGGGATTTTCCATGAGAGACTCGAGATCTTCTGGCGAAAGGGAAATCCGGGAGAATATCTCCTTTTCGAGTTTCTCCATGTTTTTCGACAGCTTCTGAAGACGGGCGGATTTTTCAGGGCCTTTTCCATAACGGGCGATGATGTCTTCGAACCGTTCTTTCAGTGGGACCACCTTGTCATGTTGAATACGCTTGTCGGCATAGTTCACCACAGTCGCCTCATCGATGGCATCCGCTATTTCAGGGCCTGAATCCACATGACCCCCGACGACCCACGCCACCTCAGGATAACCCATTTCCATAACCATTCGCCGGCCCATCTCGACGTGGTTACCTCCCTCATGGAGTGAACGGGTTTTCGCAATGTCATGGAGGAGGGCACCGGCGATGATGAGGGGAATCCTCAAATGGCCTCCTCCCTGGTTCAAGGCTCTGCCGACGATCGCAGCCAGTCGCGCAACCATCAATGAATGGCGCCGGATGTGTGGCCTCATACCGTAACGGTCCATAAGGTGGAGACATTCAACGATTGGAGGAATTTTGAGGGCTGAGGATCTCTTCTTCACGCTCATTGTATTGGATGGCCCCCTGCTCGAGGCCTGGGGGGCTGGTTTATGGAATCGCCGCCCTGCATCTGGAACACAGAGAAGGCCTTTTGATGTCGAAATCAAAGAGTTGCGAAGTATCGAACATGGCACACAACGGGTTTTTGCATCCCCCAATCCCATACGTATGTCCGATCTGGTGTATCGCCTCCTTTAATCCCCGCTCTTGCAGCTTCTCGGGGTTACGCGGAAGCCCGTATTGCTCGTCCCTCAGGTGGTGAATCGAGAGGACCGCCACCTTTTGTTCCCGACTAGCATGCCCGAAAGTGCGATGGCCGTCCTGTCGATAGAGGCCAACCCCGGTCACTCCCAGAATTCTTCCCCTTATGGATTCTCTCATTTGGGCCAATTTCAGGAGGATGGCTTCAGCCAGATACTGCCTCCTCCGCTCATTATAGGCATAACCAAAATCCTCAATGGGCGAACCGATTTCCACCTTCTTCCGGAAAACCTCTGGAAGACGGCCGCTCAAAAAATCTAGGACGGGTTCATCCACCGATCCAAGCGGAATAATCGTGATCTTCCCAATAGAGGAAACAGGCTGAGATCTTCTTTTGCGGACCATGGCATTTCTGAACGAGGGATCCCGCCTCCTTGACGATGAGCTTCAAAAACCGAGACTCACGGCAAAACCGTGATCCCTCTTGGGTTGCCTCCGTAGCCACTCCTCAGTGAAACGTTAGCCCATTCCCCCCCACTTCGCCTGCGCCCTTGACATCACAGACGAATCTGTCTCTACACTCCTTGCAAAGGAGTAGGCCGATCTCCTCATAGACCTCACGTTCTAACTCATCCGGGGTTCTCGATTCGATCTCCTGAAGAATCCGATCGAACTCCCCGTCGATATCCTCTTCGGGAATGGACAACACCCCATCAAAATCGGCGAAAACCCGTATGTGAACGACATACTTTAGGCTTCCCAACGGCAGGTGCTTGGCGCACCAAAAACAGCTCTGACTCTCCATGGGCTCACCTTTTTCGATATTCAAAGGACCGGGGGCTCCTCCGATGGCTATCTCACCGTTCTCACAGATAACCTCCCCGCCTAAAAGCCGCCTCTAGATCATGGAGCTCCTCCTCGTGCAGTGTCTCAGGAGTACCTTGCATAATTTATCCGATCCCATGGTGTCCACAAAACCGACATGATGAGATCCGAAAATCGAACATCGGACGCATGAGATGTCTTCAGATTGGCTTTTCCGGACAATGTCCTAACACTTTCTCTCGCCCGCTCAGCCATTCAGGTCAAAACTCAGAGATCTCCGTGTGTTCTGCGAGAGATGGAAACTCACTTCATGCCCTTGCATTAGATCATACGAGACCGTCTGAGGAATCTCCCAGAAAAGCGGTCTCCTATTGTTCGGAGACATGAGGAACTGACGCGGTTTATCCCTCCAGTGTGTCCCTCCACCGTTCGATGTCTTGGATTCCCCTGTTCGCCAGGAGTCTCCTTTTTTGCTTCCCCTTCAGCCGCTCCTTTAGGGGGGGTAACAGCCCAAAATTCGCGTTCATGGGCTGGAAAGTGCTCGGGTTGGCATGGGTAATATAATGGACGAGCGACCCCAAGACAGTCGTGGGTGATGGGGTGACCATTCGCATGCCTTTCACCCACATCCACGCACTAATCCCGGCCAGAAGTCCCATGGCAGCAGATTCCACGTATCCCTCTACACCGGTAATCTGGCCCGCCAAGAAAATCCGAGGGTGATTCTTGAATTGAAGGCGCTCACTGAGGAATTGTGGAGAATTCACAAAGGTATTTCGATGGAGACTCCCCAGCCTAACGAACTCTGCCCTCTCGAGTCCAGGGATCATACGAAAAACTCGTTTCTGGTCCCCCCATTTCAGCTTCGTCTGAAACCCTACCATGCTGTGCAGCGTACCCGGGCGGTTATCCTGCCTCAGCTGAACCACAGCGAAAGGCCTCTCTCCAGTTCTTGGATCGATGAGTCCCACTGGCTTCAGCGGTCCAAAGGCCAGCGTGTCTCTTCCTCGCTGGGCCAGCTCTTCGATGGGCATGCATCCCTCAAAGAAGGCATCTCTCTCGAATTCTCTCAGAGGAACCTTCTCTGCCTGAATCAGGGCCTCCACAAAGGCATAGTACTGATCAGCCGTCATGGGACAGTTCACATAGTCATCGCCTCCCCGTCCGTACCGAGACGCCTTGAAGGCAATCCCGAAGTCGATAGAATCCCTTGTGACGATGGGTGAGATCGCGTCGTAGAAATAGAGCGAATTCCCCCCTGTAAGCCGCTTCAGACTGTGCGTGAATGCCTCTGAGGTCAAAGGACCCGTGGCGATAATGACCGCATCATCTGGTGGAATATCGGTCATTTCTTCGCGAATGACGCTCACGCCATCTTCATTTTCAAGGCGCTCTGTGACAAAGCGGGAGAATTCCTCCCTATCGACGGCCAGAGACCCTCCAGCCGGAACTCGAGTCTGGTCGGCTGCCAGGATAATCAGGGATCCAAGCCTTCGCATCTCTTCTTTCAGGAGGCCAACAGCGTTCTCCAGGGAGTTCGACTTCAGAGAGTTGCTGCATACCAGTTCGGAGAGAAGAGGGGATCTGTGAGCCGGAGAGAATCGCTTCGGTTTCATCTCATACAAGATCACCCGAATTCCCCGCCTCGTCGCTTGCCAGGCAGCCTCACATCCGGCAAGGCCACCCCCGATGATCAAAAGTCGATCCTTCTGCGCCAAAGCCCCACACTCCCCAAAATTCATGGATCTAGCAGGTCCGCACCGATAAATGTCCCGAGCATGACGAAATTTCTGGGGTTACCCATCTCGGCGAAGGGAGTGTCCCCCAACAGGCGAAATGAACCCTGACGGGTCACTTCGTTTACCACGGTCTGATCCGCCGAGCGCGGAGAGTTCGGAAGGTCGAATCCCGCCTCCTGGCGGGGAGGCCCTAAATCGGCTCAGGAACTTCGTCCAGAGAACGAAAGGAGTGTTTTTCCGTGTCGAACTAAGTCTTCGATTTGCATACCCGACAGACAGTAACAGGACCTCTTCGGGTCCATTTCTCGATCATGAATGGCGCATCACACTGAGGGCACGACCGATTCACCGGCTTATTCCATATCGCAAATTCACACTGGGGATAGCGAGTACATCCGTAGAAGATCTTTCCTCTTCGAGAACGCCTCTGGGTGAGGAAGCCATCACACCCCTCTTGAGGACAGGCGATATCGAGGTGCTTTGGTTTGGTCGTCTTGCATCGTGGATATTGAGAGCACGCGTAAAACTCCCCAAATCTCCCCCGTCTGATCACCATAGAGTTGCCGCAGGTCGGACATGTCTGATCGGATTCCTCCGGGGCCTCCCGAATGACCACCTCACCCTGTTCATTCCTCACAAAATCCCGGGTGTTTCGGCACTCGGGGTAAGAATCGCACGCCAGGAAGAACCCCTTCCTTCCCCATCGAATAACCATCGGACTTCCACACTCGCCGCAAACCAGGGATGTCGCCGTCACCTCTCTCTTCAGCTCAGGGATCCTGGTCTCGGCCCGCTCGAGGCTTTTCGTGAACCGGCCATAGAAATCCTCCATAGCCTCTGCCCAGTCTACTCTTTGTTCCTCGATCGCATCAAGAACGTCCTCCATCCTCGCTGTAAACTCCACACTGAGGATACTTGGGAAGCTCTTCACGAGGAGGTCGTTGACGAGAAAACCGAGTTCTGTGGGATGAAATCTCCCCTGATTGAGTTCAACGTATCCCCTTTCCTGAATCGTACTGAGAATCGTCGCATAGGTCGACGGTCGCCCGATCCCTTCTTCCTCGAGTTCCTTCACCAACGTGCTCTCGGAAAATCTGGGAGGGGGTTGGGTATAATGTTGCTCAGGGTTGAGGGGAGGCAGAAGTTCGAGGACTTCACCCTGGGCCAGAGGCGGTACATAGACTTTTTCTTCTTCACTGGGTTCTTCTGGTTCCTTTCCGGTGCGGTAAGCCGCCATAAACCCTGGGAATTTCTGAACCGATCCAGTCACGGTCAGAATGGCCTCCCCGGCCTCGATGTCCACTGACTTCCTGAGGAAAAGGGCAGGAACCATTTGGCTCGCCAAGAACCGATCCCAAATCAGGTGATAGAGAGCCTTCTGGTCGTTGGTGAGGTACCGGCCGGTTTTTTCCGGCTCATATTCCATGGAGGTCGGTCGAATCGCCTCGTGGGCTTCCTGTGCCCCTCTCTTGCTTTTGTAAAAATTGGGTTTTTTCGGCAGATAGGTCTCTCCATAGCGGTGACGGATGAATTGGCGCGCGTTCTGGAGTGCTTCGCTGGACACTCGCGGCGAATCGGTACGCATGTAAGTGATGAGTCCGACGGGGCCCTCGTCACCGAGCTCAATCCCCTCGTAAAGGTCCTGAGCGATCCTCATGGTTTTCTTGGGAGAAAACCGAAGCTTTTGAGCCGCTTCCTGTTGAAGCTTGCTCGTGATAAATGGGGCAGGAGGATTTCGAAGAATTTCCTTCTCTTCGATTTTCTTCACGACAAATTGTGCGCGCTCGAGATTTCGAACGATCTCATCGACTTCCTGTCGGCTGGATATCTTCGGCTTCTTGCCCTTGATCTTTGCGAGCTTGGCTTCAAAAGGTTTATGATCATGCTGGCTTCTCAGCGTTGCCGTGATCGTCCAATATTCTCTGGGCTTAAAAGCCCAAATCTCTCTCTCCCGTTCACATATGAGACGAACAGTCACCGATTGTACCCGGCCCGCGCTCAATCCTCTTCTGATCTCTCGCCAGAGCAAGGGGCTAATCTTGTAGCCCACCAATCGATCCAAGACCCTCCTTGCCTGCTGAGCATCATACAAGCCCTGTCTCAGCGGCCCTGCTCTCTGAATCGCGTCGAGGACTCCTCGGCGAGTCAGCTCACTAATTAAGACACGGTAGAAACGTCGCCTATTGCCATTGAGCACTTCTCTTATGTGCCAGGCAATGGCTTCTCCCTCCCTGTCCGGGTCGGGAGCCAAATAGACCTTCCCAACGTCCTCGCTCGCCTTTTTCAGCTCTTTGATAATTTTCTTCTTTCCATAAATGACCCCGTACCGCGGTTTGAAGCCGTGCTCGATGTCGATTCCAAGGTCATTCTGTGGCAGATCTTTGACGTGGCCGACCGTGGCCTTCACCACATAGTCCGACCCCAAGAACTTGCTCAGAGTCTTCGCCTTGGTCGGGGATTCAACCACGACTAGGGATTTGGACATGAGGGCTCCCGTATCCTTCTTCTGTTAAATGCGCACAAAATGTTTCCCAGCCAGTTGGCTGATCAGACCGGCCAGTTCGAGGCTCAACAGGACTTGTGAGACTCGACTAGCATCCCACTGGGTCTGGGTAATAAGCCGATCGATATGAACCGGTTCCGCTCCAAGGAGACCATAAATGACCTTCTCCTCTTCGGTCAAGGTGGGACCCGACGAACGCTCTCCGTTCCTCTCGCCCTCCCCTTGGCCCGCCCATTGAGGAGTGATCTCATTGAGGACATCTTCTACGCTCTCCACCAACTTAGCCCCCGCTTTGATCAGACGATTGGTTCCCTGACTGCCGGGAAAACCAACATTGCCGGGTACGGCAAAGACCTCTCTCCCCTGTTCTAACGCATAATTGGCCGTAATCAGAGATCCACTCCGACTCGTTGCCTCTACGATAACCACACCCGAGGCAAGGCCACTGATGATTCGATTGCGACGGGGAAAATTGAAGGAGTGAGGCTTGGTTCCCATTGGGAATTCCGAAAACACCGCCCCGCTCCCGATGATCTCCTGCATCAGGGCACGACCCTCCGGTGGATAGATCACATCTACACCGCATCCAAGAACCGCTATCGTTCTCCCACGTCCAAGAAGAGCCCCCCGGTGAGCCGCAGAATCGATCCCTCGAGCCATCCCACTGACAACGGTGACACCGCGCACAGCGAGATCTCGCCCCAATCTCTCCGTAAAGGACTTGCCGTGCCTTGATGCCATACGAGAACCCACAATGGCGATGGCTGAGTTATCCCGTGATTCAAACTGCCCCCGAACGTATAGGACCGGCGGGGGGTCGTAAATCGCAAGGAGGTTTTTGGGGTACCCGGGATCTTGGTAGGTGGCTACGGAGACACCAAGATTCTCTATCCGATTAAGTTCGTTTTTTAGGCGCTTTTCCAGGGGAAAGTTACTAAGCGCTTCAGCCAGCGTGGCCCCCACCCCATCCACCCTTTGCAGTTCCTTCCGGGAGGCCTCAAAAACCAGCCTCGGATCTTTGAAGACCTGGATGAGGTTTCGATATGCAACACTCCCAATTCCTGGGACGAGATTCAAAGCGATCCAGTATCGATTATCCCGCATTACCCTCAAGCCCTCCGATTCAACCCGCTCATCCTAGGCTATCGGCTCACCGAATTCAACGGTTGAACCGTGAGGAGATCCTCTATTCATCTTTCTCAGAGGGATCTTATGAACAAAGCGCTTCAGGATTCCCAAAATACCGGATGTGTTCGAGAAAGGCAAGTTCCGTCCACCCCAATGCGCCCGAGTGACAGGTTTTTGTCCACCTTGTGGATGAAAATCGTCCAGTCTTGATCAAAAATAGAAAGGCCTCCCGTCACCACGGAAGGCCCGTAACTCGAGAGGGAAACCAGTCTATTGTATGGACCTGTATGTCATGATTTCGTCCCCACGGAGAATCGCATCCATAGAGTCCGTAATCTCCGCCTGGTAGAGTACCCCCTTGATGGCTGTCACCTTAAGCGCACCGAGGAGATAGATCTTCTTTCCCTTCCTCTGGGTGTATGGATTCTTAAGCATCTTCTGAGTCCTGAAGATCAGAAATCGCTCTCCAATCTCGGGGGGCCTCTCCTTTGTGGCGATATACACCGTGTCGCCCTGAGCAAGAAGCCTCTTGCGATATCGTGCATCGATGATCTTTCCAAGGGAATCTTCTTCGAGAATGATGTACTCAACCCCTCCCTTGCGAAAAATCTCTGCAAATTCGCCTTTCCCAACGCCGAGACCTTCCTCAACCTCGACTGGCGTCGGGGCCTCTTCCTTCTTCCCGACAACGGCAGATTCCTCAATGCCTGCTTCGATGCCTTTCGCTTCGGCTTCCTCCGGGACGGCCACCGCTTCGGTCACGCCCGTTCCGACCCTTTCGGTCTCCCTAACCGTTCTAGGCCGAAGAGGTTTAGGTTCACCACGAAGACGGAGTGAGTTTCCCGGATAGATGAGATGGGGGTTGGTGATATACTGATTCCGCTGCCAGAGCTCAGGCCACGCATAAGGGTCGTCCAGATAGGCGTCAGAAAGATCCCAGAGGGTGTCGCCCTTTTTGATCACATAAACCTCATCCCCCCGATCCTGTCCATAAGCATGAGAAAATGCAAAGAGACAAAAAACGACGGTCAAAATGAGAATGGGAATCCCTTTCTTCATCATGGTCTCCTTGTGATGCACCTGTTTTCTTTCGATGGTTCACAATCAAAAATTATGCCAGTTCCTCAAAGACCAAACATATGTATCTCCTCGGGTCTTGTCAAGACCTCCTTCCGACCGTTCTCGGACATGCATCCTCTGGGAATCGATTCTCCCATGGGAGGAGGACACGAGCTAACTGGGAGGTAATCAACAACAATCCTGAAAAGAAGTGGATTTACGGTGACCTTGAAGGGCTCGGAAGCTGTTCTGGACCTGTTCTTACCTCTCACAGAGGCCGCAGGGGGGCACCAGGAAGACTTGCCCGAGGTTTTTGAGAGGCCAATCCGAAGCAAATCGTCCAAATCGGACGGTTCTGTAGCGTACAGAAATCTGGCAGTGAGGGGAGGAACACAAAAAATGTTGAATTTCAAACGCTTGTTTGACTCGTCCAATGAGCGAGTGTATATTTGGAAGACCGCACGAACGCCTCTTCATGAGGAGCCAAAGTGCAGAAGCGATTCTGGATTTCCGGAGGTCTCCTCCTTCTCATTCTGGTTTTGACAACTGTCGGAGTCCTCATATTGGTCAAAACCGATCCAGAGAGTACGGCCCGGCTCCAGGAGCCGATCCGACGGGTTGCGGTCGAGGTGCGCCAAATCTACCCCCGGCCTTACACTCGCTGGGTAGAGGCTTACTCAACGGTTACCCCATTTCGCAAGGGCATCGTGAGCGCCCAAGTCAGCGGCCCGATTGCGAGTCTTGGCCGAGAGACAGATCCTGGAATGCCGATTACAAAAGGACAGGAACTGGCGAAGATTGAGGACAAGCGTTACCGGTTCACCCTTCAGAAAGCCAAGGCGAATTTAACTAAACTGGAGGCCTTGCTGGAGATCGAACGGAATGAGAACGAAAGGCGGACGACCGTCTATGAGATCGCAAACCAGAGATTGGCGTTGGCCGAGTCTGACTATAAGCGCAACCTGGAGCTCTTCGAAAAGGAACTCATCCCGAAGCAGACATTGGAAGACGCCGAGAACCAGATGGAACTTCGAAGATCGGAGTTTGAGAGCGCCCGCAGTGAACTCCAAAGCCGCCAGGCACGAATCCAAACCGCACAGGCTGACATCATTGCCGCAAAAGCCGAGATCGATCGGCTCCGCGAGGATCTGCTCGATACGACCATCCGGGCTCCTTTCGACGGCGTCATCGGGGAGCGTTTTGTGGAAATCGGGAACCAAGTGGCGCCAGGGCAGAGGCTCTTTACGGTTCTCGAAATATCCTCGGTCAAGGTTGTCGCCAGGATTCCATCCGAGTTTATCGGCCGTATCCAGGCCGGGATCGATGCGGGGGTCACAACCAGAGCGTATCCCAAAACGGTTTTCAACGGCACGGTGATCCATGTCTATCCAGAAGCGGACCCAAGGAACCGGACTTTCGCCGTTGAGGTCAAGGTCGCGAACCAAGGAAGACCCAAGCTGCTCCCCGGTATGTTTGCGAGGGTCCGTCTCCCTGTCCTAACCCTGGATCAAGCGCTCTTAATCCCCCGAGATACGCTCATGGAGGATGACCTGGGGACCTACCTCTATGTCGTCAATCCCTCGACTCAGACTGCCCATAGGAGAGATCTCACTCTCGGGGAGGTGGGTTTGGACGAGGCCCTCGTCATGGGGGGACTGACTGCGGGTGAGACGGTGGTCGTTCGGGGTCAGGAAAGGTTACATGAGGGGGCACTCGTTGAGTGGACCCCGTCTGCACCAAGCTCCACATCGGGGCAGGCGGTAGACATAACCAATTAAAGCAAGGCTCAATACCCTTAAACCTGAGAAGTCCCAGTCGATAAGGAAACGCATGGTACGCTATTTTGTGCGCAATTCGGTTTTTGTAAATCTGCTCATGATGGTGATCTTAGTCACGGGGATTCTCATTTATCTCTCAATCACCCGGGAGATTTTTCCCGAGTTCTCACTCGAATCCATCGCGATCCGGACGGAGTACCCAGGCGCTTCACCGCAAGAGGTGGAGAAGCTGATCACCATCAAGATTGAGGACGAGATAGCGGATCTCGACGATGTGGATAGTATCTATTCCGAATCTCAGGAGGGGCTTTCTGTCATCACCGTGGAACTGTCCGAATATGCGAATCTGGACCGAGTCATCAACGACATCTCTTCAGCGATCGAAAGGATCGAGGACCTACCGGAGGATGCGGATGATCCCGTGGTCAGTGAGATAAAGAATGCCCTGCCAATCATCACGGTCTCGGTATTCGGCGACCTGCCTGAATTGACAATGAAGCAGATTGCTGAGGAAGTCCAGGACAATCTTCGTGAGATTCCTGGCGTGAGTTCTGTTTATCTTTCCGGTGCCCGGGACCGTGAGATCTGGGTTGAGGTGGATCCGAGACGTCTGGAGCAATATCAACTGGGCCTGGGGGAAATCAAAAATGCGCTGGAGACCCGAAACCTTAACCTTCCAGGTGGGACGATCAAAACCGAACGAGGGGAGTTTCTCCTTCGAACCGTAGGAGAGATCTTAGAAGCCAGAGAGCTGGAAAGCGTCATTCTGCGCTCGGATCCTCAGGGAAATGTCCTCACCCTGTCCCAAGTGGCCCGGGTTCGGGACCACTTC
>JABAOH010010204.1_pt3 | contig 18582 bp, 17 predicted proteins | sample 7062181 | NCBI WGS metagenome assembly JABAOH01 (sample SAMN14538630, study PRJNA623070) | marine sediment metagenome | biome: marine biome [ENVO:00000428]; feature: marine pelagic biome [ENVO:01000023]; material: deep marine sediment [ENVO:00002113]; isolation source: pool of 5 deep marine... | reverse complement strand
ATCAAGATTGCATTGGGATCCACATATTTCCTCAGGTCAAAGGGATTGCCCCTATAGTCTCTGGCGCCGGCCACAATATCCACGGGGTTGAAGTGGGTCGCAGAGCGCCATATTTCCCGCTGTGCGACCGAATCGGGGTCCACCTGTGCCTCTTCCACGATCTGCAGGGAGAGCGTACCGTCTCGTCCCTCGACCCAAAAGGGTCCACCGCCGGGTTCTCCCCGGCTTTTTACGGTGCCACACACGCGCAGTGGGCGATTGAGCGCGGAAACGAGAAATTCCCTTTTCTTTCCCGGAGGTTCCAGGCCTAGACCTTCCGGAATAAAAAGGGAGAGCTCAGTCCTGGCAAACTCCAGTGCTTCATTGAGCAACTGATCTTCCTCCATCCCTGCGGCTAACCTCTCCACGTATGAGAAGATCCTCTTTTGGACCTTTACCAGGTATCCGGCAAGGGCCTTTTTCCAGGTGAATGTCGGACCCTTGAGCCTATCCGGGACGACATTGTCGATATTCTTGACAAATATGACATCCCCTTCGAGATCGTTGAGATTCTCGATGAGGGCCCCGTGCCCGCTTGGCCTGAAGAGGAGTTTTCCATCCTCCAGGCGGAAGGGCCGATTTTCCGTATCCACGGCGATGGTGTTGGTGGACTGCTTCTGGACGGAGAAGTCCACGCGGAATTGAACGTTGTACTTAGTTTCGTAGAGAGGTCTCACTTTTTCAAGAAGTGTTTCGAACCCTTCCCGATGTTCCGGAGACACGGTGAAGTGGAGGTGGCAAATTCCCCGGTCGTTACGGACATACTCAGCCGCCTCCACCAGGTGCTCTTCAAAGGCCGTGCGACTGTCATCGGGATATCGATGGAACTCAAGCAGGCCTTTGGGTAGATTGGCGTAGTTGAGTCCGTGAGAGGTCAGGAGATAATCAAGGACCTGCGTGAACCTACCCCGTTCCATGAGGGCATGGATGTCAAGGGCCGCGTTGGCCATGACTTCCCTGAGGGTATCGAAAAAGGCGAAGCGGTCGATTCGGACCATAAACTCCAGAAGGTCTTTGCATTTCCGTTCTCCCGCCTCCGCCCTGCTGACAATATCAGCCCGGGCCATACGGGGTTCATGGGTACAGTGCCAGAGGAGGAATTCGAACATCCTGGTAGCGGCACCCGAAGCGGGTACGAACTTCAGGCACCGCCCCTGATCTGTGGCCTCTCGATGATGCTCGAAAAGGGTTGGGAGTTCTTCCTCTGTTATGGTTCGTATGCCATCGCCTATTGTGCAGGGACGGGTGAGGTGCAGGTAGGGTTTAGGCCTCCTGAAGGCTTCGAGTTGGGAGATGACCCCTTCTTTCGTGATCCCGAGGGATCGGATCTGTTTGAGATCTTCGCGTGAAAAGACGGAAGGGTCTGCCATCATCTTTGTCTTCAGATTGATCAAAGACTCCTAAGAGAGTACGACATAATGCAAACAGTTACAATTTCTTAGGCCTTCGGTCGGCCGTAGCATAGAGAGCCCATTGGAGGCAAAAGGAGCCGCCTTTACTGGTGGGCCGCATCGCGCACTCGATCTAATGCCCGCTGAACGCCTGTGGTCGGTACTATCTCACATCCTTTTGAGGGGCGGATATACCAGCGCCCCTGTTTTTGGCCGATCTCAATCCAGAAATGTTGCGTCAAGTTTTCCTCAGCCACGACCACCATTACCATCCCCTTGTGACGCTTCGGATCGTAGAGAAACTCCTTGAACTCAGTGACGGTATCGCCCCGTTCGTTGAGGGGATGGAAACGCTCGGGGTTGAAATGGTCAACGTAATAGGTCCTCAATGGTATGTCCTCCTTCAAGGGAATATCCACGTGGGCTCGTTTGATCAACCGCAGTTCGTGGAATTCCCTCTGCCCGCTCTCATGCCATTTCCGTTCATATTTCGTGCCGAATCGAGGGGGTATCGATCTACGGTGTACCTCAAAACCGATACCGTCGACTTGCTCAAGAATCCAACTCAGGTAGGGTTGAGAGTCCGTAATGATGTGGGCCTCGCCTCCCCGCACGAGGCGACTATTGAGCAGCATGAGAAAGTCATGGGAGAAGAGGCGATGTTTTGCGTGTCGTTTCTTAGGCCATGGATCCGAAAAAAGCGCGTATACGCGATGTAATGACTGTGGCAGGAAGAGCCGGTCAAAGGCAATTCGTGCGTCCGCCTGCATCAAACGGACGTTGTCCGCCTTTGCTTGAACGATATTTCGAAGCCCTTTCCGGATTGCGCCCCACCTCAGCTCGAGACCCACGAAGTTACGCCCGGGGTACTTTTGGGACAGTTGAACGAGAAAATCACCGTACCCAAAGCCGATTTCCACCTCAAGAATCGTCTCACGCCCGAACTGTTTCTGCCAGTCAATCGGGCGCTCGGCTTTCAACCAAAAGATCAAGTGTTTCGGGGAGAAATCATCTGGGTTCATGAACGTATCTCAGCACAGGGCGATTCCTTCTCCTATATCTCCTGAGTAACGACGTCAAACATGGCGGAATAGTCTTCCTCGGAATATCCCCTATCAAGGGTAATTGTCAGCAAGCGACGGATTCCCTCAAGACCGATAGTATCTATATTCATGGATTTTGCTTCATCGAGAAATAATTCCACATCCTTGACTAGGTGTTTTGTGGGGAAGTAGGGATTTGAATGGTTTTTCGAGATCATTCGTTCAAACTTCCTATCGAATTGAGGAGCATGGAGGAAGCTCCCACGGAGGATCCTCATAAAGAGATCCACGTCGATCCCCTTGCGCTGCACAAAGCCGAGGCTGAGCGCGAAGGCAGCCGTGAGGGAAGCGATGAGCTGATTCAGGGCGAGTTTGAGACCTGACGCATGCCCTACCGGTCCTATGAGAAGAGGCTCCGGGCCGAGAGATTTGAGGAGCCCTGACCAACGATGGAACTGTTCCGGCGATGCCCCCACCATCAAGATCAATGTGCCTTCCTTCGCCTCGGTGATGCTGCCCAGAACCGGTGCTTCGAGATATTCTCCCCCTGCTTTCAGTACTTCCCTGTTGATGGCAATACTCTCCGTAGGCGATATCGTGCCCACCTGAATCACCGTTCGATGGGACAGTTCCGCGCGCGAAGGCGGGGAGAGCAACACCTCATGGATCGCTTGGGCATTGGCAAGCACCAGGATAACACACTTGGACGACCTAATAGCATCATGGGCAGACTCGACTATCTCCGCTCCGAGGGTTCTGAGCGGTTCTGCTTTCTCGCGGGTGCGGTTGAACACGATTAATCGATGATTGGCTTCGAGAAGCCTCTCGCCCAGGGGGCGACCCATCAATCCGGTGCCGAGCAGCGCGATCTCCATAGCATTCTCCTCCGAAAGTCTCCGGTATGTGCTTTTCCCCGATACCCTATCAAAATGCGGGAGATCTTGTCAAACTGCTGAAAAAAATGGTATGGGAGCAGAAGAAAGGGTAAGATGGTGAAGCGATATGGCTGAGGTATAACGACAAGGAGGGGTTACCATGCATGTTCGATCCCCGATCGCCGCCGCGCATACAGCCGTCGAAATGGAGTCGGAAACCGCCGTGAGAATGGCCGAGGCAGCTACGACGTTCCTCGGTTCTCTTAAAAAGGATCAGCAGACCCGGGTTCTCTTTTCCCTTGAAGACGAGGAGCGCCTGAACTGGCACTATATCCCGCGCGAAAGGCAAGGGCTTACGTTCAAGGAGATGGACGGCAGTCAGCGGAAGCTCGCCCACGCGCTGCTCTCGAGCGGGTTGAGCCGGCGCGGGTATGCCAAGGCTTTGGACATCATGAGCCTCGAATCGATCCTTGGGGAGCTAGAAGGACCGGCTCGGCGTTACCCGCGCGACCCCGATCTCTACCACGTGACCCTGTTCGGGACGCCTTCGGATGAATCACCGTGGGGATGGCGGGTGGAGGGACACCACCTTTCGGCCAATTTCCTCGTCGTTGGTGGCAATCGGATCGCTCCCACCCCCAACTTCTTCGGTGCCAATCCTGCTCGGGTGCCCAAGGGTCCCCTGACGGGTTTGCGGGTGCTCGCTGCCGAGGAGGATCTTGCTCGCCAGCTGTTGGCGTCACTGGGCACCTCGAAGCAGGCACGGGCCATTATCGATAGCGAGGCTCCTGCGGACATTATAACAACGGCGGAACCCCGTGTGAAAATCGATGATCCCAGTGGACTAGCCGCCGCTGAGATGACGGAGGATCAGCGGCGGCTTCTCATGGATCTGCTGATCGAATACACGAGCCGAATGCCGAGGGACGTTGCGGATACACGGATGAACCAGATCGAAAAGGAAGGAAAAGCTCACATCCATTTCGCCTGGGCAGGATCGAAAAAGCAGGGTCAGGGGCACTACTACCGAGTGCACGGGCCGAGTTTTCTCATCGAGTACGACAACACCCAGAACAATGCGAACCACATCCACACGGTTTGGCGGGATCTTAGGGACGATTGGGGCGAGGATCTTCTTCGAGGTCATTACGCGAAGTCACACTAGGGGTTTGCAATTCCGCCTTTACGGGTTCGATCATTTACTGGGAGGGTATTCGGTTCTAACAGGGGAGGGGGTCTAGATGAGGCGACTATTCTTCTCTTTTTTGTAGCCTTTTCGGTAGCTCGGGTGTTATCCTGGGCGCTTTTGCAGCTCATACCCTGAGGGCTCGGCTGACACCGGAACTCTTGACGACTTTTGAAACGGGCGTGAAGTACCAGATGTATCATGCACTGGTTCTCCTCATTGTGGCATTGGTCCCTGCGAGACGACGTGCGAGCACGTTACTGACCGTGAGCGGCGGGTTGTTCGTAGTCGGCACGCTCCTTTTTTCAGGGAGTCTCTCCGTTCTCACGGTCTGCGGCATGCGATGGTTTGGTTCTATTACACCGGTTGGTGGGATGGCCCTTATCATCGGCTCGTTTTGCCTGGTGGTATTGGCACTCGCGGGCCGGAGAAGAGGCGTTGTGGATCCTTCCCCACCTCAGTTCACCTCGAACTCGGCCAGAATAGGGGTGTGATCCGAGGGCCTCTCAGACCTTCGGGGCTCCAGGTCAATCCATGCCCGTTGAGACCTTCGGGCCATGGGCTCTGTAGCCCAGATGTGATCAACCCGCCAGCCCATTCGCCTGGCCAGGGCATTTGGTACCCGGTAGTCCCAGAAGGTGTAGTGCCCTCCCTCGGATACGTGGAGGCGAAAGACGTCCACAAATCCCCACTGTCGCACCTGCTCCAGGGCCCGATGTTCCTCGGGATGAAACCCGATGGCTCCCCGGAGACCTTCCGGGTCGTAAACGTCCCGAGCCTCTGGTGCCACGTTGAAGTCTCCAACCCAGATGAGGGGTTCCTCCGGCTTGAAATGCCGCTCCAGAAACCACCGAAGCCTCTGGAACCACTCCAGCTTGTACTGAAACCGCTCCGAATCCGGAGCAGTTCCCTGGGGCACATAGGTGTTCAGAAGGGAGATTCCCAGGATCCTCATCAGGATCAACCTCGCCTCGTCCGAGGGGCCTTTATCGTCGATCCCAACCCGGAGAACCTCCATTGGTTCACGGCTCAGTACCGAGACCCCGTTGAACCCCTTCTCTCCGCGAAAGGCACACATGAACCCCAAGCCTTCCAGGTCCCCACGGGGAAACTCGGTATCTTGAACCTTGGTCTCCTGGAGACAGACCACCTCCGGGGCTTCCTTTTGCAGCCAGTCCAGGAGCACGGGGAGCCGGGCTCGGATCCCGTTCACGTTGAAGCTTGCAACCCTGAAGGGCCGGCTCATCTGAACCTCTAAAGCGTGGTGTGAATCGGGGTTGAGCTACTGCGGCATGTCTCCATAGGTATGCTCGATTCGTCCAAAAGGTTGGTGTCGATCGATTCAGAGAAACCCCTGAAACGCAACATTTCCCTCCCCGTCGAAGTCCACGACATATAAAAAGGGCCTCCTCCCCTCGACGGAGCCGAAACGGAGGTCGAAAAACTCCACGCGGTGTTTCCCATCCACGTTCCCCTTGTCCCTGGCTACGGGAAAACGTGCAAACCAATAGAATGTCTTCACCCCGTCCAACCTGCGGGCCTTCTCCACCCAGGGAGAATCATCGAACCTATCCCACTCCCGGTATTGAAGTCGAGGGATAGGTTGATAGGGGGCCAAGAAGCGGTACAGGAAGTTCCCCCCCTCAGCCGATTTTCCCTCTGCCCCGATCAGATTTACGAGCCCCTGATAGATCTTCCTCTCCGTAAGGATATAATTCCCCCAATTAAAGGGGGAGAGGGGTTGGGGAACCGCGGCAACGGCTTCGGTAACCAGGCCCTCTTGCCGCGCGTAGTTTTTCGCCAGAGAAAGGGCCCATGAGTGATTGTAGGCACAGAGGGCGATGTAGAGGGCTGCGAGAACCACGGAAGCCCTTGCCAGGATCAGGCTCCTCCTCTTCCACAGGTGAAGAGTGATCAGGGGAATGAGAAGAGTGGACACCAAGAAGAGGTCGATAATGAACAGCCAGTCGAGGGTGAATCGAGCGTTGGAAAGAGGACTGAGGATCATGGTTCCATAGGAGGTAGCGAGGTCGAGGAAGGTGTGGGCGAGGAGTTCCACGGTCCATATGAGAAAGAAGGTCCAGAATCGTCTCACCCTTGAGACCTTGACGAACAAAAACGCGAAAAGCAGTGAGAATGGAATGATCAAGACGACCGAATTGGTAAGGTGTCTGTGATACTTGAGCGTGAATTCCGCGCTGAGGAAAGGCCTCAGCACGAGGTCCATATCGGGGAAGATCGCGGCCGAGACCCCGGCTATAGTGCCCCATTTTCCCGTGTCCTGGGCTAACCCGGTCTTCGCTATCATATATCCGGCTAAGGCGTGCGTTGGGGTATCCATACGCAAAATATAATCCGCGGGCAAATCGTTTTTCAAGCGAAGCTCACTTACTCCCCGTGCGAATCCATATCAATTGATTGATTTTGCCCATTTCGCTGATTATAATAACCCCGAAATTTCTTCTGGGGGAACGGGCTTTTGAGAATTCTCGGAATCTGTGGTAGCCCGCGCAGGGGTGGGAATACGGACGTTCTCCTGAAGGAGGCCCTCAAAGGAGCCGAGGAGGCCGGCGCCGAGGTCGAGGAGATCTTCTTGCGGGACAAGACCATATCGCCCTGTCTGGAGATTTACGGCTGCAAGGAGGATGGCCGATGCGTCATTGAGGACGATTTTCATGAGGTGGCGGAGAAGATGATCGGGGCAGATGCCCTCATCCTGGCTTCCCCCATCTTCTTCTACTCGGTCAGTGCCCACACCAAGATGTTGATGGACCGATGCCAGTCCTTCTGGGTAAAGCGAAATCTCCTCAAAACCCCCATCGCTCCTGGCAAATCCCGCCGAAAGGGGGCCTTTATCTCGGTGGGCGCCACCCGGGGCAAGAGGCTCTTCGAGGGGGTAACCCTCACGGTGCGCTACTTCTTTGATGCCCTAGACGTCGATCTATGGGAAACTCTGCTGGTGAGGGGAGTCGACGAAAAGGGGGAGATTTTCGATCACCCAGAGGCGATTCGAGCGGCCTACGAGCTGGGGAGGAAATTGGTGGCGGACGGCGAGTAAGATATCATCGCTTGATTTGCAGAGCACTCCGGTACTTCCAAACTTCCTATTTCTCACCGGTCGGCGCCAATCGAACCGGAATTTTTATGGACTGAATCATGCGTTCGGAATTGGCCCTTCCCTCGCCCGCCTTCCCAAACGCCGCCCCGTGGTCGACGCAAACCCACATCAGCGACGTCTTCAGGGTAGAGACAATCAATACCTGCATAAGCCTTGTCGGCCAACTCCTTTTCTCCGTCCCATCTTAGCATCCCGAACTCGGTTCTTGTCATCCCAGGCTGTATACTCGTCATCCGAATAGATTCTCCCAAAACATCTATTCTCATTGACTGTGAGAGGGTCTGAAGGGCAGCCCTTGATCCGGAATACTCGTTTCCGCCAGGGTACAGTTCAAAGGCCCCAACGGAGCCGATATTGATAACATGGCCTTTTCCCCCTCCACCATGAGTGGCAGAATACGTCTTGTAACAGAGAGAAGGCCTTTTATATTCGTATCGATATCGTATCCCAATCTCTGAGACTGTCATCAAACATCTTGTCCATTCCGAGAGCCAACCCCGCGTTGTTAACCGGTACTTTGACCTCGTTCCATTGCTGAGGCAATTGCGAGATGACGTGTTCAAGCTGCTGAAAGTTTGTGATGTCTCCTTCTGTTGGATAAACGTCAACCGTAAGATTCTTCTCTCATGTCTTGAGATAAAGCCTCTAAAGGATCTTTACTAACTCTGCCCCTCTCTCAACCCTGTATTGGGAACTCAAAACATGCCCGGGATCCAGAGCACCAACCAGGGAATGTACGTGATCAAAAAGAGGACAATGAGGAGCGCGGTGAAGAAGGGTAGCAATCCCTTAGTAAGTTCAGCAACGCTGAGGTTGGCGATGTTCATAACCACAAACATTACCATTCCCACAGGGGGGGTAATCAATCCAATCATAAGGTTAAGGGTCATTATCACTCCGAAATGGACAAGGTCAATTCCCAAGGTTTCGATCAGGGGAGTTAATATGGGAACGAGAATGATCATAACAGTTATCGGCTCCATGAAACAGCCAAGACCGAGCAGGAGGATATTGACGAGGAAGAGAACCACATAGGGTTTGTGGGAGATAGACAGAAACGTTTTTGCTAAAAGAAGGGGTACGCCCTCTCGAGCCAGGATCCAGCCAAAGAGAGAAGCGGAGGCAATGATGAACAGGAGCTTTGCCGAATTCACTCCCACCCGGATCATCAATCGAAAGACTTGATTGAGCTGAATCTCCCGGAGGACCGTCGTTCCCACGAAAAAGGCGTAAACCGCAGCAACGACAGCCGCTTCGGTCGGTGTGAAAGCCCCACTCAATATCCCCCCCAGAATTATGAGGGGGAGTATCAACACCAATATCGAATGATAGAGTTCCCTGAGGACGCCCGTGAAAGGGACCCGTTCGCTCCTTTCATAGCCTCGTTTAATTGCGATTCGATAAACGAAGACCATGAGGAACAAACCCATGAGGAGCCCTGGAATGATTCCCCCTAAGAAGAGCTTGCCCACCGAGACCCCTGTTATTCCTCCATATATTACGAATGGAATACTCGGTGGTATCACCGGCCCAATTGTTGCGGATGCAGCCGTAATAGCGCCGGAAAACCTATCGTCATATCCGCTGCGGCGCATGAGCTCTATTTCCAAAATTCCCAATCCCGATGCATCCGAAACGGCAGATCCTGAGATTCCGGAAAAGAGCATACTCGAAACCACGTTGACGTGTCCCAATCCCCCAGGTATGTGTCCCACCAGGGATTTGGAAAAGCGTACGAGTCTCTCCATTATGCCACCGGCGTTCATCAACTCTCCGGCCAAGAAGAAGAACGGAATACACAACAGCAAGTACTTGTCCGTTCCCACGGCAACCCTCTGAGCAGTTACAATCAGAGGAATGTCCCCCTTGAGAAACAGGTACATAACCGAGGTAAGAATCATGGAAAATGAGATTGGGATATTCAATATGAAAAAGAGGAACAGTCCTATTACCAGAATAGCGATCATTTCCTACTTCCAATGCCTTCCAACAAGAATCGAATATCTGCTATGATGGTCCGCAGAAGGTACAATCCCATGAGAGGAGCGGTGACTGGGATCGCACTATAGAGAAACCCTCTCGATACCTCCATGGCGGGGTAGTTGAGACCAGCAGTCCTGTACGTGAGACGGATGCCCTCGATGAAGAGGAGCAATAACACGAGGAAAATCATACTATTTGTGATAACGGTTAACCCCACCTTGATTTTCTCGGGTAATAAACGCGTAACCGTATCGATACTGATATGGTCGTTATATTTAGTGGCCATAACGGTCCCCAAGAAGATCATCCATGCAAATATGAGGACGGCAAACTCATCAGCCCAAGAAATGGGCCTGCTGAATACGTAACGGGAAACGACCTGAGTGAAGATGGTAATAACTGTCACCAAGACGGTGACCCCTAGGGAGAACTCGGGAATGGAGTCGGCAAAACGAACCAAGCGTTTTACCCAATCCCTCTGGACGTTATTCTCTAACTCCAAAGTGAGATCTCCTTTCCCCGGTCCTTAATTCGAGGAGGGGGGAAGGCATCCTCCGTTCTTGAAGCATGCCTTCCCTCGCATTCCCTACCATATCATCGGACGGCTTGGATTCTCTCGAAGAACCCCTTCTCCCACTTATCCTTGAACAAGTCAAAGACGCCGCGAGTTGCCTTGCGGAAGGCCTCCCGATCGAGCCCCTCTTCCGGCCCGATCACTGTCATCCCCTCCTTTTTCAGTTTTGCCAAATCTTCCTTTGCCCCCTGTTCAATGAGGGAATTCTGATAATCCCCCGCCTCAATCACGGCCTGCTGGATGATCTTTTGGTGTTCTGGCTTAAGGCCTTGAAAAAACTTCTCATTCACCAGGACGGTTTGATTTTGGGTAATATGCTGGGTGAGCATCAGGTATTTTTGGACCTCAAAGAGTTTTGCCGAGTAGATTACACCGACGGGGTTCTCCTGTCCATCGACAACACCGGTCTGCAAGGACATGTAAACCTCTTTCCAGTCTATCGGTGTCGGATTCCCTCCCATTCCTTTGATGGTCTCCAGATAAATGGTCGTCGGTTGAACGCGTATCTTTAATCCCTTCATATCAGGGGGTTTACGGACAGCAGTGTTCTTCGTCGTGAGGTTTCTCTGACCAAAGACCCACCCCATGTCCAAGATACGCATCCCATAGCTTTTCATGAGCTTCTGAGTGAGATGCTCACCCAGAGGACCCCTCACCACCTTGAACATATGATCGAGGTCCCTCCAGATGTATGGACCGGCAAAGGCCTCCAATTCGGGAATGAAGCGCCCTACGGCCCCGCTGCTTCCCTCGAAGAAGTGGATGGTTCCCAACTGAACTCCCTCAAGGATCTCCTGCTCTGTTCCCAGTTGGGAGGCCGGAAAAACTTGAATTTCTATTTCCCCTTTCGTCCGTTCCTTGACGAGATCCGCAAATCGTTGCAAGCCCTTTTGAACAATCATCGTTGGAGGTTGAACGTTGCCGAGCTTTAGAACAAGCCGGTCCTTCGTGTAACCCCGCCCGGCTAGTCCCATAGTCAGAGCTAAAGCGAGAGCGAAACACAGTGAAATTCTCATTGATCTCTTCATGGATATTCCTCCTTTCAATCGCGTTAAAACCTCATCAAACGATCAATCTCGCATGGCAACCACCCCCTTGTCCACGGACTCATTCTGCAATTGACAGTTCCGGGAAGCTTATATACGGGGAGTCTTCATCAATTTTACGAGAAAGAGCTCCCTCGATGATATAAACCTATCTCGGCCGTCCTCCCTGTGGAGCGATCCAATTTGACAACAGGCCCTCGAGGCTAATTGGCCGGGTTATCACACATTCCCGGACAAAAGCCTGGCGAGATACACCCCCTGACTCGGGCCAATGGTATCCAGCTGTCACCGAGCATGGTTTTGTGAACCTCCGGTCCATCCAACGCGTCCAGCTTTCATTCAGGAAATGTCCAGAATCCTTGTGAGTGGCTCACCTGCGAGGATTTGCCGCTCAATTTCCTTTTCCTTCGCCCTCTGTTCTCTGGCCCTGGCGTAAACTTCCTCACCTCGCTCGCCCGGTATGACTACCACGCCGTCCGCATCCCCGACAACGATATCATTTGGCCGCACTACTACCCCACCAACAGAAACGGGCATTCCAATCCAGCCGGGGTGTAACTTGACGTTGCCGCGGACACTGACTCCTGAGGCGAAGACCGGCAGCCCAATCTCAATCAACTCTTCGAGATCCCTCACGGCCCCGTTGGTTACACAGCCGGCAAGACCGCGTACTTTGGCTGCAAGGGCTGAAGTGCTGCCCCAGGGCGTTGCGCGATCGGTGCCACCCCCATCCACAACGAGGACATCGCCAGCCTGCGCGAGAGCGATGGCCTGTACGACGGCTCGAGCGTCACCGACAAAGCACCTAACAGTAAATGCCGGCCCTGCCATGCGTATGCCGGGGACGATGGCACGAATTGCTGGGTCCATATCGCCACTTTTCCCAGCAGCTTCATAGATCGTCGCGGTGGGGAACTCCTGGAGCCGATGAGCCAAATTATTCGCATTCATGAGTTTGGCCTCTCGTCATCGCATCTCCTGCCTAAGGATAAACGGACCTATCGAAAATCCCCATATCATGTCCGGGTAACACTGTAGCGCCAATCGCCTCGACTTTTTCAAGGCTTTGATAACAGGGAAAGAGGGCTGTGTGAACGCCGGGTGGAATGTGTTTTTCCTCTTCGTTTCCAAACCAATTCTCATAGAGGGGAATGCAATCTCCACCAATCAGGTACGGACCTTTAGCGGTCTCCACGATAACTCCCTGAAAACCCGGAGAATGTCCAGGTAAGTGAACTACTGAGATACCTGGACCGACCTCCCGATCACCCCGAATCGGCTTGAATTGGGAGAATGTGTCGATCCAGAGGGGAGAGGTGCCGATGTGGGGTGTCTCGTAAGCTCTGGCGTGGATGGGGAGAGGTGAGATAGCGTAGCGCAACTCGCCTTCCTGAACGAGAAACTCCGCTCTTTTGAAAAGGCGATTATTCCCGCAGTGATCCCAGTGAAGGTGAGTGAGGATAACCAAGTCTATGTCCTCAGGATTCCAGCCCAGCTTCTCGAGGGCGGTCTTTGGTTGTTGTCCCTCCGTCTGTTCCAGGAGGCGATGATAGTCTGAGGAACGCTGGGGCCCACCGCAACCAGTGTCAATCAGAACCCGTTCTCGTGCACCTTCGATGGCCCACATCACAATGGGCACGCGGATTGTTTTTCCAAAGCCATACATGTAGGTGAGCACAGGCTTCGGGACTTCGGGAAATTGACCGACATCCAGTGGGCGTATACTATAGTTGACCATCTTCGATTGTCGTAATGGAGTAGCCCCGGCTTCCGTCTAGGCAGTTCTTTCCCAAGAAACCAGGTGCTTGAACTCGGTAGTTTTGCAGTTTTTTACTTTCGGTTCCTGTCAGCTGCCCCCTCACAGCGTTTAATATTTTCTTTCCAAGAGAATCCAGGCACGAATACGGTGGCCAGTTTCATGCTTTCATCTTCGGTATTGATAATCTGATGCTTTTCCCCTGCTGGAGACCAAAGAGCGACATCTGACTCAATGGGTATCTCTTCTCCTTCGCAGATACAGGTACCGCGCCCAGAGACAACGTAAATCAGTTCAGGACGATCATGGGCATGGTAATCGGTTCGGCTATGCGGATAGATGATCGCATGGCTGAATAACAATTCTTCAATATTTCCCTTGTCCTCATCGGGAGAAAAGATAGTTTTAATGGTTCTCTTATAGGGCTCTTTAATTGTTATCCCTTTTTCCTCCCATGCCTTCACGACTTTCATATTCCACCCCTCCTTCTAATATGATTGTATCCCAGGGTCAATCATCCATCTCGGTTCCTCATGAATCGATAATTGTTCTCCAAAATGAAAGGGACTCGCGCGTCACCTTCCTCGTTAATTGCTCATCCCTTTTCTTAATAGCTTCAATAACTAATTGGTGGTTCCTGTAGCCACTCGTCGGATCTAACTCAACGGTCTTAGCTATGGAAGTGAAAAACAACGTGTAGATGGCTTTACCCATTCTAACCAAAAGAGGATTTTTCGTGATTTCGATCAGGGTATGATGAAAATCGATGTCAAGCTCGAGACGTTTGCGGGAGTCTTCTCTATTCCTTTCGACAGCCTCTCTTAACCTCCTGTTGGCCTCTTCGAGCCTTTCGATGTCTTGAGCATCTGCTTTTTGAATAACCAGCTCTGTCGCCCCCGTTTCTAAGAGCAGCCGTACCTCGAACAGTTCCATGGACGTGCCCTGTTCAAACACTAAACTCAGAATCAGAGGATTCATCACAGCCGGGGATATCGATTTTGATATATACGTTCCAAGGCCCCGCTTAATCTCTATTATTCCAAAAGATGAGAGCATTTTGATCGCTTCCCGAACCGAATTCCTCCCAACTCCGAGTTGCTGGGAAAACTCAGTCTCTGTTGGCAGTTTGTCCCCGGGTTTGAGCCTTTTTGAAAGGAGGTAGTTGATTAACATATTCATAATGGAAGAGGAAACTGGTTCCCGGGCCAGAGGTTCTAATGACTCAAAAAGGTTTCTTCTTGCCATAGAGGGAAACCTTGGATCAACTCACGACGCTGTCCCTTATCTTGAGACAAAATAACGGCGTGCTGATGGGCACGAAGTAGTATGTAGTACATCCTGCATATTTCATTTCCTAACCAATGTCAAGCACTTTTTTCAGGAGGGAGACAGCTCACCATAAGGAACTCCCCGAATAACGGGGCAACATCCATCGGCCGGTCGCTGGGTGCACCTGTCTGCGAGCAGCTTATTCTGGATGGTACCCAGCCGACCTTGCCTTTAGGAGGAGAATATGATGAACGATGTTGCGGATTCCATAGGCGATCATCAGGCTCCCGCCGATGGGAATGTCCAGATAGAGGAGACGCTTGGGAAGCTTGAGGATGGGGGTCCAATCATTGGCCAGCAGGGTCAATTTCAATCCTTGATGCGTCATCACGGCCAGGAAGAAGAGGGAGATCAATTCAACAATGACGCCGAGGACGTGGCCGGCAGTGCGATTCCCCAGCTTGGAAGAGAGCCACTCCACCCGGAAGTGACTGTTCTCCCGCCAAAGGACAGCCGCCCCAATAAATACCAGCCAGGCGAAGAGCATCTCCACAATCTCGTCGTACCACCCCATGGACATGATGGGGACAAATCGGAAGAACACATTGCCAGTTAAGAGCACCAAAAGGAGAAAAATGCACACGACGCACAGGCTGCGCATGGCGAATGCCAGCCTTCGGTCCAGGTTTGACAAGCTATCCATTGCTCGGCCCACAGCGACGACCTCACATTCCGTGTCCCATGAGCAGCCTGGGCAGGATCAGGGAAATCTGAGGGATATAGGCCACAGCGAGCAGGACAGCAAAAATTCCCAACATGTACGGGAGTAACTCCCTCGTCAAGTGGCCAATGGAGACCCGGCTGATGCTCGAGACGGAGTACAGGCTCATGCCCACCGGCGGAGTCAGAAGCCCTAGCATCGAGGCAAGCGTCATGATGACGCCGAACTGTACCTCATCGATTCCAAAGCGGGCGATGAGCGGCATGAACACCGGAATGGTGATCACAAATACGGCGATGCCTTCGATGAAACAGCCCAGTGTCAAAAGGATCACGGTAATCATCGCCAGCAGGGTGAACTGGGAAGTGGTAAACGCGGTCAGGCCGGTAATAACTTGTTCGGGTATTTTCTGCCGGATCAACAGCCAGCCAAAGAATCCCGCGGCCGATATAATAAACATGACCCGAATCGTGTAAACGATCGTCTCCCAGAATATTTTGGGCAGGTCCTTGAGGGTGAATTCCTTGTATACCACCAAACCGAGAAACAGTGCGTACACGGATGCCACAACCGCCGCTTCCGTGGGGGTAAACATACCCCCCAGGATTCCGCCTATGATGATGATCGGTGTGCCCAGCGGCAAAGCAGCTTCCTTAGCGCTGATAAGAAGCTCACGAAGGGAGGCCCGATTTTCCTTCGGGTACCTTCGATAGCGCGAGATGATGAACACGGCGATCATCAAAGCGAGGCCCATCAACGCGCCAGGGATGAAGCCGGCGAGGAAGAGCTTGCCCACCGAGACCCCGGTCAGGCTACCATAGATGACGAAAGGGATACTGGGTGGAACCACGGGGCCAATGGTCGATGAGGCAGCGGTTATGGCAGCTGAGAATTTACGCTCATACCCGCTGTCGACCATTGCCTTCATCTCGATTAGGCCGAGCCCGGCCGCGTCCGCTACTGCGGATCCGGACATGCCTGAAAAGATCATACTAGCCACCACATTCACCTGTCCCAGACCGCCCCAGATATGGCCCACCAGGGCCCGGGCGAAACGGAAGACCCGGTGAGTAATTCCCCCGGTGTTCATGAGATTACCGGCCAGAATGAAAAAGGGGATGGCGAGGAGCGTAAAGGCCGTGGTGGAGGCGTACATACGCTGGGCCACCATGGTCAGGACATGGGCCTCCCCCATGAATATAAAGGCCAGGACCGCTGTGAGGCCCATGGCGACAGCTATGGGGACGCCCAGCAAGATAAACCCGACCAAGCCCAGAAAAATGATCAGTGTGGTCATACCCTCGCCATCCCTCCCGCGATTATCTCACGGACTCAACCATCTTCAGAAATTCTTCCACGTTCTGCTTGCCCGAATATCCGGCAATCCGATCCCAGGCCGGCTTCATGAGGGCCCTGAACTTGGCGACATCCGGATGGGTAATCACCATGCCGACACCTTTCAGCTTCTGGAGGAGCGTTTCGTCTTCCTTCTGCAGGGTCTTGCGCATGAAATCCCCCGCTTTCTTGCTCTCTTCTTGGATGATCTTCTGCTGTTCCGGTGTGAGCTTGTCCCAGGTGGCCTTGCTGATCACGTGCACCATGGAGTTGTAAACATGGCGGGTGATGGCCAGGTACTTCTGCACCTCATAAAGCTTGAAATGGTAGATCACTGAGAGGGGATTGTCTTGCCCGTCCGCCACTCCCTGCTTCAGGGACATGTAGAGCTCGGGAAAGGCGATCTTAGTGGTCACGGCTCCCAATGCCTCCATGGTGGCCTGGAGCTGGATCTCGGGGGGAACACGCATCTTCAAACCCTTCATGTCGTCCGGTGAGTTGATTGTCCGCACGTTGTTCGTGATGTTGCGAAATCCCCATTCCCAGTTGGAAAGATGGACCATACCTTGCTTTTGGATGTCAGGTCCAGCCCAACCCATAAAGGGACCGTCCAGAACTCGGTAGGCGTGAGCATAGTCGTCATATACGAAGGGGAGCATCACCACGCCAAACCTCTTGGAATACTTGTCCAGCTGACCCTGAGTCGGTAGGCCCATGTCGATTGCGCCCAGCTTAATCTGTTCGAGCTGTTCCGGCGGGGAGCCCAACTCATTGGCGGGATACACCGTCACCTTGATCTCCCCTCCAGTTCGCTCCTGAACTGCCTTGGCGAACATCTCCGCGGCCAAATCCCCGGGATGGCCATCGGCTGCGAAGTGTGCGAACCTCAACTCAGTCGATGCGGTGGCCTTTGCCCCTTCCAGCGAAGCGAACAAAACCACCAAGCTCGCTACGAGAAAGGAAACCAGAAAAAATAGACTTGTTCTCTTCATGGCAAATACCTCCTTCTTTGGGTTTTTAAATTCCCATCGGGAGACTCGACCTCAAGCCTCGCCGGATGGAAGCCAACTAACGACAGAAGACGACACACACGCCAGCCGTTGACTTCAGTTTCGATCCAGTTCCCGCTTGATATAACCCAGGGATCCTTTCAGCACATTCCGTATTTCCGGAAGCGGCACCGCAGCAGCTCCAGGGTCAAGTCTGATTTGATATTCCGAATCCCGCTTGAAACGGAGGGGGAGCTCTATGCTCATGGGATGGATCCGCTCCTGCTGGCCTAGGGTTTTAAGGATCGCCCCATAGTCGGTTACTCCCTTGCCGATCTCCACAAAGGACCACTCGGGACCGGCTGGCTTGATCTCCTTGAGATGAAAATGAGCCGAAAAGGGCAGGGCATAACGGAAATCATCCTCCGGTTTGACCCTCCCTTTTGAATAGGAAAAAACGTTGGAGAAATCGTAGTTCAGTCGCACCCACTGGGATCCGATGCGCTCAATCAGAGCCGCTCCAGTCTTGCCAGTGCTGACGATGTTGTCCGTGCCGTCTCCTGGGTTCTCGAGGGTTATGATGAGATCGAGATCCTCCGCCACAGGAATCAGTGCCTCGATATTCTTCAGGAAAAGAGCTTCGTCGCTCACTCGAGCCGTATTAGTATGAACGAACTTGACGCCGAGGGTTTTGGCGAACTCCATTCGCAGCTTGAAGGCATCCGTCGAGCGCTCCTGCCCGAGATCCATGTGGGCGCCCAGGGCAACCACCTTCAGGTTATTTTCGCTCACGGAGCGGCGGAGCTCATTGGCATTTTCCGGGGTGAAATATTCCTCTGTGAACTCTTCGTAGTATGACGAAATAAGGGCTGGTTCTACATACATTGCCCCCAATTCCGAGATTTCCCTGAGGGCTGTTTTGAGATCATGCCCGTGGTAAGCAAGGGTATTTACTGCAATGATCGGTTCGGTGTTCAAGGCTGAACCTGCTCCTCGCTTGCCTCCTCAGCAGTCCGGACGCGCCGCGTAGTGTTCTCCAAGGCAGTATATCCGAAAACAAAAAGGAGGCAGCTTGATGCATTCAACCCCGGCATTTGATCATCTATTGCATCTCTCCGGCTCTCACCCACAGCGCCATGTCGAGCACGATGAATATCTCATTCCCTTCACAGAGCTGGATCCCCTGACCAGCAAGGATCTAAATCAGTCCGGGAGTCCCCGAACATATGGAAATCCTTCCGTACTCATACCACAATG
>JABAOH010077412.1_pt1 | contig 18584 bp, 16 predicted proteins | sample 7062181 | NCBI WGS metagenome assembly JABAOH01 (sample SAMN14538630, study PRJNA623070) | marine sediment metagenome | biome: marine biome [ENVO:00000428]; feature: marine pelagic biome [ENVO:01000023]; material: deep marine sediment [ENVO:00002113]; isolation source: pool of 5 deep marine... | reverse complement strand
GCTTACATCCCCAAAGGTCTCTGGGGGGATCTGAAGGATTACATGATCAGCGAGCTGAAAGCCGTCAAGATGGGCGACGTTGAGGATTTCACGAATCTCATCAATGCGGTGATCGATGAGCCAGCTTTTTCAAAGATCAGCGGTTACCTGGAGTACGTCAAAAAATCGAAAGACGCAGAGATTCTTTTCGGAGGCAAATACGACGATACGAAAGGCTTCTTCGTCGAGCCGACCGTGGTCCTTACGACGAATCCCCATTTCCGCACCATGGAAGAGGAGATCTTCGGCCCTGTCCTGACGGTGTATGTTTACGATGATGACAAATATGAAGAGACCTTGCATTTGTGCGATGAGACCTCCCCCTATGGGTTAACGGGGGCGATCTTCGCCCGGGACCGACAAGCCGTCGTCATGGCAGAGAGAATCTTGGTAAATGCTGCCGGCAACTTCTATGTCAACGACAAGCCAACTGGGGCAGTAGCGGGCCAACAACCCTTTGGCGGGAGTCGTGCCAGCGGGACCAACGACAAGGCCGGAAGTCTCTGGAATATGATCCGATGGGTGAGCCCCCGGGCGATAAAAGACAACTTTGTGCCGGCTGTGGATTGGCGGTATCCATTTATGGCGGAAAAGTAAGAGGGGTCAGATCATAGACAAGGCTGCTGGCCAATCCCTCAAACAGTTTGATCTCGGCTTTTGCAAGAGTTCTTCGTCAGAAAGTGGGAGAGGAAGCTCTGAGCACGAATCGAGGTTTTTTCGCTAACAAGTTTTGGCTAATTCGAGCTTTCTGGTCTCTCGCAGAGTGCACAGAGCCTCTGAGAAAAGCTTCTCTGGATTGGTGAGAGGCCAATCCAGGGCATACCATTTGCCCCGATTTTTCCTCTCAAAAAATTGGGGCAGGCACCGGTTCTAAAACTTCTCCATCTCCTTTTGCTTAGCCAACTCCTCATACTCATCGGTCAATCTTCGATGACCGTAGACGAGTGCGTGATGATATACATCCTCATACTCGAGCATATGGTCCATGTACGTCCCATCATCCATCTGCCAACCCTCAATGATCGGCTCTTTCGATACGAGGGTGGCAATCTTTTTGTCCCGGTCTAAATAGACATCACCGCTTTCCGGAGGACCGTACTTTTCGCGCAATATCTTACTTATCCTGTCAAACTGTCTCAGAGCGTGGATCATGAAAAAGCGCTCCTTCTTGTTCATATAGAAATCATAGGTTACCGAATATAGCTCTTCCCGATGGTTGAATCGATAAACAACACCCACTTTCAATCCATCGAGACGGTCCTCATAGACGAGTCTATCCTTCTCCTCATCTTTCGGCTTTCCCTCTACCCCTCTAACCTGCAACTTGGACATCCCCCATTCGGTGCCTCTAACGCCGGCAATCCCAGGGATCGTCAAGACCAAGGATAGAACCCCTATAAGAAGTGTTCTTTTCATCGTTTGCTCCCCTTCCAAGAGTCTCTTCCCATTATAGCACTCCGAGTCTGTAAGACAATGGTTTTAAGATCCCTATGGAGCGGGTGAAAGGCGATCTCTGTTGACTTTTGGACCTCTGACGCATTTAATGGCATAGTGCGAGATCAACGCCGCTATCTGTCCCTGGCAAACGGCGGGACTTAACAAGGAGCCACCATGCGAATGACGATTTTGACCGTCGGATCTCGGGGCGACGTCGAACCTTACGTAGCCCTGGGGGTGGGGTTACAGGCATCGGGTCATGAAGTCCAATTGGCGACCCATGCCCGCTTCGAAGCCTTTGCCCAAAGCCGGGGACTCGGCTTCTCAGCGGTGGAGGGAGATCCCCTCGCCATTCTGGGGGACGAACCCGGTCGAATGTGGTTGGAGAGCGGCCAGAATCCCTATGCCTTTGTACGACGGATGTTGGATGCAATGAAACCCGTGACATGGGAAATTATGAATGATTTCTGGTCAGCCTGCCAGAATACCGATATCATTCTTTACTCCGTTTTGGCAGCTATCGCCGCAACCTCCATCGCCGAAAAACTCGCCCTTCCAGCCTACCCGGCCTACCTCCAACACGCACACCCTACACGCTGGTATCCAAGCCCAATGGCAATGCCGTTATCGCCTTTGGGTGGAATCTACAATCGGCTGACCTATCCACTCGGGGAGCAGATTGTCTGGTATCTCGTCCGCCGGCTAACGAAACGCTGGAGGGAGCAAACCCTCGGGTTGTCCCGTCTACCGAGCATGAGTACTTTTGGAAAGACGCTGAGGCGACACCCACTCTGCCTATACGGTTTCAGCCCCAACGTACTGCCTAAGCCCCCGGAATGGGGTGAGGAGGTCTCTATTACCGGTTACTGGTTTCTTGAAAGACCTGCTGATTGGCAACCTCCGGCCCCTCTGGTCGACTTCCTCCAATCTGGCCCTCCACCCGTTTCCATTGGTTTCGGCAGCATGACGAGCCGGAAGCCAGAGGAAATCACCGAAATCGCATTACAAGCGCTGGCGAGGTCTCGACAGCGAGGTCTTTTGTTGACCGGTTGGGGTGGCTTGAGCCATGCCGATTTGCCCGATGATGTATTCAAAATCGATTCGGTCCCCTATGATTGGCTGTTTCCGCGGATGTCAGCTGTCGTCCACCATGGCGGCACGGGGACAACAGGAGCCGGGTTGCGTGCAGGCGTACCTTCTGTTATCGTGCCTTTCTTTGCTGACCAGCCTTTTTGGGCTTGGCGGGTGAGAGAATTAAGGGTGGGACCAAGACCGATCCCTCAGAAGAAGCTATCGGCTGAGCGATTGGCTGCCGCGATTAATGAAACAACGAGCGACACAGAGATGCAGCAGCGGGCTGCCGCTTTGGGCCAGAAGATCCAGGCGGAAGACGGAGTCGCTCAAGCCGTCGCTACTCTTAATCGCCATGTCGCCACTGGCTAAGGGATTTCATGGAGCAACGAGTAACCTGCGGCCCCGTCCTCTCCCAGTAACGAATGGATTTTGATGCTTTCTAGAGTGGCGTCCTGTAGGCATCCTTGGGCACCGATTCTCTTACACAGAGGTCGCCATAGACGTGTGGGGGCTTTCCACCTTCGTAACAATTCAAAAAGTTTTCGAAGGACTCTCTTGCTTTCGTTCTGCTCTCAACCCAGCATCTCAATTTTTCCTAAATTTTGCCGATCCTATCTATATGAAAAACCGACGGAGGCATTGATTGTGACTTGATGCTTCTGGGGGAGGAGGATCCGTCAATGAACCCCTTTGCAAGAACAATGTTGGTAAGCGCTATTCTGTTGGTGCCAGGCTAGGTCAGTGGCGAGCACCCTGTAAAATTCTTTCTGGGTTGGAGTTACCACCGCCAGGATGATCAGATCCGTGACGGGGCGACCCCGTGGGCGGTTATCAAGGAGGCTGATTCGTATATCTTGACCAGGCGGACGGTCAAGATCAGATCCTTTCACTCACCAATCCCAGACAATGCGGGGGAGCAGAGCGGCAGGGAGCTTGTTGCAACAGATCGAGAATCGTCAATCATCCACTTTACGAGTGCCGGTAATCTAGAAGAGGGTCCCGTCTCCTTCCGTGAATTCACGAAACCACTTGTCAATAAGTTTAATCCCAAGATACCTCCCAGCTCCATTGATTTTGATTTCGAAGGGTTGAGCTATACCGTGTATGTAGAGGTAAACAAACAAAGAGATATGTCGATTTATCTAAAGAAAGGGACAAAAAAGCAGTTACTGTGTGCATATCCCAAAGTTGGAGACGCGCTGGCGTGGTTGCAGTGGGTCGCAGATATCGATCGAGACAATCTTCCCGATTTAATGGTCTCAGGTAGCGGGCATTATTCACATCTCGATCACAGATTCTACCTTTCCACATTTGCGGAGACGGGCGAACTCGCCAAAGAGGTCGGTCGCTTCACCGATGGTCAGTAACCCCTGTCAATCCCATGGAGCGCGCGTGGAGACGAAACGGCGATCAAACCGAGCGATAGAGACCGTCCTAGCTGAGAATCGGCAAAACATCTCAGCCCAAATCGGACGAATTCCTAATGATCCGGAATAATCGGAAGTTCGACAAATGACGCGTGCCCGGTGTTCCTGAGCACGTGGATTTCCGGAACTGGGTGGAAAATCGGCGTGTCGAAGGTATCCGTGTCCGCACAGGTAATCGTAACCCAGATAAACGGCTGCAGGACCAATCATTAGGCATGTCTCAGGAAGGTGCCAATTTAAGGAACACAGGGTCCAGGGCCGCCAATTCTGGGCCGTCCCTATCTTCTCCATGAGCGATTCAATCATGATCCTGATCCGGAGCCGCTTCGGGGGGAGGACCCTCCGAGGGCTGCCCATCGTCCTCAACCACCTCCACCATATACCTTCTGCCCTTACCAGCGCCCGCAACGACCACCCGTAAGGCGGAGATGTTCTTTCCCCCTCTCCCGATCAGTTTTCCAATATCATCTTTCCTTACCCGAATCTCCAGAATGTTCGTGCGAGGTCCCTCGATCTCGCGGATATCAACATCTTCGGGATAATCCACCAAAGCCTGGACGATCTTTTCTACCAGCTCTTTCATCTCCACACCACCTCACAAGAAGCATTTGGATTATATGGTTTCAAAGAACCACACTAAACATGATCGAGACAAGAATTTCAAGATATCAAGATGAATCACATTCGGCGAGGCTTCTCAGTTTCGGCCCACGCCATGACGTCAATTCAGCAAAACCTGATTCTTTCACCAGGATTTGTATATTTTCCGTCAGAAAAGGGGTTAATCAACCGAAAGGCTTGCCTTCAGTGCCTGTTGATCCATGACGTGCAGGAGATACTGCCTCAAGTAAAGTTGGTCAGGTGCTGACAACCCCTCGAATTGTATTCCCGCTTCGACCTTTCCGTTCTCTCTTTCTTGGACATAGATGACTTTCCCTCTGCACTTGATGACTTGAGGCTGAATCGCAATGGAGATTTCAAGCCCCTCATTTTTGTCTAACGTGTGGATGATCTCTATTTTGGTGCCTCCAAGGCTAAGGTCAAGGGTGGATGCGACCTTGGGCCTCGGATAAACATTGGAAGAATAAAGGGCGGGGTGAGTCACGGCTACTCTTGGGTGGTTCCGTCTTTCCAATTACGCCCCTCCGAGAGTAATTTTCTAGCGTATTAAAGCAAATCCGTGGACGAAGGGCAAGTAATTTGTGACCTTGTGAATTCTGTGCCTCCCATTTGTTATAATTAGGGTAACGAAAGGAGATATGAAAATGTCGAAAAGACAATTAACAGGCGTTTGTATCATAGATTGCGGCTCAGGCACTCAACGGTTCGAGAACATGACGAAGAAGGAGTGCATGGACAAAGCCAGCTCATCAGGGTGCACCCCGTCATGGATAAGCTGCGAACCGGGTTCCGTCTGCCAAGTATAGACTTTCGGCAAGAACTCCATGCTTAGCTGAAATGTCAAATCGGGGAAGAGAGGGTGGCTCATGATTTCGAACCATAGGGCAGATACCCTATGCCTCATTCGGCGTCATCCGCCGACTCCTTCCGACGACTGAACCACATGTGATCTGCAAGGACGACCGAGGTTTCGATCTGACGTTTCGGAATTGACCAGTGTTTTCGTAGCAGTCGGTCCTTATCAAGTTCAGAGACAAGCCGGAAACCGTTTTTCTCGTAAAAGTGGATACTCCTGACCGCGGCTGCCCACGTACCGATTAGAACCGGGCAATCAGTCTGCTCTCGAAGATATGACAGTAACCTTTTGCCTATACCGTGGTTCTGCTTGGTTGTCGGAACATAGGCGTGTCGGATAAGGGTGACATCGTGCATGTGCTGAATGCCCATCACCCCGCTTAGTTGGCCAGCCTCTTCATATCCATAGAAAACTACGCCCTCATCTATTTCATGCTCAAGCTCCTTTTTTGACATGTAGGGTTCCTTCCAGCGGTCCGCGGGAATAATTCCTTTGTAGGCTTGAGCGGCGTCATTGATAATCTCGTAAATCGCCTCAAAATCACCGCTGTCACATTGACGAATCATGACCTCGTTCCCTCAAAACTGTTATTGAGAGCCCCTGTCAGACCATTAAAGCACATTCATGGGGGATGTCAATGCACGTGTGGACTGAAAGATTTTGGTTAACTTTTGGTTCAAGTCTGTCGATATATGTGATAGGAATGTCGCCTTCGGCTCGACAAAGGGGGAAGGAAGAATACATGGTTTATCTCTTCTTGATTTCCACGACAGTACTTTTGGGGTTTCTCCTCTGGCTCTCTTTGGATGGTGGTAAGAAAAATGACTGATGAGATAACCTCGATGTCTGCCGCGGCCACTTAGACATTTCTTCCTAACAGCCTTCTCATCTCTTCAGGTGTAAGCTTGAACTGCTCCCAAACCAGAACCTCATCGCCAAGTTGTTCGCTCGAAAGACGGTCCCGTATCTCCCATGACCGCCTCTGGAGATCTCTCACTTCTCTGGTCGTCAGTTCGATTCCTCTCTCTTCAGGTGACAACCCCCAGAATAACAGGATGTGAGGAGAGTTCACCTGGATTATCTCTTCTCCGTCGACCAGTCTAATGTTGAAATCAGCCCCCTCAGGAACATTCGAAATCGTCCGAGACAACGTTTCGTAAATATATTCAGCCCCACAGTTGGGGCAAACGTAGCGATATTCATGCCCAACCCGGCCTTTTGTTAAAGCTTCGGGATCCCTGACCCGCTTGGGATAGGAAATGGCGTGACCAACCTCCACACAAACGGTCTTACACGCACTGCATTCTATTGGCTTTTTGGCTCCCATGCTCGTTGATAACCTCTCTTCGGTTTTCCAATTCGGTTCCTCCTTAGGTGTCGAAAGAAACAAGGAGGATCACCCGCCGATTGGCCGTTACTCGATCCGCCGGTTTCGTCATACAACTGGGGATCGTCATCTGCTTCATCCTTATCAAAATTAATATCAGATGAAACTGAAGTTGCAAGCAATGATTCAGCGAAGAATACGAGCATCATGATGACGAAGGATTTTAGTTGATTTTTGCTTCGAGGTGACTAGAATGGAAGAGGGCCCAGGCAAAACTGAAGATGGTAGCAACCAGTCCGCAGGCTCCAAGCGGATCGGTTCAACTATTACTTGCGGATAGACCATCCAGAAGGCAATTATGGGAGGACGGAATCCAAAATGGACGAGGGACGAACTCATTCTTGCATTGAATCTCTATTTTCGAGCGAATCCTCTTCACACAAGTAAGGACAGCCCTGCCGTCAGAGAACTGAGCAATTTCCTCAACCGAATGCCAATCCACGCTCCAAAACCCGACAAAGAGTCATTTCGTAACCCGAATGGCGTTTATATGAAACTATGCAGCTTTCTGCGCCTAGATCCTGATTATTCTGGGAAGGGGTTATCCGCCGGTTCTAAACTCGATGAGGAGGTATGGAAAGAATTTGCCTATGACCGAGACAGGCTCGCAAGAACGGCATGGGCGATCAGAGCAAATGCAACGGGTTTTTCAACGTCTCAAGAGGCCTTCCACGCGGTTCATGAGGAGGAATTCCCAGAGGGGAAGATTCTGACAAGGCTACACAGGCTTCGAGAGACGAACCAAAGAGCCGTAGAAAGCAAGAAGCGCGCTGTACTGGATTCGACCGGTGCTCTCGCGTGTGAAATATGCGATTTCGATTTTCACACGGCCTACGGCGACATTGGCGCCGGTTTCGCGGAGTGTCACGACATCACTCCACTGACATATCTAAAGACCGGGGTCAGACCGAAGCTCTCCGAACTCGTCATACTGTGTTCCAATTGCCATGTTATCTTGCACCAATCGAGGCCACGGATTAGTCCCCCAGATCTGCGAAAGATAGTCCTACCAAGGCGCCCCTCACGGTGAGCCCGCTTTTTGATTTGCCAATCGAAGACAGAAATCCAAAAACTGACCCGCACACGTTGCACGGAAACGTCTCCAGCTAACTATTCTATCGGTCCCGGATACCCCGCCGGTTGCCAGCCCTATTGCTAGCCGTGAGCCCCGTAACTGAAGGCCTTGCTCGTTGCCGGAGCCAAAGCCAGTTCGTCAATACACAACCTAGAACAACTCGAAGACCCACGCTGGTTCACAAACCCATACCAGCGAATGAAGGGCAAGGGTGACGAGATATCCTCAGTCGTGTTAGAATGAGAGTGGTGATTCTAGGCGAGACGTAAACTGTGAGACAAAGCGGGAAAAGGGGCAAGGTTTCGGAGCTGATACCGGGCCGATGATCAAGAGCCTGACCCTCCTTGGGTTCACGACAACGCTGATTCTGCTGGGAGGTTGCCGGGATCAGCTCATTCGTGAAACGATTGACGCCGCCTCAATTCCAGACCAATCGTACTCGGTAATGATTTACGGGGCGACCTCGTCGAGGTATTATGCGGTCGTTCTAGACATTCCCGACGATGACGTCGAAGTGACCTTACAGGAGACATCCTTCACGAAGAAGGCCGGCAGGGGATCCCCCCGGGAGTATATGAAGGAATTTGACAGCAGGATGGGTCGCTACGTCACCCTGAGCATCAGTGATGCAGATGGTCGCGTGAGAGGATATCTCCTGGTCTCTTACTACCTGAAGCATTGGACACGCCAGGCTGGTGAGAAGATCATCGTGACCGTTACCCCAGATGAGAGCTACCTCGGCTATCCATAATCGCCCCACCCGTCATAGACAAGATTCAAGGGCCCTCAAAGAGTCATTTTAGCCTCGCGGGCACTCACCCTCCAGGTTCAATTCTGTTCAGGATGGTCTCTTTTCCTCAAAGAGACCCAGTCGGCAAATAGGCCTAAGGGGCACAATAAAACTCTCTCTGCCAACCGTAAGGGGGGTGATGGTGGCAGAGAGAGCGGGACGGAGACAATCCCCTATCCCTAATCAGATTCTATGAAACCACAATCCCATTTCTCAAGAGGCAATCCGATTTCCTGAAAAAGACAGGACCTAAGAATACTAAACACGATTTTCGAGTTAATCTTTTCTCACTACGAGGCATGCCTACGAGCGCAATCGGAGAAAACTAGCGGAGGTTCCTGAGTTTTCAGACAAGGAAATTCCTAACCCTTTCATGTTGCAACAGATTGGGAACAGGCCGTTTCCCAAGTCCTTTGTCTCGCTTTTTGTCTGATGAAAGCGGGCTTCCATAAAAGCACCAGTTCCTCTCGCCCGCTCTCCCCCAAAAGAATCTGCGGGGGATCGCTCGAGCTCTCAGAGTCCGCAGAGTGAGAAAACTGATGGACCAGGCTTTTGGCCTAATTTTTCCTCTCAAAAAATTAGGCCAAATGATTTCCTCTGGATTGGCCTCTCACCAATCCAGAGGAAGTTCTCTCTGAGGCTCCGTGTGCTCTGTGAGAGATTCTGGAGATCTCCAGTGTGCTAGGATATTCTTAGCGAAAAAACCTTAATTCGAGCTCAGAGCTTCCCTTTCCACCTTCTGTTGAATTGCTCGTCTAAGCCCTTGATCAGAGTCTTTTGAAGGAATGTGGCACTGGCCCGGGCAGGTCCAGCCCCTTGTCTCCGCAAACGTCCTTCAGGGACATGAGCGTCCACAAAACCCAGGAAGCTCCTGGAGAAGTCCTCCCTTGATTCTTACCGGTCAGCCTATCGCACAACTTCCATCGCACCACCCGCTGGCTTCCGCATGCCTGACCCTACCCCTCGGGGAGGGGACAGTAGGCTCCCTCTGAAAAACCCGCAGGCTGAACGTCGAAGGCCTTGTTGAATCTCCCCCTGAAGTTTGCTTGAGCAATTGCCGTAGCCAATTCGACGAATTGGGGGCTACTGAGGTGCTTGCGCAGTTCATAAAACAGCACATCGCTAACCTTAGCCGGCGTTTGGGTCATTTCGACGGCAAGATCGAGCACGAGCTTCTCCAGGTGAGTAAACGCATCACTTTCCCGATACGTAGAGAGATATCGAAGTTGTTCCTCCGTAATACCGAATTGTCTGCCCACGGCAGCGCCAGAGTCAATTCAGGCCGGGCAGCCAATGAGCATGGCAACCTTGATCTCTGCCAGCTTTCGGATTCGCCGTTCAACACGGTTCGCCCGGTCGATCAGGAGTTCAAAGATCCCTCTCGCCCAGATCAGGTTTGGGACATGGGCAGCAATCTGCCACATCTCCGAAACCCGACCGAGTCTGAGCTTCACAGCCCAGTAAAGAATGCGGATGATCAGTGGGCACTTCTCAAGAGATATCCCCTCGATCCGACCCATAAAATCCCCCCTTCCAGATTTCCCATGAAGTGACGGACGACCGCCCTGAGATGCCCGTGGATCAGGACGCCGTCCACCCGTCGTCAAATTCAGAAGATTCTGCAAAACCGCGCTGCCATGGTCAACTATATCTGATAGAAAGCTTTCATCAAAGAGAACTGACCCACCCCTTGCTGACCCTGTTATTCCATAACAAAAAAGCCACCTCGAGGGAGGGGCTGATCATTTCAAAAACCATCCATTAACCCTTGTCCGTCGCTGACAAACAATCCCCTTTCAAGGTCAGGTGTAGCGAGCGTGCAAAGGGCCTCAATTCTGATTCTCACTCAACACCTTTCGCAACACGTATGGGAGAATACCCCCATTTTTGAAGTAATCGACCTCAACGTCCGTGTCCAGCCGAGCCGTGACCTCGAAATGTGTCTCGGTTCCATCCTCTCCGACCGCTTTCACCTGCAATACCTTCCTGGGGCTGATCGTATCGATCCCGCTAATAGAGAATGTCTCAGAGCCCTCCAGTCCGAGGCTTTGCCAACTGTCACCCTCTTTGAATACCAGAGGGAGAACGCCCATCCCCACGAGGTTACTCCTGTGAATCCGTTCAAAAGACTCAGCCATAACCGCCTTGATGCCAAGTAAGGTTGTTCCTTTGGCCGCCCAGTCCCGAGAAGAACCGGTCCCGTACTCCTTGCCACCCAACACCACGAGGGGCGTCTCTTCCTTCCTGTACTCCATCGCTACATCGTATATAAACATCTCCCTCCGATCTGGAAACTTCACCGTAAGGCCGCCCTCCTTTGGAGTGACGAGCTTGTTCTTGATCCGGATGTTCCCAAAGGTGCCCCTCATCATGACCTCGTGGTTTCCCCGCCTGGATCCGTAAGAATTAAAATCCATGGGATCCACTTTTTTCCCTAAAAGGTACTGACCGGCAGGATAGTCTTCCGGAATTGCGCCCGCAGGGGAGATATGATCGGTGGTCACAGAATCACCCAGCAGAAGCAGCGCCTTTGCATCTTTCAGATCGGAAGGTCTTTTTAGATCGAGGCCAAAGTCGTCGAAATAGGGCGGTTTCCGGATATATGTTGATCGACTATCCCAGTCATAGGTCGTGCTCTCTGTGACCTGGAGGTTCATCCAGAATTCGTCGCCATCAAAAATCCTGTTGTACTCTCTTTCGAAGAACTTCTGCCGCACGTGTTTCTGGATAAGGGCTTCAATCTCTTCCGAGCGAGGCAGGACATCCCTGAGATAGACCGGTCCTCCTTTCTGGTCCAAACCTATGGGGGTGTTTAGCAAATCCACATCGATCCGTCCGGCAATTGCAAAGGCCACAACCAGCATGGGTGATGCCAAAAAATTCCATTTGACGCTCTGGTGTATCCTCGCCTCGAAGTTCCGGTTCCCGGAGAGAACCGATGCAACGCTGAGGTCATTTTCTGAAATGATTCCCTCTATCTCCGGACGAAGGGGGCCACTGTTACCGATACAGGTCGTGCAGCCGAAACCGACAAGATGAAACCCCAGGGTCTCCAGATAAGGGATAAGACCGGAATCTTCGAGATAGTTCATGACCACCTTGGAACCAGGGGCAAGAGAGGTCTTTACGTATGGAGGAACCCGAAGCCCCCTCTCCACTGCCTTTTTTGCTACGAGTCCAGCCCCAAGCATGACAAACGGATTTGACGTGTTTGTGCATGACGTGATGGCCGCTATCACGATGCTTCCATCGCCGATTCTTACCTTTTTTCCGTCAAGGTCGACCTGATGGATCGTTTTGGTACTCGGTGTCGGAGACTCCTCCCGATGCGTGCTATTCCCTGACTCGTCATGAAACGTCGAGATCTCTTTCACGTCACAGTCTCGCTCATATTCACATCCAAGGATCCCGGAAAAGCTCTCTTTCAGGTCCTTTAGGGCAATCCTGTCTTGTGGCCTCGCAGGGCCGGCCACTGACGGCTCGACCGTGGAAAGATCGATCTCCAGCACGTCGGTGTACTCGGGCTCTTCTTCGCCCGTGTAGAAAAGTCCGAGCCCTTTGGTGCAGACCTCAACAGTTTCCGCTCTATCCTGCCTGTTGGTCACCTTCAGATATTCTACGGTCTTCTCATCAACAGGGAAGAAACCGAGTGTCGCCCCATACTCAGGTGTCATGTTGGCCAAGGTAGCCCGGTCGGGAACTGTCAGATTCTTCATTCCCGGGCCGAAATATTCGACGAATTTCTCGACCACCCGGTGTTTCCTGAGCAGTTCGGTCACGGTGAGGACGAGATCGGTCGCGGTAACACCCTCCCTCAGCTGGCCGATCATTTTGACGCCAATAACCTCAGGAATTGACATATAGTATGGTTCGCCGAGCATGACGGCCTCTGCCTCAATCCCGCCGACGCCCCATCCCATGACCCCGATTCCGTTAATCATCGGCGTATGAGAGTCAGTGCCGACCAGCGTATCAGGATAAGCCATCGTTTTTCCCTCGATTTCCTCTGTAATGACCACTCGTCCTAGGTATTCCAGGTTGACCTGGTGGCATATCCCTGAATTGGGTGGGACCACTTTGAAATTGTCAAAACACTTTTGCGCCCATTTGAGGAGGGCATATCTTTCACCGTTTCTCTCGTATTCCCTCTCAACATTCTTGTGCAGGGAATCGACACTGCCGTAATAGTCGACCTGTACGGAATGGTCAACGACCAATTCCACTGGAACAAGGGGATTGATTCTTTTCGGATCTCCTCCAAGTTCTTTGACGGTGTCTCTCATGACGGCGAGGTCCACAACAGCCGGAACACCCGTGAAATCCTGCATGAGAACTCGCGCCGGATGATAGGGTATTTCAACAGGCTCAGGGTATCTCTTCTCCCAGGTGGCTATCTTGATCAGGTCCTCCTCGGACACTACACGGCCATCCTGTTTCCTCAATATGTTCTCAACAAGGATTCTGATCGCAAATGGCAGTCTCTTTATGTCAGCAACGCCTTTTTCCTCGAGTCTGTTGATATCAAAGATCTCATACTCGCTTCCCCTAATGTTTATCCGCCTCGTAAAATCTTCAGCCTTCATAGCAATACTCTCCCTGATTGGCGCATCTGGAACACGTCACTCCCTGGCCTGCCTGCCCACCTCGACTCTGAGTGACCATGAGTGATTCTCGGTTTTTCATCTCAGGCCATCTATTTTTCTTTTGGATCTTAACACAAAGGGGTTAGAGAGAGAAACTGTAACCCCTTAACATTGAGGTAGGGTCAGGTCACAGAACAAAGAAGGGCAATAAAAGGCGTGATGAAGCTCTTTTCTTGGTCCTGGAGGTTTGGAGGATGGGCCGAGCGGATCACGCACCCGCCCGGGTTCACTTGATTGCCATCAGACCAAAGGTTGTGATGGCCTTCCTTGTGAGGTACTGGGTGTGGCAACTGGGCGTCTTGCGGGGGATCTTCAAGAATGACTGCGGTATTCCCCCTAGCCGCCGCTGATCTCGACTTTGATCCATTCCGCCTCGGCGCCTTCTTTCCCATTGGGCTTTTCATAGTTGAGTTCAACCGTCACGCCCTTTCGGAGATCGGCAAACGACCCCGTCTGATTTGAGAGTCCCTGCTTACTCCTGTCTAGCCATATCTTCGTCTGTTCGGTGATTCTTGCGGTATGGCTTCCTGAAGGGTCTACGACGGTAATCGTCTGGCCCTGAGGATTGACGGCCTCGATCCTCCCGATGATGCTGACCTTGCCTGAGAGCCCGGGGGATTGGCCGATCGGAATGAACATCTCTGTCATCTTCTCACACTGTGCAGGGGAGATACCTCCCAGCACGGAGACTGCCACAAACAGCGCTATGAACAACCTGAACATGATCTATGACCTCCTCTTGTCTCTTACCCATGTATGCCCATATTGTTAGGACGGTCCCACGAGTTGATCTCGTGCACTCTTCAGCTCGACAATGGCTTCTCGGGCGTATTTGCGTCTAAGAAAGACGCGCCATCTCGCTTTCTTGGTGAGCCTCCGTGCCTCCCGAAGATCAGCGACCGCATCCGGATTCAAACCCCCGCCCGACAGGACCATGATACTGTCGTCCGTCTCATTCAGTGCACCCTCCAGGAGTTCGGTTGCTTCCGCCCGGTTCCGGAATGCCCCCTGCTCAACTGTCTGAAGAAAACCGAGGCTTTGCCGGATATTCTCGAGGGCATTGATTACCCTGAGGAACGCCGCCACGGCGACCACCTGCGTGCCATCGAGGTTGATTCCTACACCATTCGGGTCAAGGTTCGCCAAAAAACGACCTGAGGGGGAGTTGTTGAAGGCATCTCCATTAAAGAATGCCACGGCCCCTTCGATCGTTTCAATCGAGTTGTTGTGAAAGAATGGCCCCGTGTCGGCCGCCTCAACCAGAACGGGCGTATTGAAGGTGCCATCGCCAGGTGTCCCAAACCCATCGTCAGGTGGAACAACCTCACCGGTTAGATCCTGCGGCTGATCAGGAAGGTCCTCAACACCCGTGTTGAAGTTGGCGTTCCCCAGATCCAGATCGCCCAGCCTTGCGTTGGCGCCGGCGTTCCGATGGCAGATGTTACATTTGCCGAGGGAGTTGTCGAGGAAGATCTCCTGACCCCGCCGCGGGACAACATCTTTCAATGGCAGGGGCAGCGTCAGATCCTCCTGGCGCCCCAGTGAAAGCTGGAATGCTTCCAGGGCATCCAATTCCTCCTCCGTGGGAAGTCGAAAATCGACACCAGGGACGCGATTCAAGGTCTTTGGGAAATGCTGGATAACTGCCCCAGTGGCAAAAGAGCGCAGCGAACCGTCCCCAGGCGACCCGTCTCCGGACCACCCGGTTCGGGGTCCCTGGGGACTGTCAATTGCGTTACGCATGGCGAGCACGTGAGGCACTCCACGGAGGACAAATTTGTTCTCTAAGTCATCAAATCCATCGAGATTTTCCAGGATGAGACCGAACTTTCTCATCAGCTCAGGCCTCTCGAGAGTGGCTAAGTCAGGATTGAACTCGGCAACAAAGAGCGGGTCGTCATCGGGTAAGGTCGCGATGAAAGCGGGGTCGATCGTGAAATTGTTTGATGCTGGATGACAGGTCCCGCAGGTTCTCCCGTTGCCATCGAATGTCTCATTGAAGAAGATCTGTCTGCCCTTCTCGATAAGTTCACCTTCCGGGTCAGGCGGCGGTGTCGGTATGGGCCGACAACCGGAGAGCATCACCACCCCAACTGCAACGGCGATTAAGATTCTCATTTTGTCGCCTCCTCTCATCGAAAATCAATGCCCCTCTGCCTCATGAGGGATCCTGGACAACACAGAAACCTCTTTACTCCCACAACTGGTACAAACCGAGCTTCTTAACAAATTCTGACCTGGAACAAGGTTACAAGGTGGTCAATAGGTTTGCCCCACCGAACGGCTCAATTGTTCGGGTAAAAAAGTGCAAAGTCAAACCAGGATTCGAGGTATTTCCGATCAGAACAAACGGACTCGGTCGAAAACATAGCGTAGATGAATTTGATTATAACCTTTCGCGATATTACTCCTGTTTACGGGAGATGACACAATTTGACAGAAAAAAAGGGCAATTCTCCCCTTTACTCTCATCGATCTCGTGGAACATGAATCCCCGGCATACAAACCGATGAGAATAGAATACCCAAGAGCCAGTGCATCATGTGATGAGCCGCGTGAGGCAAGGTGGGATCGCTTTCACCACCAAAAAAGATAAAGACCTCTTGCTGGTCTTTTCAAAAAAACCCCAGAGATCTATGCAAACCGAATCTCGCCAGGGAGTATAACACGACGAAGCACGCAGTTTCAAAGTGGCAACCGAGCGTGGTCACTCCCGTCATAGGATGAAGAAACGCATTGATTGATAAGAAGCAAAACTCAGAGAGGGCGTTCACACCCTCCCGTCACTTGTGCCCGAGACTCAAGAGCAGAGCAGAACCGATTCTTGGCCATTACGACTTCCAGCGATCGGCCGCGGAATTTAGCAGGTGCTGAATCTGGAGTTTAAAGGGTGTTTCTGGGGGGATGCGGTGGAGAAAGTGTCTGAAAAATCAATAACAAAGTCTGACCCCGAATTCACAAAAGCAGTTCTACAATGAGGCCGTCAACGATCACCCGATAAGTCGGCTACCGGAAACAAGCAAATCAGAATATGGGTTCCACTCAACACGACAGCATGAGCTTTCCTGGTGAACGCACTCTTCCCTGCTCATGTTACTGACGTTCTGCGTCCCCCCCTGAACAATAGACGATGCAAACCCCTAGTCTTTTCCTTGGATTCTTCCCTTCCATGGCGATCACCTTCCCTTCAATTTCATCCTCATAAAGAACAGGGAAAAAATTCTAGCTCACCAAGGGGACTGACACCGGCGAAACTGGTGGATTTGATAGGACTGGTGTGTTATGGCGTTACGGGAGACGCTCGCACAGAACGTGCATCACATTAGACGGCCAAAGGGTCTTCCCTTACAGTGTTGCTCATTCTTGCGACAAGAGATCCCACATACAAAAGGGCCGCCCACTCCTGGATTCGTTGGAAGCCCCCGGACGGATTCGAACCGCCAACCTACTGATTACAAATCATTGGCCCCATCCCATGGGACCTTTTATTTTCAATAGATTCAGAGAGTTGCGATGTCTGATGTTTGTCAGAAAATGCCAGTTTCTGCACTTTTGAGAAAGATTTGTTGAACAAAAGCGTTGAACACAAATAGATACGGGAATCCTATCGTTCAGGCATGTATGGAATAAGAGTCCAACCTTCAGCCTTTCGATTTGCGATGCAGATATTGCATAACCGGGGTTGAGGCCGGGCGCCCTAATTCATCTATCTTAATCACCGGCCACCAAAAAGGAGTGCCTGTAGAGCCAACATACCAAGTCAGTTGCTCCAAGGCCAGTCTCGCGGGAGGCCGAGAATGTCTCCTGCTTTCTCTCCGTCCTGGAAAATCATCCGGTCACCCTGGGGGATTGCCTGAGGCAGGCAAGTTAGTACAGAGGTATAAGGCTTCCTACAATGGGGGTGGTGATACAGACGCAATGAAGCCTTACCGAGATTCCCGAGATGAAGTTTATGGGCTATCAAGACCGCGCTGACCCGAGTGTATATGAAACCTGATCTGTCCAGAAAGGCTCCAGCGGGTATTCCATGTGGATAGGCCTCCGGGATGTGTGACCGATGAGGCCTCAACACAGGTTCCTCCTGCCCAAATAGAGCTCGCATAACATCCGATTGCTCAACCCCGTACCTACTCAGAGCATTTATTGCAATGATGTATGGCAAGTCGGGGCCCTTGTAATGTTTTCCCTTTTTAGTGATCTTCTTCCTTATTGGTGTACTCAGGTCTATGAACTCACCATAGAACCTGGATGTGACCGCACGGCAACCAGGCTTCCCTCTTTCCTCTGGGGGCTTGGCAGTGGCGCGGAAGACTATAGCCACGTCTTTAGTTCGGTAATACCACTTAGGAAAATTTTCTTCTCGGCTTTCTACTTCGTCTGGATCTAGAATGTCCAGATGCTTACGAACGGAAGAGATGAGGTCATCTACGGGGAGTGAACGCTTTGGAAGGGCCAGTGCTTCAAGGTGGAGATTGAAATCCAAGGGACCCAAATTTTCATTCAATTTGTCGCACAACTCGCCTTCTCTTTGCCTGGCCTTTTGGGTCGGTTTCGACTCTCCGGTTACAAGAGTAACCTCCATGTAGAAGGGGCTCGAGTCTGGAGGTTCAACAAGGAAGTCTACGCTGTCCCCTGTATGCTCTCTAAGCTTCGAATGGATAGTGATATGGCATTTCAATTGGTAAAGGAGCTCATGAAGGAAGAGCTCAAACAGGGGCGCCTGGAGATTATTTTCATCAGCTTGGAAACGTCTTTTGAGCTCCGCTTGCGCTGAGGGAGGGTAACGGGAGAACCAGGCCTCGAGAACCTCGCGGGCTCTCACAGCCTCAGGCGTCGCTGACTGGTTCAGATAGTCGAATCTTGGTTCTACGTACTTGGCCGGCCTCTGGTCATATCGGCCTATGTCATCGAATAGTTTCACAGTGGTACGCTCCACTGGGCAATTACCAGGTGGTTTGGCTTTATCTGATGAATCAAAGTAAAAAAGCCCACGCCTCTCCTGTCAGAGAAAAAGTAGGCTTCAACTCAACTCAGCATCCGCTCCGCTTAGCCCAATTCAGAACAACGTGGCAGCAGCAGGAACAATTCCATCGTAGCACTCTGATCGGGTTAGTCAAGGATTTCTTATGGAGGCAAGCCGGCAAGATTTTGGATTTGGTTGTGTTTAATTCAACCGCAAATAAACATCCATTAAAGGCGGCCTGTCAAGAAGGTATTATTCTCCCATTCCCTCGG
>JABAOH010000434.1_pt1 | contig 18587 bp, 16 predicted proteins | sample 7062181 | NCBI WGS metagenome assembly JABAOH01 (sample SAMN14538630, study PRJNA623070) | marine sediment metagenome | biome: marine biome [ENVO:00000428]; feature: marine pelagic biome [ENVO:01000023]; material: deep marine sediment [ENVO:00002113]; isolation source: pool of 5 deep marine... | reverse complement strand
TATGATCCTATTGACAGCTGCGGACGACTCCTCCTCGAGCCCTTCCCAAGGAGGAATGCAGCCCACCAGACTGTGCCTGCCTATCACCTCCTCCAACCGCTCCAGGGTGATCTCGCTTCCAACCAGGTACTCGTTCCCCACAAACACGGCGGGGGTGAGCAAACGCTTCTCTGGTGGCACCCCGGTCCGTTCGGAGATGGCCTCGTTGAGAGGTGCACAGGTGTTGATGTCGAAAGACCGCAATTCGAGGTTTGGATGCTGCTCTTGCAGGTACGACAGGTCATAGGCTACGCGGTCGCATTCCGCACAGCCCGGGCTGTGGAAGTAGGCGATGTACACGGGTGCGGCCAACTCTCCTGCGACGACCTCACAGACTCCTGCTTCTTCTGGATTGGCAGGCTCTTCGCAGAACGGATCTGTAGAGGACCCTGGCGGTACCTCGGGCGGAGCGGCAGGCGAATCGTCGCTGGGGAAATCGCAGCCCCCTGCCGCCAAGCACTCATCTACTCGGTCCCGCAGCTCTTCCCGAATCTGCTCCTCTCCGACGAGAACCTGATCGCCAATGAATACTTGTGGGATTGCCGTCCCCGACGCACCATGCTCCCTCTCCAGGCGGATCATCACCTCGTAATTCTCGAGGGCCCCGATGTCGAAGGTTTTGATCTCCACCTGATCCCCATACGCCGCCGCCAAGGGGGCGAGGACCTCCTCCTCTACTGCGCGACAGTGGGCGCAATCCTGAGCTTGGAATACGAAGAACCGAGCCACCGGCTCGTCGGCCAGGCCGAGATCTGGCAGCAATAGGAGGGGAAGCGTAGTCAGTGCGGTGAGTGCGGTGAACAAACTCTTGCGCATTGGCAAACTCACTGTGGACGGTAGAGCCTCACATCCGTTCGACTAGTATACGCCTCGAGCATCAGCTTGTCAAGCTTTTCCCTCTTCGATACATCGCTGCTATTCTCGATGGCTCTCCAAGGTCCTTGCCCAATTCAGCCAAGTTGCGACGCAGAGCCGCGTCACTATCAAGCTTGGTCGGAACTGGATACTCAGATGCACGACCGATCATGCTTTGCCCGAGCCCTGTGCCAGTGTTATAATGGCCACAATCGACGGGACGCCGGAGACATGAAATGGTTGATGAGCGAATAGTGGAAGAACTCAAAGCCCTCGTCGGCGAGGAAAACGCACTCACATCTCCTGAGGAGCTGCTATGCTACTCGTACGACAGTACAGTGTTGCAGCGGTTGCCAGAGGTAGTCACCCTACCGCAGAGCACGCAAGAGGTCGCGGGCATCGTTAGACTGGCCAACCGAGAAAAGACACCCCTCGTTCCGCGAGGCGCAGGCACCAACCTGGCAGGAGGGACCATCCCCATCCAAGGAGGCATCGTCCTCAGCCTCACCCGCATGACCGAGATACTGGAGATAGATCCCGTCAACATGGTGGCTGTGGTGCAACCGGGCGTGGTTACGGGACAATTGCAGGCTGAGGTGGCAAAAGAGGGGCTCTACTATCCACCTGACCCGGCCAGCCTGAAAGTCACCACCATTGGCGGCAACGTAGCCATGAACGCTGGCGGTCCACATGCGCTGAAGTACGGCGTCACCAGTGACTACGTGATGGGCCTGGAGGTGGTCCTGCCCAGCGGGGAAGTGATTCGCACCGGCGGCAAAGCGATCAAGAACGTCACCGGGTACAACTTGACTCAGCTTTTCGTGGGGTCTGAGGGAACTCTGGGAGTGATTACGGAGATCACTCTGCGCCTCATCCCTCAGCCGCAGGCTTCCGGAAGCGTGCTGGCTGCCTTCTCAGATCTGGACGACGCCGCCACTCTGGTGAACAGAATCCTTCACGCGGGTGTAACACCCGCTGTGATCGAGATCATGGACAATATGACCATCCAAACGGTGGACGACTACTTGCAGACAGGGCTCCCGCGGGACGCTGCAGCGCTGCTACTCATCCAGGTGGACGGAGTAACTGAGGCTGTGGAGCAGGAACTGGAGGTCGTGTCCCAGCTGTGTCACGACAACAGAGGTACGTTGGTCGAGGTGGCCAGGACTCCGGAAGAGGAGGAGGTGCTCTGGAAGGCCCGCCGCTCCATTTCGCCCTCCTTGACCCGCGTGCGGCCCAACAAGCTGGGCGAGGATATCTCCGTGCCCAGAGAGGCCATCCCCGATGTCGTGAGGCGCATCCAGGAAGTCTCCTGTCAGCGGGACCTTCCTATCGTCATCTTCGGCCACATCAGCGACGGCAACCTGCATCCCAACATCCTATTCGACCAGGCTGACCCGGAGGAGATGCAGCGAGTCGAGGCCGCCTCCGGGGACATCTTCGAGGTTGCCACCGCGGTTGGCGGCACGTTGTCGGGAGAGCACGGCATCGGCCTCCTGAAGCAGATGTATCTCGCGCTGGACCTGGCGCCAGAGACGATCGAGGTCATGCGAACCATCAAGCGCGCCCTGGATCCCAACAATATCATGAATCCCGGCAAGATCTTCCCCAACGACCGACGTCTCTGATCCGAGAGACGCCAGACGCACCCCACCGCCTTGTCCAGTGCTCTCGCTCAAGAGCCAGCGGGTGAGGAATGTCAATTGCTGACGTTGTCCCACTCATGCGGTGACACGCATTGGCCAGCGGAAGCGCAGGAGGCATAAGATGATACGAAATCAGTGGTATGCGCTCCTTGAGTCCAGCGAGGTCCCTCGCGAAAGGCCAGTGGGCGTGGTCCGTTTGGGCAAGAAACTGGTGTTCTGGCGCGACGCGCGGGGCGAGTTAGTCTGCCAGCGCGACAAGTGCGCCCACAGAGGCGCAGCGCTGAGCAAAGGGAAAATCGCTGGCGACTGTTTGGAATGCCCCTTCCATGGCCTTCAGTACGACGCAGAGGGCCGCTGCCGGCTCATTCCTGCCAACGGCAGGATCAGCGAGGTTCCCGAGCGGTTCCAGGTTCACACCTACCCGACGAGAGAGGCGCAGGGCTTCGTCTGGCTCTGGTGGGGAGAGCCGCAGTCCGACCCACCTCCGCTGCCCTGGTTCGACGACCTCGACGACAGCTTCGCGTATGCAACGTTTAGAGACCACTGGACCGTTCACTATTCGCGAGCCATAGAGAACCAATTGGACGTGGCTCATCTACCCTTCGTCCACCACAACACCATTGGCCGTGGGGGCCGCACTCTGATCGATGGCCCCGTGACGAAGCTGGAGGGCGACAGGCTGCTGGTTTGGGTCTACAACCGGGTCGATGACGGCACGTCGCCGCTCAAGCCCGAGGAGATCCCACCGCCAGACACGCCTCCGCTCTTACACTTCCACTTCCCCAACGTTTGGCAGAACCGACTCCAGGACGACATGCGCGTGTTCGTGGCCTTCGCCCCCATAGACGAGGCGAACACCATGCTGTACGTCCGGTTCTACCAGCGCTTTCTGCGCGTGCCTGTTCTGAATAGGCTCTTCTGCCAGCTAAGCAATCTGGGGAACAGGATCATCGTGCGGCAGGACAAGCGGGTGGTGATCACACAACAGCCGAAGAAAACGGCACTGGTCATGGGGGAGAGGCTCTTTCAGGCGGATCGGCCGATTGTGGCGTACCGACAGCGGCGAAAGGAACTCATCGAGGAAGCGCAGGCAAGCGAGACGCCAGCAGATTGAGTGCACGCGACGCCATGTTGCGCATATTCCCAACTCAGGGGTGAGTATTTCCCACAGCTCCATCGTGGGCCGTGAGTACCACGTCTCCGCTCTAGTCTCCGTAGCTAGCGCTACCCGCCTGCCCGATGGCACGCCGGCAGGAACGGTCACCATGGGGAACAGCGGAACGACGCCATCCCCCGCTCATCATAGCCGCGTCCAACACAAGCTGAGGCCCACCGTGTGATTCGCCCTCACCGGGGGCGCGAACACCGTGGCCTGCCCCCCCCACTGGTACCTTGTGCGCCTTCGCGTGCTGGCGCCACAGCGCCAGGCTCGACATGTGGATGCGTTGTCCCGGCTCGCCCCCGGACTTCAGGATCCGTACCTCGCGCGACCTGGGCCACGCTCACCTCGCGATGCTTCCCAGAGCCAACGACGTTTGTCAGGCCCGTCTACGGGTACTATAATAGATGGAAGTGTGCACCATGATCGAGGATTCTGTCCATCTCGACCCGGTCTTGCGAACAGTAATCAAACCCGCCCGCTACACCGGCGGGGAATGGAATAGCGTCGTCAAGGCCTGGGACGAAATCGAGATCAAGCTTGCCTTGGCTTACCCCGACGTCTACGAGGTCGGGATGTCTAATCTGGCCATCATGATCCTCTACGACCTCCTCAACCGGGAACACGACGTCCTTGCCGAGCGTGTCTATACCCCCTGGGTGGACATGGAAGAGGCCATGCGAGCTGCCGGCATCTCCCTCTACAGCCTCGAGACCAGGCATCCCCTCGCAGAGTTCGACATCATCGGTTTCACCCTGCCCTACGAACTGAATTACACCAACGTCCTCACCATGCTGGACCTCGGGGGGATCCCTCTACTGGCCCGCGAGCGGGCCGAGTCCGACCCCCTCGTCATCGGGGGCGGCGGCGGCACCTACAACCCAGAACCTCTGGCCGACTTCTTCGACCTCTTCGTCATCGGCGAGGGCGAGGAAATCATCCTAGAACTGCTGAACCTCTATCGCGAGTCACGGGCTGACAGGGAGGAGTTGCTGAACGGCGCCGCCGAGATAGAAGGCATCTACGTGCCCAGTCTGTACGACGTGCAATGTGAGAGAGACGGAACAGTTCAAACGGTGAGACCAACTCACCCCAGCGCCAAGCCGACGGTCACCAAGCGCGTAGTGGCTGCTCTGCCTCCCGCGCCAACCAGAGTAGTGGTGCCCTACGTGGAGGCCATCCACGACAGAGCGATGATCGAGATCCAGAGAGGCTGCACCCAAGGCTGCCGCTTCTGCCAGGCAGGCATGATCTACCGCCCGCTGCGAGAGCGACCTCTCGATGAGATAGTCACCGCGGCCGAAAAGATCCTCGCGGCCACCGGATACGAGGAGTTGGCCTTGGTCTCCCTCAGCAGCTGCAACTACAGCCGTATCGAGGAGCTGGTGCGAACGCTCCTCGACAAGCATGGCCCCAACCACACCTCGCTGTCGCTACCTAGCCTGCGCATGGACTCCTTCTCCTTGAAACTGGCCGAGATGTTCCAGGGGCAGCGGAAGACCGGACTGACCTTCGCCCCCGAAGCGGGCAGCGAGCGGCTGAGGCGGGTGATTAACAAGGCCATCAGCGACGAGGATATCCTGCGTACGGCTGAAGCCGCATTCACCAGCGGCTGGCACCGCGTCAAGCTCTACTTCATGATCGGACTGCCTACCGAGACCATGGAGGACGTGGAGGCCATCGCCTCTGTGGTCAAGCAGGTGCACAAGATAGGACGCCGGGAACGAGGAAAGAGGGCCCACGTGAGCGTCAGTGTCGCCACCTTCATCCCCAAGCCCCACACCCCTTTCCAATGGCGGCCTGTGGAAGACAAGACCGTGCTGGAACAGAAACATCACCTCCTGAGACGCCTGATCAGAGGCCGGGGGCTCAAACTGAGTTGGAACGATCCAGAGACCAGCATCCTGGAGTCTGCCATCTCTCTAGGAGATCGCAGACTGGGCAAGGTGCTCCATCAGGCCTGGCGTGAGGGCGCCAGATTCGACGCCTGGAGCGAACTGTTCGACGCCCGACTCTGGTGGAGTGCTTTTGAGGCCCAAGGGCTGGACCCCGCTTTCTACACCCTCAGGGAACGGCCGCTGGACGAGGCGCTGCCCTGGGATCACATCAGCTCGGGGGTGAGCAAGGAGTTTTTGATCTCCGAATACGACCGCAGCCTGCGCGAGGAACTGACCCTCGACTGCCGGGAAGGACCCTGCCGCACATGCGGGATACTGGCCACCTTCTCGCCCGACGCAGAGACAACGCGGCTCGGGTCGTGGGGCTGCCCTGCAGCCCCACCGCAGTAGGCAGTTCGCGAACCTAGTAGAAGGAGCTTTACCATTGAGACCAGAGACAGAGCGAACGCAACGCCTGAGGGTGACCTTCACCAAGGGCGACGAGGTGAAATACATCTCTCACCTCGATCTGATGCGACTGTGGGAACGGGCTTTGCGCCGCGCCAATATGCCGCTCCTCTACTCCAAAGGGTACAATCCCCGGCCCAAGATCTCCATCGCAGCTCCGCTGGCAGTGGGGATCACCGGGGAGAGAGAGGTCATGGACGTAGCATTGGAGAGACCGATCGCTCCGATGGACTTCGCCACCGGTGTAGGCAGGCAGCTTCCGCAGGGTGTCTCCCTGGTGGAGGTGGAGGAAGCGTACGCTAGCCTGCCCTCTCTTCAGTCGCAGGTACGCTCGGCAGAATACCTCGTCACTCTGGAAGCTCAACAGACGGGAGAGGAGATGCGGAATCGAGTTGCATCGCTGCTACGCAGCGAACGCCTGCCCCGCCAGCGCCGTGACAAGACCTACGACCTGCGCCCCCTCATCGAGAGCATCTCCCTGAAAGAGAAAGACTCAGAACAGTACGTCCTGAGGATGCGCCTGCGAACCGGGGAGCGAGGCACGGGTCGTCCCGACGAAGTGCTAAGGGAGCTCGGCCTTGAAGACTTGGCTAAGGGGGTCACTCGCACACAATTACACTTCGCTCCTCGCGAGGACTGAGGCGTCTCTTCCTCGCTCACCCCCTCGTGGTATCTCAAGACTCGGTCCAGGCATCACACGAGTGACCGTGGATCTGGCCACTAGGCGAAGAGCACCTTCTCTAGCTCCTGCAAGCTCTCCACGCCCTTGATCTCTTGGGGAAACAGCGGCACTTCGATCAGCTTCCTGCCATCGGCGTACTCGTCGGACAGCATCTTGACGTACTTGCGCTGCATCTCCATGCGTTGGCGATTGAACTCGCTGTCAGGGTTCATGATGACGTTATTCACCAAGATGTAGTGAATCTCCAGTCCGAACCGTTCGAACTCCCCTATGAGCCTCCTGGCCTGATAGACTCCCAAACCCTCCGGGATAGTGACCAGAATGAACTCTGTGTTCTCTGGATCCCTCATGAAGTTGGTGACTTCCTCGGCCAGGGCCTTCCAGCTCTCGATGAGATCGAGAAAGGGCACCTTCTTCAGCTGGAAGGCGTCCCTGACCCGCATGTAGAACTTGGGTGCTGTGCGCAGGTGTTCTATGAACTTGTAGGGCAATTCCAAGAGGCGCAAAGTGTCGCCGGCTGGCGCGGTGTCCCAGACGATTGACTCATATGAGCCGTCCTTGATACGCTCCAGCACGTAGTCCAGCATAAACTCCTCTTGAATTCCAGGGGCCATGGCCACGTAGTCGATGACCTCATCGTAAGGCATGTCTATCAACGACGATGCTGCTTCGTAGATCTCAGGGCCGAACTTCTTCTTCCACCTCTTCATCACCTCGTCGGGCCCGATCTCCAGGGCGTAGAGGTTCTCTGCGCCTTCGACCGGCTTCTCCGCGGGTCCCACCTCCATCTCGAAGATGTCTGAAAGTGAAGGGGTGAGGTCGCTGGAGATGATGAGCGTTTTCCGGCCGAGAGAGGCGTAATGCAAGGCCGTCGTGGCCGAGCACGTAGTCTTACCTACCCCTCCCTTCCCTCCAAACATCAGAACGCGCTTCGTACTGTCATCTAATCCTGACAGGGACACACTCTACCTCCGCTCAATATCTGGTGGCCTCGATGCCGCCTGGGATTGTAACACATGTCCTGGGATCCAGCACATACCCTGACTCTGAAAGCTACGCGTCGGCACGTCTTCATCCGAGGCCAATGGCCCTCTGACCCGATCGCGTAGCGTATTGATGGTGACAGGTCGCTCGCCACGGGGAATCTGCAGAGACCGGGGAAAGAGAGAGCAAGAGGGATTGGGGGGGCGCCAGGTGCCTTTGGCAGTGCTTCACTCCGGTGACACTGGTTGGGGAAGGCCACAGCGTGCCGATTCGTACAGCGCCGATATCGTAGCCACGTTAGCACGGCTACTCGCCAGAGACACAGGCAACGGTGCTCCGTCGAGCGCGGCAGCGGTCAAGGCATCCACCTCGCACTGGTAGACGTCGATTTGCCGCACCCTGATTTCCTCCTCTTCCGAGCCACTGCGTAGCAGGATCTTGCTCTCAGCGCTAATGACGTATGGTTCTACGATTGTCAACGTTCCCTCGGGGCCGAAGACCTGAGCCTCGCTGCGCCATTCGGTGCGGAACCCGCAGTCAAACACACCCAGCACGCCGTCCCTGTACCGCAACAGCCCTGCGAAGCTCTCGTCCACGCCACTTTCGGCGGGCGTCTCCCAGCCAAAGACCTCGTGTGGCTCGCCTGCCATCCAGCGAATGAAACTCACGGGGTAGCTGCCCACGTCCCACAGTGCGCCGCCCCCCAACTCTTGCCTCCAGCGCACGTCATCCGGCCGGTCGAGGAAGAAGGAGAGAGTTCCCCGCACAAGCGTGACCCGGCCCACCGCTCCCCCCTGGATCAGTTCACGAGCTTTGCCGAGCAAGGGGTGGTGGAGGTACATGACTGCCTCGACCACCACCACGCCAGCCGACTCGGCAGCGGCGATGATCTGATCGCACTCGGCGGCACTGACCGCGAGTGGCTTTTCGCACAGGACGTGTTTGCCAGCCTCAGCGGCCCGAACAGCCCACCCCGCGTGGAGGCTATTGGGCAGTGGAATGTAGATCGCATCCACATCGGGATCATCCAACAGGGATTGATAGCTGCTGTGGACGCGGGGTATATCCCACTCAGCAGCGTAAGCCTCTGCCCGCTCATGGCTGCGGCTGGCGACCGCGACCAACTCGGCGCGCTCAGCCGCGCGAATGGCTGGGATCAGCCGGCGGTTGATGCGGGCTGTGGAAAGCAGGCCCCACCGCAGGCCAGTCTCACCGTGGCGCAGGGTTGTCATGCTCAGATCTTATCCCTTCACCGATCCAGCCAGCAGACCCCGGATGAAGAAGCGACCCATGAGCACATAGATGAGCAGCGTCGGCAAGGCCGCGATGACTGCCCCGGCCATGACCATATTCCACTCCTTGATCTGGCTGCCGGCCAAGTTCCGTAGGGCCACGGTGATCGGCTGCAACTCAGGCTTCTGCAAGACAGTGACGGCAAAGAGGAATTCGTTCCAGATATTGGTGAACTGCCAGATGATGACCACGACAAAACCGGGAAGGGAGAGAGGAAAGATCACCCGCCAGTAGACGCCCAGAATGCCCGCGCCGTCAATACGAGCTGCATCTACCAGATCGGTGGGCACCTCAGCATAGTAATTGCGAAAGATGAGCGTGGTGATGGGAAGCCCGTACACCACATGTACTAGGATCAGCCCCCAAAGAGTTCCGCCCAGACCAACGGCGCGCAATGTCTGCGTCAGTGGGATGAGGATGCTCTGGTACGGGATGAACATGCCGAAGAGCATCAGTGGAAAGATCACGTCGGCCCCGCGGAACCTCCACTTGGAGAGTACGTACCCGTTGAGTGAGCCAAGCACGGAGGAGATGATAGTGGCGGGTACCGTCAGATAGATGCTGTTCATGATGTTCGGACCCAGGCCCCGTAGTCCCTTCTCTGGAATGCCAAACCAAGCGGAGCGAAAAGTCTCCAGGTGCACGCTAGATGGCGGGCTCCACAGTCTGGAGAGGTCCTGCACCTCGACAAAGGTCTTGAGCGAGCTGACCAGCAGGACGTACACCGGCACCAAGAAGAGGATGCCAAAGAGGATGAGCATCAGGTAGATGGCGATGCGCGCGGGGTTCAAGCCTCGGGTCACAGCTCCACCTCCCGGCGCAAGCTGTAGATGAGATAGGGAACGATCACCACGGCAACCGTGAGCAGCATGATGATGGAGATGGCGGCACCCTGAGAATAGTGGTTTCCCTGGAAGGTCGTTTCAAACATGAAGATGCCTGGCACATCGGTGACAAAGCCGGGTCCCCTGCCCGTCATGGTGAAAACCAGGTCAAAGATCTTCAGCGAGGTGTGGCCCAGGATGATGAGGGCACTGAGGGTGATGGGCTGCAACATGGGCAGGATCACGTGGCGATAGATCCCAATCTCGCTCGCGCCATCTACCCGTGCGGCCTCACGCAGCTCCTCGGGGATGCTGCGCAGACCGGCCAGGTACATGGCCATGGTGTAGCCGGTAAGCTGCCAGGCGGCAGCGATGATTACCGGGATCAGCGCGACGTGAAAAGGGCCGATGGAGGTAGTGTCGGTGTACCACCCCCAGCGAAAGCTATCCAGCCCCACGCTATGCAATAACGCGTTGACCCCGCGCAGCCGCGTGTCCGTGCCAGGCGCAAATACCCATTGCCAGACCACACCGGTAACCACAAAGGAAATAGCCATAGGAAAGAGGTAGATGGTGCGAAAGATGCCCTCGCCTTTGATGTTCTGGTCGAGCAGTATGGCAAGCACCAGGCCCACAACCACGCACGCCACCAGAAAGAGAAGGGTGAAAAACAAGGTGTTCCAGAGATCAATGTGGAAGCGCCTGGCCGATGTGCCTCCCCCTATGAGAAGCTTCCTGAAGTTCTCCAGCCCAACCCAGGTATAGTCAGGCTCGATGCCGTCCCACTTGGAGAGGGAGACTGTGGTCGTCCACCCGATGAAGCCGTAGACAAAGATCGCGATCAGGATGATGGATGGGAGCAGCATCAAGAAGGCGAACCAGCGCTCGCGTCGCGCATGCGCCATGCACAACTACCTCCAGTCCGTGAGATGGGCGCCGCCGAGAGGGCTCCGACCATCCCGGCGACGCCCATTGGATCCACGACGGACCCGTGGAAAAACTAGACTACTCGCACACGCCAGCGTCCACGCAAGCCAGGGCCATAGCCTCTTGCGCAGCGTCGACGTCCAGATCGGCCACGAAGAGCGTCATGGCATCGCCGATGGCAGTGACCCAACCTTCGGAGGCCGCAGCACCATGGGCCAAGCTCGGCACGATCTCGTCAGACGAGAAGTCGTCCATGGCCGACTGCAAGTAGGCGTCGTACAGGGAGCGATCCCCATCCGTGCGCGCAGGGATAGAGCCCTTGATCGGGTTGAAGGCGTCCTGCCCTTCCTTCGAGCCGCACACAGTGAGCCAGGCAATTGCCCCGGCCCGGTTGGGCGCGCCCAGGGGCAGCCCGAAGGAGTCGGAGAGCATGATGAAACTCCCTGCCGTCCCGGGTGAGGGTACGTAGCCGAACTCGACATCAGGCGTCAGGCCGACAGACTTGAAGTAACCCTCGCTCCAGTCGCCCATGATGGTCATAGCCCCGTCGCCGTCAACAACAAGTTGAGCGGCTTGATCCCAGGAAAGGGCGGAATGGTCTTCATTCGCGTAGTCCATCATCCCGGCAAGGGCTTCCAACGCCTCTGTCACCCCCGACCCGTTCCAGTCTGTACCGCCGTCCCACAGGCCACGATAAGCATCCGGCCCCAACGTGGCCAACAGCAGAGACTCGAAGATGTGAAGGTCTACCCAGACGCCACTGTCGCCCACGGCCAACGGCGTGACGCCCGCTGCCGCCAGATCCTCGGCCACGGCAAAGAAATCATCGAGCGTGGCGGGCGCAGTCAAACCGTTGTCTTCAAAGACCTGCTTGTTGTACCAGAGCACGTTGGAGCGGTGAATGTTGACCGGCACGCTCCAGATCTCGCCCCCGCTGGAGAGGACTTCGATAACGCCGGGCGGGTAGACGTCGAGCCAGTTATTCTCCTCAAAGATGAAGGTCACCGGCTCCATCTTTTCCGCCACGACCCAGGAGTCAATCAGCTCGTGACCAGCGTGGACCTGGAAGGAGTCAGGCGCGTCGCCAGCTTGCATACGCGTGGCGAGCACTGCCTTGGCCTCCATCCCGGCGCCACCCGCCACAGTGGCATTGATGATCTCTACATCCGGATATCGGGCGGCAAAGACGTCGTACATGGCCTCAAGGCCCTCGGCCTCGCCACCGGCGGTCCACCAGCTAAAGATCTCGATCGAGCCGGAGGGCAGCCCTGGCGTCTCCTCTGGTGGCGGCGGTGCGGGCGTCCCGCAGGCGCCAACCACAAGGGCGATCAGCACCAAGGTGGCGATCAGTATCCATCGTATGTTCTTAGACATCGCTTCCTCCCTTGCGCTTAATACTTCCTTCCGTCGCCGAGAATCCTGCCGATACCGTGCCAAGGTGTCATGGCCTTTTCCCACCCCCCTTCCGCTCATGGTCACCAAAGGCCCCAACCGAGGATGCGCAGCTGCCTTCGGGTACTACCATCACCTTGGAGCAACCCATCGAATGATGGCAACGCCGTCTTCTCAGAGTATCGCCTTCTCCGTCTTGGCGTCGAAGACGTGCAGGTTGTCCATGTTGAGGGCTATCTCAAGGTCTTCGCCAACCGAAGCGGTGCTGCGAGGATCCACGCGAGCGACGAAGTCCTTGCCATCAACTACCAGATACAGGTACCGCTCAGAACCCATGGGCTCTATGACGTCCACCTTTGCGACGAGAGGCGCGGCTGTCACGTCAATGGGCGTGAACCTCTTGTCGTGGATGTCCTCGGGTCGGATCCCGAAGATCACGTCCTTGCCCAGGTGCTCATTGAGACCAGTCGCCTTGTCTTTGGGAACCTCCACCTGGAAAGCCTTGGTCTGGATGGATACTGCGTCGTCCCTCCCCGCCAATCTGGCATCGAAGAAGTTCATAGCCGGGCTGCCGATGAAGCCAGCCACAAAGATGTTGGCTGGAAGATCGTACAGGTTCTGAGGTGTATCCACTTGCTGCAAGACGCCATCCTTCTGGACAGCGATTCTGGTGCCCATGGTCATGGCTTCCACCTGGTCGTGGGTCACATAGATGAAAGTCGTGCCCAGGCTCAAGTGCAACCTGCTGAGCATGGCTCGGGCCTCGACACGTAGCTTGGCGTCCAAGTTGGAAAGAGGTTCGTCCATCAAGAAGACGGCGGGCTCACGGACGATGGCCCGGCCCAGGGCCACTCGCTGCCGCTGACCACCCGACAGTTGTTTGGGTTTGCGATCCAGTAATCCCGCGATGCCCAACGCCTCAGCGGACTGCTGCACCCTCTCCTTGATCTCAGGCTTCTTGACCTTCCGCAACTTCAAGGCGAAGGCCATGTTGTCGAAGACACTCATGTGAGGATATAGAGCATAGCTCTGGAAGACCATCGCGATGTCCCGGTCCTTGGACGGTACATCGTTGACCAGGCGATCACCGATGTAGATCTCCCCCTCAGTCACCTCCTCCAGCCCGGCCAGAAGTCGTAGCGATGTAGACTTCCCGCACCCTGAAGGGCCCACAAGCACGAGAAACTCCTTATCGGCGATCTCCAGGGTGAGATCGGCGACCGCCACCACATCTCCGAAGCGCTTAGTTACGTGCTTATAAGTCACGCTGGCCATCTCACACCTCTCTCCAAGCCGTATTCTCTGACTCTCAGGCGCACTGCTTCTCGGACAGCTTCGAGTAGTCCCGCAAGTGCCCTGAGGTCAGTAAGCATGCAGAACTCACCTCGTCCCACGACAATGTGGCCGCACCCGAACACGCCGAAGCACGCCCAGTCGCGTTGCGCCATCCACGCTCCACGCCTCATCGAGGTCGCGAGGGATGGTTTCACTGGCGTCCATCAAGATCCAGGTGCAAATGAGCAACACCAGGATCGAATATGCGAACACGGGGCCCACAATCCTGCCCTACGGGACCATCCGTAGAATGGGCAGAGCGACAGGCGGGGCCACCCCAATCTCCACCTACATTCTACTCAAGAAGCGGCACGATTTCAAGGATTACCTTGTCTCGCGCGCCAAGTGGGAGATCGCGTACCCGCCGGGAACGCTCATCACCACGGCGATGACCTATGTCACGCTAGTCGCTGTCAGGCCCCATACGAACGGGGATAGAGGGTCTTCCTCTTCAGCACTCGTCCTCACCGCTGGGCGGGAGAATACGCTGGATGAGGCCCAAATCTGCGCAAGGCCGACACGAACGAGATCGCGGACCGCGTACGTGACGCAGGCTAGGCTTTCACTATCCAGGATCCGCTAGACCGCAGCTCCAGGCGACTCGCTGGCGGATAGCTTCCTGAACAACTCCAGGTAATCCCGCAAATGGCGAGGGGTCAGAAAATTGCACCGAACGTGTTCCTTGGCAGCGCCCCCCATCATTCTCGCTTCATCTCGATTATTGAGAAGATAGAGTACCTTCTCTGCACATTCCTCGATACTGTGCACCAGGAAACCCGTCTCACCGTCGATCACTTGGAGTGGTATGCCACCGACGGCACCGCCAACCACGGCCTGCCCTTTCCACATCGCCTCGGTGACCACGAGGCCAAAGCCCTCTCGCACCGACTTCTGGATCACTACGTCGCAGTAAGTCTGGAGGGCATTGACCTCGAGGTCGTTGTTTCTCTGGAAGGACAGCAGATGGATGTCGGGATCATCGCCTGCATGTTGCTGGGTCCGCGCGAGATACTCCCAGCCTTCGGGATCGTCATTGGCCATAGAAGCCATGAGCACCAATTGCAGTTCAGGCACGCTTTCCTTGACGATCCGATAGGCATCTATGACACCCAACGGATCCTTCCACGGATCGTATCTCGAGACCTGAGTGATCACCGGGCGGTCTGTGTCCACCCCCAACCCGCGACAGATCCTCCTCGCTCGGCGCCGACTCATGGGACGGTTCTTGCGCGAGAGCGGATCAATCGACGGATATATGATGGCCAACTCCGGGAAAGCCAACCCATCCCCCTCGTACTCCCTCATACTGAAGACACCAGCATCGTAGCTCGCAAGAAAGGGCACCATGAATTCCCAGTAGGCAGGATTGGGATGGGACGTGTCTATGTGAGAACGCCATATCCAGTGCTTGGCCCCGCTGTCACCGCGGAAATGCGGTAATCCCGCGGGCTGTGGATCGTGGACAACGACGAAATCGTACGCCCCCTCGAACTCGTCAGCGTTTCTCCTGTTGTACCGCTGCCATGTGTCCTTCATCTCGTCAGACAGAGCCAGATCCATGCCTTGCAAACCGTTGTGGAAGGCCTTGGTGACAGTGAAGAACTCATCATCACCGGCGATCACCCGCCATTCTGCGTCCAATCCCACATCGCACATCAGCGGCACCAGACTCTGCAGCATCTCCGCAACCCCCCCACCAAAAGCCGTGGCATTGATGTGCACAATCCTGGCCCCCTTCAACCATGCAGCCAGATCATGAATCTCAGCTATCAGGCCGTCGGTGACGATGCCACGGTACTTTTCGAGGGATCGCTTTCTTCTTATGTTAACTTTTTGAAGCATGTTGGCCGAACGCAACCACCTCCCTTGAGTATTAGCCCTTCACAGCCCCGGCTAAGTAATCCGCCCTGAGCCACCTCTGCATTAGGTATGTAACGATGACCACCGGGATGGTGACGATGGTGGCCCAGGTGGCCACGACCGTAGGGCCCGAACGCCCGATGATGTCCAGAATCTGGATGGGCAGCGTGGGATGCAAGAGGGTCAAGAAGCGTGCATATGTAACCTCGTCCCAAGACAAGAGCCACGTAAATATGGCCGCAACTGAGATGCCAGGAGCCGCCAGCGGAATCACGACGCGCCACAGCGTGCCAATCCTACTTGCGCCGTCCACGCTGGCCGCCTCCTCCAAGTCGCGGGGGATGGTCTCAAAGGCACCAACTAGGATCCAAGCACATACGGGCAACACCAGGATCAGATGTGCGAAAACGAGGCCTATGATGCCCTCATGCAAGCCCATCCGAAGAAACAGCACAGCCACCGGCAACGCGATCCCAATCTCGGGATACATTCTAGTGAAAAACAGGCTCAGTATCAAGAAGTACTTGATCTTGGGTGCCATCCGAGAGATAGCGTATGCGCCTGGGACACTGATGATCACCGCGATGACTGTCGTTACCGTAGCCACAACCATGCTCTTCGTGAAGGCCGGATAGAGAGTTTCGCTATTGAGCACGCGTTCCCACCACTGGGTGGTGAACTTGCTGGGGAAGTAGGCCGGGTCAGGTCTGAAGAACTCGCTGGGGTCCATGACCGATAGCACAACCATGAAGTAGACCGGAGCGATGGTCACAGCTACCACAACCAATACCAGTAGTGCGAATCCGACCCTGCCGAGCACCCTGCGCCAGTTGATGACGCGACGCTTCACTACATCGTCCGACACGCCTACGCTCATCCCGTTATCTCCTCCGTTCCAGCAAGGCGAATGTAGAGTACCACCGTGACCAAGATCATCACCAGGAGTATGGTGGATGTGGCAGCTGACGTCGTGTAGTAGACTCGCTGGTATTCGTAGTATCCAAAGGTTGACAGCACAGGTACAGTGCGGCCAACTCCCAGCCCCATGGGATGGGCGAAAATCCGGAAGGCGTCAATACCCCTAATAACCACGGCCGATGTGATCGCCGGCCTTAGCAGAGGCAGTGTCACATAGCGGAAACGGTGCCATACTCCCGCCCCATCAACCTGGGCCGCCTCGTACAGCTCAGTAGGTATGGACTCCAACCCTGCCAAGAGGATCAACATCACCAGTGGGGTAACCTTCCACATGTCTGACATAGCTACCGTGAAAAGCGCCAGCGGTTCTGCTAGCCAGTCTATGGGCTGACTGATCAGATTCAGATCCATGAGTGCTTGATTGAGATAGCCAGAGGATAGAAAGATGTACCGCATGTTCGAAGCCGCCACCACCACGGGGATGCCGAGGGGCAAAAGTATGATAGCTCGGAAGATGCCTCTACCCCGGAAACGTCGAGCCATCATCATGGCCACCATCAAGCCCAAGACCAGCTCGAGGCTCACGCTGGTAAAGGTGACGATCAGAGTATTGGTAAACGCAGAGACGAACTGGTAGTCCTGGATCACCAGTTGGTAGCTCTCCAATGAAGGGAATCCTCCCCCGCGAGGAGGGTCCTGGAAGCCAAGAAGAATAGAGGCGAAGACCGGTATCAGCGTCGTCCCGAAGACATACAAAAACAAGGGACTGATCAAAACGATCTCAAACCAGTGTCTCCTGAACAAGGATCTGACGCTTTCTAGGCGGGCGGGGGCATACGGTCGCGCCAGCTCGGCAGTAGTCATGTTGGTCAGCTCCAGCCAGAATGAAGGGGACTGGGCCTGCGAGAGGCCCAGTCCCCAAAGATGCTACTCTTCCTGGGCAGCGATGAGCGCCGCCAGACGAGCGCCAACGTCATTGAGGACAGCATTCACGTCCTCACCGTCATAAACGGCGCGGTCCCATGCCTCGGTGATCAACGGAAACACATCCGTCGTCAAGTACGGCACGTTGGGCCGCAACACCCCGTCCCTAGCGGCCGCCTGGATCGCATCCCACAAAGGCTGCTGATCCTCAGCCACCAGACCTAGCGCGTCATCTCGCACCGCCGGCCACGATAGCTCGGATACGAATATCTCCTGCGCCTCCTGCGACGTCATGAACGCGATGAAGTCCAAGGCCTCCTCCAGGTGCTCCGTTCCCTTCGGAATACCCAAGACCTCACCACCCATCACGTGCGCCGACAGCCAACCACCGTACACGGCAAAGTCCGTGAACCCATAGTCCACCGGCAGGACACTGTACCCGAACGGCCAGTTCTGCATGATGTGGGCGTCACCACGCGCCAGAGACTCATTGGACGTGTCCCACTTGGCGTCACGCGTCGCCGCCTGGTTCAGCAACCCAGAAGCCCACATCTCCTGGAAGAACACGAAAGTCTCGACCGACCCTGCATCGTTCAATACCATGGGGTCGCCGCCGTTGGAGACGATCCACTCCCATAACAACGTAGGCAGCGGCAGCGGCTGGTCACCCCCACCCTTGAAGATGCACTTGCCGAAGCCATACTCGTCGTACAGAGCCTGGCATACGTCCCTGTACTCATCAATCGTCGTGGGTGGCTCCAGTCCCAGATCATCGAACACCGCCGTGTTGTAGTAGGCGATCTGCACGTTGCCCCGGTAAGGAACGAACATCAGCTTGCCATCGAAGGTCATCTGGTCTGTGAGATAGCCGTAGATCTCCGAGGGCAGTTGGTTCTGATAGGGTGTCAAGTCCTCCACCAGGTCGAGCGAGATCAGCGGTGCCAGAGCAACGTTGTCCTGGGCGATGACGTCGATCTCCACCCTGCCCGCAGCCTGCTGGGCCTGCAGCGTGGTGGGCACATCCTCAGGCGGGATCTCCGCTATGTTGACCTTGTTGCCCGTCCTCTCCTCCCAGATGGGGATCACTTCGTCCCGCACCACCGCCAGCTCAGCCTCCGCCAACCGCGTCACGAAGGTGAGCTCGACGCCCTCAGCTGCTGGAGGTGGCGTGGGAACCGGCTGCCCAGCGATGAGGGCTTCCAAGCGAGCCGCAACGTCGTTCAGCACGGTCTCGACGTCCTCACCGTCATAAACGGTGCGGTCCCATGCCTCGGTGATCAACGGAAACACATCCGTCGTCAAGTACGGCACGTTGGGCCGCAACACCCCGTCCCTAGCGGCTGCCTGGATCGCATCCCACAAAGGCTGCTGATCCTCAGCCACCAGACCTAGCGCGTCATCTCG
>JABAOH010133863.1_pt5 | contig 18592 bp, 20 predicted proteins | sample 7062181 | NCBI WGS metagenome assembly JABAOH01 (sample SAMN14538630, study PRJNA623070) | marine sediment metagenome | biome: marine biome [ENVO:00000428]; feature: marine pelagic biome [ENVO:01000023]; material: deep marine sediment [ENVO:00002113]; isolation source: pool of 5 deep marine... | reverse complement strand
GGCTTTCGCTATAACGCCGACTGCTATGCGGATGATCTGCCGTACTGGGACTATTCGTACTCCGAGCCGCAACTGATGGTGCCGTACACGCTCGATGCGAACGACATGCGCTTCGCAACCGCTCAGGGATTCAATTCCGGCCAGCAATTCTTCGACTATCTCAAGGACACGTTTGACGTGCTGTATGCCGAGGGCTCGAAGATGATGTCGGTCGGACTGCATTGCAGGCTGGCCGGGCGTCCGGGACGCACGGCGGCGCTCGCGCGATTCGTCGATTACGTCGCGGGCCATGACGATGTCTGGGTGGCGAGGCGCATCGACATCGCCGATCACTGGCGGGAACGATTTCCGGCGGAGCAGGAATGAACGATTTCGTGGACAAGTACGGCGGCGTATACGAACACTCGCCCTGGGTTGCCGAGCAAGCGGCGGCCGTTCTCGGTGATGGCGGCGACATTGCGACGATTGCCTCCGTGATGGCCGACTGCGTGGACAATGCCACGAATGAACAGCAACTGGCGCTCATTCGCGCCCACCCGGATCTTGCCGGCAAAGCGCAGATTGCAGGAGAACTCACCGCCGACTCCACGAGCGAGCAGGCGAGCGCGGGGCTCGATCAATGCACTCCCGAGGAATACCTGCGCTTCCAGGACATGAACCAGGCTTATCACCTGAAGTTCGGCTTTCCGTTCGTCATGGCTGTCCGCGGGAGTAGCCGCGCCGAGATACTGGTGGCGTTCGAAGAGCGGCTCGGTAACGATCGTGATGTCGAGTTCGAAACTGCGCTCGCCGAAATACACAAGATCGCGCTCCTGCGACTGAACGCCCTGGAGGCCGACGCATGACTCGCGAGCGAGAACCGTTTCACGAGTGGATTCGGCTCGAGCAGCCGCGCCTCGGTTCGCGCGTAACGCACGCTACCGACGAGTTTTTTGCGGCAAAGGAGCGGTTGATTCAACCCGAGGCCCCAGTTTTCGAGGACGGCAAGTACGACGATCATGGCAAGTGGATGGATGGTTGGGAGAGTCGCAGAAAGCGCGCGCCGGGACACGACTATTGCATCGTTCGGCTCGGTGTACCCGGTGTACTGCACGGCGTCGACATCGACACGAGCCACTTCACGGGAAACTATCCGCCGCAGGCTTCGCTCGATGCCTGCGTCAGCGAAGATGATGTGCCGGCGGGGGGATGGACCGAAATTCTCGGCAAGGTTGATCTGGGTCCTGACGCGCATCACTATTTCGAGATCGCCGACACTTCGGCCTGGACGCACGTGCGCCTGAACATCTATCCCGACGGCGGGGTCGCAAGATTGCGCCTCTTCGGCGAAGTCAAGCCGAGTTTCGGCACCCTGGGTGTCAGCATCGATCTGCTTGCGCTCGAGAACGGGGGGCGGGCAATCGCGTGTTCGGACGAGCACTTCGGCAGCATGCACAATCTCAACGTCGCCGGCCGGGGCGTGAACATGGGCGACGGCTGGGAAACCGCGCGCCGCCGCGGTCCCGGCAACGATTGGGTCATATTCGTGTTGGGTCACCCCGGAACGATCGACAGGGTGGAGATCGACACCGCCCACTTCAAGGGCAACTATCCCGACCGGGTATCGCTCGAGGCTGCTTACTTCCAGGATGCGAACGATGCGGTCGCCGACAGCGATGCCTGGCAGACCCTGCTTCCGGAGTCCGGACTCGAGATGGACAAGGAACATGTCTTTGCAGACGACCTTACGAAACTGGGCACTGTCAGCCACGTGCGGCTGTCGATCTATCCGGACGGCGGTGTAAGCCGCCTGCGCCTGTTCGGCCACATCGAACCAGGCAAGCCGGAATGACAATGACCCTGCAGCCCGTACCGCTGACGCGTGAGCGCTTCGCTCCCTACGGTGACGTCATCGAATCGGCGGAGGTTGATCGTGCGATGATGAACGCGGCGCGATTCGAACGGTTCGACGACCTGTGTTCGATCGATATGGCGGACGGCGGACGCGTTACGGTCAGTATTGCGAGATGCCGCGTGGCGACCTCCCTGCCTTACCGAATCGACATGGTCGAACGTCACCCGCTCGGCAGCCAGGCGTTCATCCCGTTGTCAGGGTCCCGGATGATCGTGGTCGTAGCGCCTCCCGAGGAAGGAGTCGATGCGTCCGACTTGCGGGCATTCGTGACCAACGGACGGCAGGGCATTAACTACCATCGCGGAACCTGGCATATGCCGCTGATCGCTTTCGATGCGGGCCAGGAATTCCTGGTCATCGATCGTGCCTTCGACCAGCCGAATTGCGACGAACACACGCTCGATGAACCCGTCATGCTCGTGGAGGGGTAGCCATGCAGCAGGCTTTTCGCGCATCGATCTTCCATTGCCTCGGCGACCCGGGGCCGCACGGCGATGCCACGGCCGTCGAGCATATCGAGGACGGTGTCCTCGTCGTGGATGACGGGCACGTCACGAGAATCGGTCCTGCGGATGAGGTCCTGCCGTCGCTCGAGGCGGGCGCCGCCCTCGAGGACTGCTCGGGCAAGCTGATCGTGCCGGGCCTTATTGACTGCCACGTGCATTCTTCACAGGTCGACATCATCGCTTCTTACGGCGAGCAACTTCTCGACTGGCTGAACAAGTACGCCTACCCGGCGGAGATGCGTTTCGTGGACGAGGAGCATGCGCGCGCTGTCGCCGAATTCTTCCTCGACGAATTGCTGCACAACGGCACGACGACGGCCGCGGTTTTCGCAACCGTGCATCCGCAGTCGGCCGACGCGCTGTTTGCAGCGGCAGAGGCCAGGAACATGCGTGTCATCGCGGGCAAGGTACTCATGGATCAGAACTGCCCCGTGGAGTTACGTGACGATCCGGAATCGGGCTACGCCGAAAGCAAGACATTGATCGAGAAATGGCATGGCAGGGGACGCCTCGGTTATGCGATCACGCCTCGCTTTGCGCTGACCTCGAGCGAGGCGCAACTCGAGGCCGCGGGACGGCTCGCGGCTGAACATCCCGATGCCTGGGTGCATACGCATCTTGCCGAGAACCAGGAAGAGGTCGACGAGATAGGGCGCCAGTTCGCGTGGAGCCGCAGCTATCTCGATGTTTATGATCACTTCGGGCTGCTGCGCGAAAGGTCCCTGTTCGCCCATTGCCTGCATCTCGATACCGCCGATCGGGCGTTGATGGCCGAAAAGGGCGGAGCCGGCGCGTTTTGTCCGACATCGAACCTGTTTCTCGGCAGCGGCCTCTTCGATCTGCAGGCGATGGCCGATGCCGGTGTGCGCGTCGGACTTGCGACCGATGTCGGTGGTGGCACGAGTATGTCGATGCTGCGGACGATGAGCGAGGCCTACAAGATGCTGCACCTGCAGGGGCAGTCACTGCCGGCAAGCCGTGCGCTGTATCTCGCGACATTGGGCGCCGCCAAGGCTCTGTACCTCGACGAATTCGTCGGCAACTTCGAACCCGGCAAGGAAGCCGATTTTGTCGTCCTCGACCCCGAAGGCTCCCAGATTACTGCGCGACGGGCCGCGGCGGCGGAGACGCTCGACGAGTTGCTGTTCTCCCTGATCTTCCTCGGCGATGACAGGAATATTGCCGCGACCTACGTCATGGGACGGATTTCGGGCGATGGACTTTGACGTTTGCGCGTGCGAAGGTAGACCAGCGTTCCAGGCTTCGTCTAACAAGAATTAAAGGAGCGGTCCGTGATCACGTATGCCCTGATCGGTGCGGCGCTTGTCGTGACGACCGTGATCATCCATGCGATGGGTACGGTAGTCCTTGTGCGCCGCTTATCCCGCCATACCGCGACATTGGCGGCCGGGCCGCGCTGGCGCTGGACGCTGCGCATTCTCATCGGCACCGTCCTGTGGTTGCTCTTCCTGCACCTCGTAGAAATCATCGTGTGGGCTTTCGCATTCCTGGTGCTTGAACTGGCGAACGACCTGCAATCGCTGGAAGAGGCGATCTACTTCTCGTTTGTGACCTATACGACCCTGGGCTACGGCGACATCACACTGTCGGGGCCATGGCGGATCATGAGCGGCATAGAAGCCATAAATGGGGTACTGCTGGCGGGTTGGTCGACGGCGGCACTGTTCGCTCTCGTGCAGAAGATCCTGCAGGCGTATCAAACAAAAGCAAAGGAGCCAACATGAACGACTCGGTTTCTCCAAAAGTTGACAAAGGATTCGTTACCAACGCGATAGCGTCCTTCCTGCAAATAGGCGCTATCCTTCTGCTGGGTTACTGGTGCTTCCTGATTGCGGCGCCGTTTATCCCGGTTGTGGTCTGGGCGATCGTCATTAGTGTGGCCATTTACCCGCTACACGTATCACTCACGGCAAAGCTTGGCGGCCGGTCGAAGCTGTCTTCGACGATACTGGCCCTGATCGGTGCCGCAATCGTCATCGTGCCAATGTGGGTGATGGGTGAATCGACAGTGACTGCGTTGAAGACGGTCGGTGCGCAACTCGAAACCGGTACCGCCGTTGTTCCGCCGCCCAACCCGAGTGTTGCCGAGTGGCCCGTCATTGGCGAGCAAATGCACGGTATATGGAGCGAGGCAGCCGAGGACCTCGAGGGCACGCTGAACCGATTCGAGCCGCAACTCAAGTCGATGGGGGAAAGGCTGATCGGGCTGGCCGGGCAGACCGTCGTGACCGCGCTTTTGTTCCTCGTGTCGATTCTGATAGCGGTCGCGATGCTGTCCTCCGCGGATAGTAGCCAGGCAACGGCGAAAACCATCGCGGGTAAACTGGCCAGCCAGCCGCAGGGCGATGAGCTCGTCGACCTGTCTATTGCGACGATTCGCAGCGTCGTCAAAGGTGTCCTGGGCGTCGCGGTACTGCAGGCGATCTTGTCCGCAGTCGGCCTGGTTGCAATTGGTGTGCCGGCCGCGGGAATCTGGGCCGGCATCGTTCTCGTCCTGGCGATCGTGCAGTTACCACCTGTCCTGATCCTGTTGCCGATTGCCATCTGGGTCTACTCGACGGCCGACGCGGTACCGGCGACGATCTTCCTGGTGTACTCGCTGATCGTGTCGGGCTCGGATGCGTTCCTGAAACCGATGCTTTTGGGCCGGGGTCTCGAGACGCCGATGCTCGTTATCCTGATCGGCGCAATTGGTGGCGCGATGACCATGGGGATCATTGGCCTGTTCGTCGGCGCCGTGATCCTGTCCATTGGTTACCAGATATTGCGGGCCTGGATGACTTCCGAAGAGGCGGATGCTGCACCGGAAGAGGCATAAGCAGGCAGCGGTCACGGCTGCACGATCGATTCAGGTACTGGCGCTGCTGGCGTGCGGCGCCTGCACAACGGTCGGACCCGATTTCGAGCAGCCGGAGGTCAGGCTCAACCCGGCGTGGCTCGATGCCGAACTCGAGCTGTACGCCACCGAGCCGGCCGAACTGGTCGACTGGTGGCGGCATTTCGACGACCCGGTACTCGATAGCCTGATCGCGGCGTCCTACGAGAATAGTTATACGCTCGAAATCGCGGCGCTGCGTATCCAGGAGTCGAGCGCTCAGCTCGCCATTGCAAGCGGCAACCGATGGCCGCAGACCCAGGTTGCAACCGCCGGTGCTACGGTCGTCGGAACCGGCGACGACAATGCGGCCGACTCGTCGATCGTCCAGTACGACTTCGGCGCGGCACTCGCGTGGGAACTGGATTTCTGGGGCAAATATCGGCGCGCCATCGAAGCGGCCGACGCAGGTTTTTTCGCGTCGGTAGCGGACTTCAACGACGTGGTTATCCTGTTGACAGCCCAGGTGGCCGATACGTACTTCGTCATTCGCTCGATCGAGGAACAGCTCGAACTGGCCGAGGAAAGCGTCAAGATTCAGCAGCGCAGCTTCGAAATTGCCGACGTGCTGTTTCGCAATGGCGAAAACTCCGAACTGGATGCGTTGCAGGCGCGCACGCTGTTGCTGTCGACACAGGCTGTCATACCCGGCCTCGAGCTGAGCCTGAAGCAGGCCAAGATTGCGCTGGGCGCGATACTCGGCGTTACGTCCGCCGAGGTCGAACAGTTCTTCGGCACCGCAGGCAAGCTGCCCGATGTGCCCGACCGCCTGGCGGTTGGCATGCCCGCAGACCTGTTGCGGCAGCGGCCCGATGTGCGGGCGGCCGAAATGCGGGCCCGGGCGCAGAACGCGCTGGTCGGCGTCGCCACGGCGAACCTGTATCCTAGCTTCAGCCTCAACGGCACGCTTGGCTTTGCGAGCGACGATACGGCGGGATCACCCGGCCTGTTCGATAGCGACAGCCTCGGATACTCGGCCGGCCTGTCGATGGTCTGGCCGTTCCTGAATTACGGCCGCATCAAGAACAGCATTCGGGTCGAGGACGTGCGGCTGCAACAGGCATTGGCGGCTTACCAGAATACGGTCTTGCAGGCGGCTGCCGAGGTCGAGAGTGCGATGGCGGCCTATTCGGGCACGCGCGATCAGGACCGCGTGCTCAGCGAGGGTGTCGCGGCGGCCGTGCGCTCGGCCGAACTGTCGCTGCTGCGCTACCAGGAAGGATTCGCGGATTACCAGCGCGTCCTCGATTCCCAGCAGGCGCTTTTCGGACAACAGCAACGATACGCCGCGAACCGCGGCAATGTCGTGCGCAGCCTCGTTGCGATCTATCGCAGCCTGGGCGGGGGGTGGCAGACACAATGACGGAAGAGACGATGGCGGACGAAACAGACAAAGCAACAGCGGACCCGGTGCGCAAGTGGACATTGATCCTGCTCGGTGTCGCCGCATTCATGATGATCTGGTACATCATTTCCGATCGGATCACGCCGTACACGAGCCAGGCGCGCGTGCATGCGCTGATCGTTCCGGTTGCGCCCGAGGTATCGGGGCTCATCACCGAGGTAGCCGTGAAAAGCAACCAGGCGGTCGAGGCGGGTGACCTTCTGTTCAGCATCGATCGCACGACCTATGAACTGGCTGTGGAGACGGCCGAGGCGAATCTGCAGGCAGCGCGGCAGGCTACCGGGGCGTCGGGCGCCAACGTCGACGTTGCGAGAGCGCAGCTCAAATCGGCACAGGCCGGGCTCGTCAAGGCAGAACAGGACGCCCTGCGTATGCGCCGGATCAAGGAGGAAGACCCCGGGGCGATTTCGGAGCGCCGGCTGCAGATGGCGGAAGCGAGTTATGCGGTGGCGAAGTCCCAGGTCGAAGCTGCGCAGGCGAACCTGGATCGGGCGATCCAGGACTTCGGAGAGTCGGGCGAGGACAATTCACGCATACTCGAAGCGCAGTCGGCGCTGGAGCAGGCAAAGCTCAACCTCGATCGAACATCGATCACTGCTCCGGCCGACGGCGTCGTTACGGACGTGCGCGTCGATCGTGGCAATTTCGCGAACGCCGGCGCGCCGTTAATGACGTTCCTCGCGTCGCACGACATCTGGGTGCAGGCGGACTTTACCGAGAACAATCTCGGCAACATCAAGCCCGGTGACGAGGTGCGCATCGTCTTCGACGCACTGCCGGGCCGCGTCGTCAGGGGCAACATACGCACGACCGGATTCGGCGTAGCCGTCGACAGTGCCCCGCTCGGCAGCCTGCCGACGATCGACAATCAGCGCGAGTGGCTGCGCGACGAGCAGCGCTTCGCCGTCATCATCGACTTCGAACTGCCGAGCAGCGCCGACCGCATGGGAATTCGTGTCGGCGCCCAGGCGTCCGTAATGGTGCTGACCGGAAACAGCTTCCTGTTCAATACCTGGGGCAAAGTCAAGATACGGTTTGTGAGCTGGCTGACCTATGCCTACTAGCAGCGGCTGGTCACTCGCCCACGTCCGCATTCTGCGGTTGGCCCTGGGCACGAGCCTCGCTCTGTGGGTCTCGCAGGTCGCCATGTGGCCGCTGTCGTTCATCGCCCCGGTTTTCGCGACGGTCTTTCTGGGTCTGCCGATGCCGCCGCTCAAGCTCAAGGCTGCGGTCATGATCATCGTGGTCTTCTCGGTGGCGCTGAGCGCCGGTACCTGGTTGCTGCCCGAACTGATGTATCGCCCAGCCGTCGGCATCGTGCTGCTGATCCTGGCGCTCTACTGGAGCTTCTATTACACGGCGAAGGGCGGATCCCCCCTCGTCGGCACGTTTGCCACGGTCGGAATCGCGCTCAGCGCCGCGGTCGGTTCGGTCAGCATCGACCTCGCACTGGGCATCATCGGCTGGCTGGTTTTCGGCGCCGCCATCGGCATTATCTTCGTCTGGATCGGCCATGCCCTCCTGCCGGACTCGATGGCTGCGCCGGTTGCCCAGGTTCCCGCCGGCAAGGAGCAGCCGGCTGCGCCGGACCCGGTTCTCGCTCGCTGGAGCGCATTCCGATCACTCGTCATCGTCTTCCCCGTTGCGTTGTGGTTCCTGGTGTCCCCCGAAAGCGCCTCCTACCTGGCTGTCATGATCAAGGTCGCCTCGATGGGCCAGCAGGCGACCAANNTCGGCGCTGTCATCGCCTGGCAGATGCTGAGTATCGCCCCGACACTCTCCCTGTACACAGTCATCGTTGCGCTGGCCGGGCTCGTGATCGGCGCCAGGGTATTTCAGGGTGACGGTCTGGCGCCGAACGGACCGACCTGGTCCTACGCGTACCTGACGATGCTGGTTATCCTCGCCCCTGCCGTACTCGACACGAGTGGTGTCGCCGCAGGCGCCAAGTTCAACGATCGACTCGTCATGTTCGTGTTGACGACGGTGTATGCCGTTGTCGCCGTCAACATTGTCGATGCGTTCCGGCCGAAGCGCATCGCCAGATACCTCGCGAGCTCGACTGCCGGTTAGTCCAGGAACGGCTCGAGACGATCGATTATGGAATGCAACTCGGGCCGGTTGGCGCGCAGTTCCTCGAGCGAGAGCCCGCTCATTTCATAGGGCAATACCAGCCAGTCGGACGTCTTGTGCACATAGTAGTCGGGCTCGCGGATCGTTCGTTCCGTTGGCCGGTACCAGACGGTCGCGACACGAATATCGTGGGGCAGGTTGCGCCGGGTTTTCTGCGAGAGCTGATCGATGACAGCCTTGACACTGGAGCCCGTGCTGTAGACGTCGTCAACGATGAGCATCGAATGATTCGAGCACAGGTTTTCGAGCAAGTACTGCAGGCCATGTACGCGAATCGAATCGGCCCTGGAAACCATTTCGTCGTAGCTCGGGGCCCCACGGTAGGACGTTCGAATGGCGATGTGGTCGGTCTTGATGCCGAGGTATTCGAGGCCTTCCTGCACGGCGATGCCGACGGCGCTGCCGCCGCGCCAGAGCCCGACCAGAAAGTCCGGCTCGAAGCCCGCCTCCGCGACCGTGGCGGCGAGCTGAAAAGAGTCCCTCAGCATGTCGTCCGCAGCGACGTAATTCTTGGTCATTGTTATTCCGCGCCTGCCGTGCGGTAGAATCCGGTCAGGCATTATAGCGACACAATAATAACAATGGACAAGATCGTTCTCTCCGCCCAGGACCTCCTCGAAGACTCTTTCCGTCTCGGGCTGCGCGTACTGGAAGACGGATTCAGGCCGACGATGATCATCGCTATCTGGCGCGGGGGTACGCCGGTCGGCATGGCAGTGCAGGAAATCATGGCTTACTGCGGCATAGAGTCGGACCACATCGCTATCCGGACCTCATCGTATACCGGCGTCGACGAACGCGGCGCAGTCGCTGTCCACGGCCTCAATTACATCATCAAGAAGATTTGCCACGACGATCGGGTACTGATCGTCGACGACGTGTTCGACACGGGCAATACGATCAAGGCCGTCATCGACGAGCTGCGGCGACGGGCTCGCGATAACACACCCGAAGATATCCGGGTCGCCGTGCCGTGGTACAAACCCGAGCGCAACGAGACCGACATCATGCCCGACTACTTTATTCGGGAGGCGGCAGAGTGGCTCGTATTTCCCCACGAGCTGGACGCCCTGAGTCCCGAGGAGCTGCGGCAGGAGCGTCCACAAATCGCCGCGATCGTAGAGGCAGCAAAGGAACGACGCCAATCTGCCTGAGCACCGGTTCATGATTGCCCGAATCTGCGTCTACTGCGGATCCAGCCGCGGTGGCGACCGGGTCTATGCGGATGCGGCCAGGGAGCTGGCAGCTGTCCTCGTTAACAACAGCATTGAACTCGTCTATGGCGGTGCGACGAAGGGGACTATGGGCATCCTGGCTGACGCGGTCCTGGAGCGCGGCGGTGTCGTGCACGGTGTAATTCCCAAGTTGCTCGAGGAAAAAGAGATCGCACATACCGGCGTCACGGAGCTGCATGTCGTCTCGTCCATGCATGAGCGCAAGTCGATGATGGCGGCTCTGTCAGACGGATTCATCGCATTGCCGGGCGGCTTCGGGACGCTGGAAGAGCTGATCGAAATGGTGACCTGGGGGCAGCTTCAATTCCATGAAAAGCCCTGTGGGGTGCTCAACATCAACGGTTACTTCGACAAACTGCTGGAGTTTCTCGACCACATGCAGGAGGAGCAATTCCTGAGCGCAGAGAATCGCGCCATTATTCTGGCCGACACCAGCGCTGCCGCATTGCTCCGCAGATTCGACACTTACACGCCGCCGACACAGGAAAAGTGGTTGTGAGCGCCAGCGCGATCGCCGCGATCGCCGCCGACCCGCCGGACCTGACCGACGCCGAGGTTCTGGACGTTCTCGACAGTGCATACGGATTGCGGGGCGACCTCACTCCGCTCGTAAGCGAACGTGATCAGAATTTCCGCCTGGATGCCGCAGAGGGGCAGCGATACGTCGTCAAGATCGCAAACTTGAGTGAACCCGAAGAGATCACGGATTTCCAGATCCGGGCCCTGATTCACCTCGAGCAATCAGGCTGCCCGGTGCCCGTGCCGAGGGTCGTCAGGACGGCCTCGGGGCGGGTGTCCGAAAGCGCATATGCCGGTGATGCGTGCTACCTACTGCGAGTCGTAACGTATCTGCCTGGCCAGCCGCTCGAGGCGGTCACTCCGGATACCGAGCTTGCTTACGACCTTGGCCGCAGTCTTGCGGACCTCGATAGCGCCTTGCAGAGCTTCTCGCATCCCGGGGAATCCCAGGTTTTGTTGTGGGACATGCAACGTGCTTCGGAAGTCCGTGGAATTATCGGGCATGTCCCGGAGCCCGGCATGCGGGATCGCCTGCACGAGTGTCTTGATGCATTTGAAAAACGAGTGCTGCCCGTATTCCCGTCGCTGCGCAGCCAGGTGATTCACAACGATCTGAACCCGGGTAACGTGCTTGTCAGCGACACCAAACCAATGGGCGTAGCGGGCGTCATCGACTTCGGCGATATGCTGCGCGCTCCGCTCGTCATCGATCTGGCGATCGCCGCGTCTTACATGCGTCGCGGTGACCATGCGCTCGATGTCATCAAGGAACTGGTCCGCGGGTTCGAATCGGTCATCGCACTCGAGCAAAGTGAGCGCGCGCTATTCTATGACCTCGTTCGGACGCGCCTGGCGACCACGGTCTCGATTCTCCACTGGCGTGCCGATGCCAGGTCTGCCGACGATCCCTATCTCAAGAAGGCGCTCGCCGAGCGCAGCGCAGAGCGATTTTTCGATCGCGTGACAGCGCTGGGCAGGCGTACTTTCGACCGCCACATCTTCGACGATTAGCTTTTTCGAATCAGCTACTTGGGATTGCAGATCTCGCCGGCGTTCGCAGCCGATGGTGGCAAATTGCGAAAAAAAGACCACTGGTGGCGCGGTGGCGTCGCGAAAGATGTGGAACAGTTCCGGAAATCAACAGCTTAGGCCCCTAATATGGGTCGGGATTTCGTTAAATCAGATCCGGCAAGCATGAGTTTCGAACTGGCCATTTCGCTATTGCTGATGTTCAGCGCCATGTGCTACCTGGCACTGGGCCTGCGGCTCGTCCTTGCCAAGCGCGAGGTCGGGACGATGCCGATTGGCACCCTGTTCCTCGTCATCAGTGTCTGGGTCCTCGGTGGCTCGATCGAACTTCTCACAGATTCGTTCATTGTCTTTTCGACCGGCCGAACCATGCATTTTGTCGGTACCGCGCTGCTCCCTGTCGCTGCGTACTTCAGCTTTCGTGAGTACACGGGTCGCGCCACCTCGATCCATCGGCTGACGATGTTACTGATCATCCCGCTCGTGTCGATTACGCTCGCGGCGACCAACTACTATCACGAGTTCATGTGGTACCTGCCCAGCACGAATGATGCGGGACAGTTTCTCACGAGGCCCGAAAAGTGGGGCCCATGGTTCCTGTTTATTCATGCGCCATACAGCTATATCGTTATCAACCTTGCGATACTTACACTGATTACACACAGTACGGCGGTCGCGCGCGCTCATCGCCGGGGCCTGTTCCTTCTCGTGGCGGCATGCATCGGCCCGCTGACCGCGACGCTCGCGTATGACTTCGGCTTCGGTCCCGACACAATTTCCTATGTTCCCATCGTGTTCACGCTCATGCTGCCGATCTATACATGGCTCGTTCTTGGCGAACAAATTGTCGAATTCACGCCGCTCGCTTACGAGACCGTGTTCCAGAATATGCAGGATCCGGTCGTCGTCATTGACGAACAAGGGCGCATCATCGGGCTGAACCATGGCGCCGAGACGCTGCTCGACGTCACGGAGACCGCGGCAATGCTCGAGCCACTGCGGCATTTCTTCGGCGAAGAGTCTCCCGAGGTCTTCGAGGCGCTCGAGTCGGGCGAGCCTACCAAGATGATGACGAATACGGGCCGCTTTCTGCACATCCAGGCGTCGCCGATGTCAGCTGACCGCACGTCGTTCAGAGATGGCACGGTGCTCATGTTCCGCGATGTCAGCGATGTCGAGCGCGCGCAGGCCGAAGTCCGTGCCAGTGAAAAGTTGCTCAGGACTCTTATCGATCATTCCGTGAATGGAATCTTGCGGCTACGCTGGGTCGAGGAAGAGGGTGACGACTTCCGCAAGCTGCGCTGCATATTTGCGAACGCGATGGCGGGTGATTTTCTCAATTCAGATCGCGAGGACCTCGTCGATTGCACGGGCGCACAGATCGTCCGTATCGCGACCAACGGCATGGAGTCCAACGAGTCACATGAGATCATTGAATTATTCAATCGCGCCACCGAGGGCGGCGAGAGTATCGATATCGAGGTCAATCACCACTCGGGTGGCGCCAGCAAGTGGCTGCGTATGATCTGTGAGCCGTTCGGTTCCGATGTCGCGCTGACGTTTGTCGACATCACGGACGGCAAGGCGAAGGAACGCCACATGGAGTCGATGGCGCTCTCGGACCCGCTCACCGGCGTGCTGAACCGGCGTGGCTTCGAGCGTGATGCATCCATGCGTCTTACCGAAAGTGCGGATGAGGCGACAGGGGCGCTGTTGTTCATCGACCTGAACGACTTTAAGGTTATCAATGACAGTCACGGGCATGAGATCGGCGACCAGTTGCTGATCATCGCGGCCAAGCGTTTGCGCAAGAGCCTGCGGTCTTGTGACATTATCGGCAGGCCCGGTGGTGACGAATTCGTTGCGCTTGTTCCCGACGTTGCGCCCGAGATTGCGGACACGCTTGCCAACAGGCTCGCGACGGCGCTCGAGGAAGCGTATGTCATCGGCGAGCACAAGTTGCATTGCGCTGCCAGCATCGGGTTGGCCCTTTATCCGAAGAATGCGAATACGCTGACAGGCCTCATGCGCGAGGCTGATCAGGCGATGTATCGTGCCAAGGCGCGCTGTCGAAACGTCTCCAACGTCAGCAGCGCAGATCTGCTCGAGAAAGCCTTGTAATAATCTGCTACCTCGTCCGGTCTCCTTGTGAGACCGTTGATCGAGGTTGGTACGTTGACAAGAATTTCAGTCCCCGCTTTGAATTTGCGCGTATCTGTCGCAGGCGCGCTGTATGCAGTGCTCATAATGAGTCTCGCGTGCAGCATGTCGATGCAATACGGACATGCGGACGTACCGATTGCGGAATCGGCAGAGGAAACAGAGCCATTACAGGTAGGCCAGGCAGCGCCACGATTCGAGGTGCGGACTGTCGACGACAATCCATACGTGTTCAATCCGAAGGCGCTGGACCGTCCCGTGATACTGATCACCTTTCGTGGCGGCTGGTGTCCGTTCTGCAACATGCACCTGTCCGAGCTAAACGAAGTAATCGGAGAGATCGATGCGCTCGGCGTCGATATTCTGTTCCTGAGTGGTGATCGGCCCGAGCTCCTGTATGACAGTCTCGAGCGAGAGACGCAGGATACGATCGCGGGCCTCGGCTACACGATACTCTCCGATGCCGATGTACAGGCTGCGGTTGCACTCGGCATTGCGTTCAAAGCGTCGCAAAGGACCATCGACCGGCGGCGTGAGAAAAATCAGGATGTCGAGGGATCGTCGATGCTGACGCACGGTATTCTCCCTGTCCCTGCCGTTTTTGCTGTTGGCCGTGACGGGATGATTGCTTTCTCATACGCGAACCCGGACTACAAGGTCCGCATCCCGACCGCAGAGCTTATGCAGGTAGTAACAGGCCTGGCGGCTTCGAGATAGCTGCTGTTCTCTACTGATGGTACGCTGCGTTCCCTGTGCAATTTGGGGCACGTATGGCAGGTGACGAACAGGGCGGCCCGCTGACGCGGCTGGTGAGGGCGGCAACCAAAGTCGAGCCGCATGAGATTCGGGCGACTGTGCTGTCGTTCGTCTTCGTGTTCGTGCTCATGAGCGCCTATTTCATCTTGCGGCCGGTTCGCGATTCCCTGTCGTCGGACTGGACCGATGTGCAGCTGAGCTGGCTCTGGACGTTCACGTTTTTCTTCAGTTTGATTGCCGTGAGCATATACGGCGGTGTGATTTCGCGCTTGCGATTCAAGGTAATCGTCCCAAGTGTGTACGTGTTTTTTGCCCTGACATTTGTCGGTTTCTATCTGGCCGGCACGCTTGTTGGTGAAAGCGATCTCGTCAATCGTGCCTACTATGTCTGGCTCAGTGTCTTCAGCCTGTTTCACCTGTCAGTTTTCTGGACGTTCATGTCCGGTTTGTACAACAAGGAACAGGCAAAACGGCTTTATGCCGTGATTGCTCTTGGCGCGACTGCAGGGGCGATCGCCGGACCCATGATTCCCGCCTTTTTTGCTGACAACATCGGCAATCTCAATCTGCTGTTGATCGCGGCAGTACTGTTGCTGCTTCCAATTCCGCTGATTGGCGCACTTGAGCGGCTGCGAGTCAGCGATCTCGGCAATGTGGATGTCCAGGCAGACCTTTCCACGCGGCAGCGCCTGGGTTCAAACCCGCTTTCCGGTTTCACCAAATTCGTCAGCAATCCCTACCTCCTCGCGATCGGCGCCTTCATCGTCTTCTACGTGATCATGAACACGTTCATCTATTTCGAATTGCGCACGATGCTGGGTGAGTTCGAGCGTGATGTGCGCACACAGTACTGGGCAGGGATTGACCTGGCCGTGAACAGCCTTGCAGCCGTCACCGCGCTATTCGTGACCGGGCGTATTGCGACAAGGCTCGGTATGCCCGTGACATTGGCGCTGGTGCCGTTCCTGATGATTGGCGGCTGGTTGGTGGTTGCCGTTACGCCGGCATTGGGCGTGCTGATTGGATTGCAGATAGCGCGTCGCGCCGGTAATTATGCTGTTACGCGACCAGCGCGTGAAATGCTGTTCACGATCGTCGATGCCGAATCGCGATTCAAAGCCAAACCCATCATCGACATCGTCGTATACCGCGGTGGCGACGTGGCGACGGCATGGCTGTATACAGGCATGACCGCGACGCTCGGCCTGGGACTGACAGGTGTTGCAGTCGTGTCGGCCGTCATCTGTGGTGCCTGGGCTGCTGCAGGGACTTTCCTGGGCCGTGCTTACGATGATAAAGAGAAAACGCATGGGACCTAGAAACACGACCGGCACAAATGTGCTCAGGCGTATAACGGCCCGGGGCCAGGACGACTAAGCATGGACGACGCGTTTATTTGCGACGCTGTGCGGACCCCGATCGGCCGCTACGGGGGCGCCCTTTCACCGGTGCGTGCGGATGATCTCGGCGCGATACCGATGGCGGCGCTCCTTGATCGTCAAGCTGAACTTGATCCGGTAGCCATCGACGACGTGACGTATGGCTGTGCAAACCAGGCGGGCGAAGACAATCGCAATGTTGCGCGGATGTCATCACTGCTGGCTGGCCTGCCGGTGTCTGTCGCGGCCGCGACGGTCAACCGTCTTTGCGGTTCGGGCATGAACGCGGTTGGCAACGTAGCCGACGCCATTCGTGCCGGCACCGTCAGGCTGGCAATCGCCGGCGGGGTCGAGTCGATGTCCCGGGCGCCGTTCGTAATGGGCAAGCAGTCGGCCGCGTTCGGGCGCAGCACCGAACTTTACGATACGACGCTGGGCTGGCGATTCGTCAACCGCAAGCTCGAGGAACAGTATGGCGTCGACTCGATGGCGGAGACTGCCGAGAATGTCGCCGTCGACTACGGCGTGTCGCGGGACGACCAGGATGCGTTCGCGCTGCGCAGCCAGCAGCGAGCCGAAGCCGCGATGGCTGGTGGCATGCTGGCCGAGGAGATCGTTCCCGTCAGCGTGCCGCAGCGCAAGCGTGATCCGGTGGTCGTGGATTCCGACGAGCACCCGCGCCCCGGGTCGACACTCGAAGCGCTTGCGGCGCTGCGGCCAATCGTTCGCGCCGATGGAACGATTACGGCCGGTAACGCATCCGGAATCAACGATGGCGCCTGCGCTTTGCTGATGGCGAGTGAATCCGCCGCCAAAGAGCATGGACTCGAACCGCTGGTGCGAATTGTTGCGTGGGCCGTCGCCGGCGTCGAGCCACGCGTCATGGGTATCGGTCCGGCGCCGGCAAGCGAAAAGGCGCTGGCACTGGCGGGGCTCACGATCGACCAGATGGACGTCATCGAGCTGAACGAAGCATTCGCAGCGCAGGGACTCGCGACGCTGCGTCTGCTGGGCGTTGCCGATGATGCGCAACACGTCAACCCGAACGGCGGTGCGATCGCGCTCGGCCATCCGCTCGGCATGTCGGGTGCGAGGCTCGTCACGACTGCAAGCTATGAGTTGCGCCGGCGCAGCGGCCGCTATGCGTTGTGCACAATGTGTATCGGTGTCGGCCAGGGGATCGCAATGATCATCGAGCGGGTCTGATGAAAAAGCCGCCGAGTTACGAAACGCAGGATCTGCGCGAGTTCGCCGAAGTCCTGAGTGGCCGCCGGACGATTGAGTTGTTCCTCCACACACCGGTGCCCGAGGACCTGGTGAGCCAGGCAATCGAAGCGGCGACCTGGGCGCCGAACCACCACGTAACCGAGCCGTGGCATTTCTATCCGTTCGGGCGCAGAACGATCAATGCATGCGTGGACCTGGTACGCCAGATCGTGACAGAGAAGAAGAACGATCCACGGGCCGGCGAGCACAAGGCGAAAGGCTGGTCGGAAAAACCCGGTTGGCTGCTCGTAACCTGCCGCAAATCCGACGATGAAGTGCTGCAACAGGAAGACTACGCCGCGTGTTGTGCGGCGACACAGAACCTGATGCTTTACCTGTGGAAAGCCGGCGTCGGGAGCAAATGGACGACCGGCGACATCACGCGCGATCCGCGATTCTACGAGATCGTGGGCGTCGACCCAGCCCGCGAATTCGTCGTCGGGTTGATCTGGTACGGCTATCCGAAGCTCACGCCTACCCAGTCCCGCAAACCGCCGGGCGACGTGCTCACGCGATTGCCCTAGTCGCGAGCCAGTTCGTCAGGGTGATGAACGATGATCGGGCAAATCAGCGGCTTTAGCGCGAATACGGCGACAACCAGCAATCCGACCGAGCCAATGATAATGATCGAATTGCGCACGGTCCCGTCGTAGAGCGTCGCGGCGAGGAGTGCGCCGCATGCACCGAATATATTCTGCAAAGTACCGATGATTGACGAGGCGACACCTGCAATCTTCGGCAATGGATCGAGTGCAATGACGGTCGCATTGGGCATGACGATGGCGACCGTAAACATGAACAGGCAAATGCTGCCCCAAAGCAACACGAATGGTCCGTCATTCATCCACGCCATGATGAGTAATGCCGTGCTGCTCAAACCATAGAGCACGATGCCGACCGCGATAGCCTGGATGCTGTCGAAGCGACCGACGAGCCAGCGATTGAACGCGGACCCGATAAGGATGGAAATGCCGGCCGTGGCGAAGATCAGGCCGAACTGAGTGATTGTGAAGCCGTAGATCTCAACAACGAGCGCGGCGGCAACCGCGATCATGGACAGGAAACCGGCTGGTGGCAGGACGATGAGCAAGAGTCCGAAAACGCTCTGTCCGTGCGAAAAGAACTCCTTGAAACTGTCGACGAGCTGGCGCACAGGATGCTGGCCGGACCGCGGCGTGTGCGTTTCCCATATGAACCGCTGTACCGCGATCGTAATGCACACACCCAGCGCGACAATGAACGTGAACGGCGCCCGCCATCCGAATTGCGATACCAGAAGAGCGCCGACGGTCGGAGCGATAACCGGCGCGGCCGTAAAGATCATTGTCATCACCGACATCAGCCGGGCCGCTTCCTTGCCGCTCGCAATGTCGCGCACAATCGCGCGTGACAAAACGAGAGCGGGCGCCGATCC
>JABAOH010139647.1_pt1 | contig 18601 bp, 14 predicted proteins | sample 7062181 | NCBI WGS metagenome assembly JABAOH01 (sample SAMN14538630, study PRJNA623070) | marine sediment metagenome | biome: marine biome [ENVO:00000428]; feature: marine pelagic biome [ENVO:01000023]; material: deep marine sediment [ENVO:00002113]; isolation source: pool of 5 deep marine... | reverse complement strand
CCGCACGATCGAGGGGGTCAACGAGGTGCGCGAGGAGCGCGGGCTCGAACCGCTGCAGTACCACGAGCAGCTGACCGCGGCGGCACGCGACTACAGCGAGAAGATGGCGCGGCTCAACTTCTTCTCGCACACCGGAGCCGACGGGTCGCAGCTCGAGGACCGCGCGAGGTCCTTCGGCCTGGGCTACCGGTCGATCGCCGAGAACCTGCACGCCAGCCGCGGCCACGATGATCCCGCACGGGTCGCCGTCGCCGGCTGGATGACCAGCCGGGGCCATCGCAAGAACATCCTCAACGGGGAGTTCACGCACACCGGCGTCGGCGTGGCGGTGACCGAGGACGGGCAGACGTACTTCACGCAACTGTTCATGTTGCCGAAGTCCGGACGGTGAGCGCCGCGCGGGTTCGCGGCCGCTACGCGCCGAGTCCGACCGGCGAGCTGCACCTCGGCAACGCATCGACGGCGCTGCTGGCCTGGCTCTCGATCCGTGCGCGCGGCGGGACCTTCGTCATGCGTGTCGAGGACCTCGATCGACAGCGCTCGCGCGACGAGCTCGCCGAGCAATGCCTGCAGGACCTCGAATGGCTGGGTCTCGATTGGGACGAAGGGCCGGATCTCGGAGGCCCTTGCGCCCCCTACTCCCAGTGGGAGCGTCGCGGCGACTACGTGCGAGCTTTCGAACGCTTGAAGGGTGAGAGTCGCCTGTACCCCTGTTTCTGTTCCCGCCGCGACATCGCCAACGCGCCGAGCGCGCCGCAGGATCCCGGGGAGATGCGACGCTACCCCGGCACCTGCCGGGCGATCGCCCACGAAGAGGCCATGGCGAGGGTCGAACGCAACGACCGCCACGCCTGGCGTTTCCGGGTCGACGGCGAGGTCTCTCCGGCGTTTGACGATCTCGTCCGGCGACGCTGGGGGCAGGGCCGCTCCGCGCCCGGTGATTTCGTCGTCTACCGCGCCGACGGGGTGCCCGCGTATCAACTCGCAGTCGTTGTCGACGATGCCGCGATGGCCATCGACGAGGTCGTACGTGGGGACGATCTCCTGTCGTCCACACCCGCGCAGCTCCTGCTGTACGACGCTCTCGGGCTCGATGCTCCGCTATTCGGCCACGTGCCGCTGCTGCTCGGAACCGATGGAGCGCGCCTCTCCAAACGGCACCGCGGGATCACCCTTCGCGAGCTTCGGGAAGCCGGACACGGCCCGGAAGCCGTCGTCGGCCGGTTGGCGAAGCTCCTGGGTTTGCGACCGGATGCCGGGCCGGTCACGGCGCGCGATCTGGTGCCGGGATTCGACCTCGCCTCCGTTGCACCGGCGGAACGGGGTCATGTCGTCGATCCGGCGGCCTGGTAGCATGGTTCCCTGAACCGTCCGAGACCTTTCAAAGGAGAGCCTCATGTCCAGAGCGGCGCGTGCCGGGTTTGTCCTCCTGTTGTTCATCGGCCTTGCGGTGCCTCTCGGCGCGCAGGACAACGCCGCCGACTGGCTGAAGAAGATGGCCGAACGCGCGGCGGCCGGTCATTACAAGTTCCGCTTCAATGCGGACGTGGCGATGACCCAGGAAGGGGTGCAGGGCGGTGTCAAGATCGACGGCTCGATGAACTACGTCACGGCCAAACGATTCAGGGCCGGGTTCAATGTCGACATGGACATGGGCGGCATGGCCATGGCGATGGCGATGAAGACGGTCTCCGACGGCACGACCTTCTGGATCGAGATCGATTCGCCGATGCTCGGCGGGAAGCAGGTGATGAGCGGCACCACCGAGCAATTCGAAAAGCTGGCCGAGATGAGCGGTGCCGATCTCAGCGGTTTGGGCGGCATGGGGCAGGATCCGATCGAGCAGATCAGCGCTCTCGTCGAAGCGTTCGATCTGACGGTCCAGGGTGTCGAGGACGGGCGGGTCACGCTGCACGCGACGATCACGCCCGAGCAACTCGCCGCTTCTGCGCAGATGGCGGCTCTCGGAGAAGCCATCGACTCCCTGACCCTCGTGCTCGACGCGAAGGACGGTCTTCCGATCCGGCTCACGGTGGCCGGCGAGCAGCCGATCATGACCATCGACTTTGTCGACTACGAGTTCTTCGGGGCCGACGAGGTCCGCGACACGGACTACACGTACACGCCGCCCGAGGGGGTGACCGTCACCGACATCGGGTCGATGCTCGGAAGCTAGACCGGTGATCGTCCGTCCGTTCCGAGGGCTGCGCCCGCGTAACGATCTGGCCGACAGTATCGCAAGCCCGCCCTACGACGTCCTCAGCTCGGAAGAGGCGCGGCAGCTGGCGCGCGGCAACCCGAACAGCTTTCTCCACGTGATCAAGCCCGAGATCGACCTGGACCCGCGAACCGATCCCTACGACGACCGTGTCTACTCCACCGGGGCCGGCAACCTGCGGGCGATGATCGACGACGGCCGCATGGTGCGCGACGAGGCTCCGGCCTACTACATTTATCGCCTCGTCATGGACGACCGGACACAGACCGGAGTCGTGGGCGCGGCGGCCGTGCGGGACTACCTCGACGGCCGCATCAAGAAACACGAGTTCACGCGGCCCGACAAGGAGAAGGACCGCATCCGTCTGAACGACGCCCTCGATGCCACGCCGGGCCCGATCTTCCTTACTTACCGGTCGATCCCCGAACTGAACGCCCTGGTCAACGGTCAGATCGACCGCACGCCGGATGTCGACTTCGTCGCGCCCGACGGTGTGCAGCACACGCTTTGGAAGATCGACGATCCCGCCATCTGCTCCAAGATCGAGACACTGTTCTCCCGCATCCGCGCGACCTACGTGGCCGACGGCCACCACCGGAGCGCCGCGGCGGCGAAGCTCAGCGAGCAGCGGATCGCCGAGATCGACGAGCCGACGGGTGAGGAACCGGTCTCCTACTTCATGGCGGTCCACTTTCCCGCGGACCAACTCCACGTGCTGGACTACAACCGTGTGGTCGCGGACCTCAACGGCCTGGACCCCGAGGCGCTCGTGGCGCGCATCGAGGACGCCGGATTCCATGTCCAACCCGACTGGCGCACCCGGAAACCTCCGCACCGCGGCTCTTTCGGCATGTACGTGGACGGTCGCTGGTCGCTACTGACCGCCAAACCCGAGATCGTTCCCGAAGACGACGTTGTCGGCCGCCTCGACGTGTCGATCCTGACCACACGTTTGCTGCAGCCGATCCTCGGGATCGGGGATCCCCGCACCGACAAGCGGATCGACTTTGTCGGCGGAATCCGCGGGATGCAGGAGCTCGAGAAACGCGTCGATTCGGGACGCGACGCGATCGCCTTCTCGCTCTGGCCGACGAGCCTCGACGAGGTGATGGCGGTGGCCGATGCGGGGCAGGTCATGCCGCCGAAGTCGACCTGGTTCGAGCCCAAGCTGCGCTCGGGTCTGGTCGTGCAACTGTTCGAGGGAGACCGACTCTAGGTCTCGTGGCTTACCAACCCTGCAGCTGTTTGTGCGGGATGGACTGAACCAGTCGATCCTTGATCGTCGGGTTGAGCCCGGGGAGCCGGATCACCTTGCGAATCCCCGGCAGGCTCAGCGTTCGGACCAGCCGGTCGGCGACGGGGAGCGTGACCCGCGGGTGCGTCGCGATCATGATCTTGATCTCTTCGTTCCCGGTCCAGCGAGGATCGCGCGAGAGTAGGTCGAGTGTCGTCGGCAGCAACGTCGGGATGCGCAGCACGCGGATGACCTCGGGGGCCGTCAGGTGGGGGTTGCGACACATGGCTTCGAGCACCAGGTTGCTGTCGTCGTGGAACAGGAACTTGCGTTCAGGCGGCAGGGCCTTCTGGGCCACGGTGATCCGATGTGCCAGCGGGATGCTCTTGAGGGCGTCACGGATCTCGTCGATAGTCGCGTCGCGGGGAAGGTGCGCCAACGGTGCCGGGCTCATGCCTTCGACCACGCGTGAGACCAGCAGCTCGAGTGTTTCGCGTTGTGCGTCGCTCATCGACTCGAACTGGATGCCGATGCGCGTTCGACCGCTCTTGTCGTTCTGTTCCACGTGAGTCACACGTCCGCGTGACTCGAAGTTGAGATCCTCGGCCGAACTGCTCAACGTAACAAAGGCCACGGCGTCTCTATCGGCTTCCAGATTTCCCTCGAGCAGGACTCCGCCCCGGTGAAGGTCGACGGCCCGGCAGGAGAGGGCCCTCGTTTCGAGCGTGACCGCGGCCTTCAGACCGGCCAAAAAACGGTGTCCGACGCGCTTTTCCGAGGAGTTCTCGCTCATTTGGGTGTCCTGACGCGAGTATAGCCCCTTCCATTGGGGCGGCAAAATGGTGTAGAACGTACAGCGCCCCTGGATCGGGAGCGGATCGCGAGCGATTGGGTGGGTCCGGTCGGCTCGGGAGGCTCCCTAAGCGTCGGAAAGCCGCATCGTACGATGAATCGACGCCAAACCCCGGACTATTCAAAGAGCACACCCAAAGATAGAAGTCTGTTTGGGTGTATTTGGGTGTCCGCGTAGGTGATCTCGTGGAATTCCCCCTCCCCCTCACGAAGCCGATCCTTGCAGGGATCTCTCGCATCGACCAACATCGCGGCTCATGGAACGCGGGCAACCCGCTGTCGACCTCGCGGCTGGTTTCAATGGCCGAAGCGGCCAGAATCCAGTCGACCGCCGCGGCCTGCCGTCTGTCCGGGTTGCGAATCTCCGACAACGAGGTTGCCGGGATCCTCAGCGGCGAGGCCGTGCGAACGCGCGACGACGTCCTGGTCAAAGGGTATGCGGCGGGCCTCGGAGCGACGTTCGCTTCGCCGAACCGGCCCCTGCGTCCGGCCGACTTCGCTCTGCTGCACGCCGTCGCCGTGACCGGTCCGTACGAGGAGCAACCCACCCCCTGGCGCTCGGCTCCTCTGATCCGCGAAGCGTTCGACGCATCGGGACGGGCCACGGGGCGCGTGTTCTCGACGCTCTCCCCGCGACAGATCGAACCGCAGATCCAGGCGCTGACCGCTTGGCTCGAGCACGAGTNNNGCCGTGCCGGATACCCGCACATCCCGTACGCCAGTATCGAGGTGCAGATCGAAGCGATGCGCGACGAGTTTCAGGAGAGTTTCGACGCGGCGCAGACACGTTTCTGGGGCGGCGGCCCCAACGTCGAACCGTGGATCGAGTTCTTCGTGAAGCTGCTGGACCGGCATCGCGAGAAGGTCGACCTGAAGATCGCCCTGGAGCAGCGCACGCACGCATTCCCGCCGCTCCAGCAGGCCATCCTGGAGGCGGTCCGCGAGCACGGCACCGTCGGCGCCGGCCTGCTGCTGGAGGCCACCGGGGCGAACCGCAACACGCTCAAGGACAACCTGCGCAAGCTGGTCGATCACGGCGTGCTTCAAAAGCACGGAGAACGGCGCGGCACGCTGTACCGGCTGGCCCCGCCGGACCCGGCGCTCGGTCCGGGGCGGGAGATCTAGTCTCCGGCGAGCACGTCGTCGACGACGCGTTGAACCTCGACGATCGTCGTGCGCGCGCGCGCGAGCAAGGCTTCCTGGGACGTGCGGATCTCCTTGGCGACGTCCGTGTCGGTCAACGACGGCAAGTTGATCCGCACATTGAGCGCAGCGCCCTCGGCAGCGGCGAGCGCACAGGCTCCGGCAACGCCGGCGTCCGAGGCCGATGCGGCCATGCCCTGACGAGCCACCCTCAAGGCGAGATCCATGGCCTCGACGCTGCGTTCGAGCACGGCGAGAGGAACCCGTGTGGCCGACTGGTTGGCGAGTTCGATCGCCTCCAGCCGCTCGGCCTTCTCCTCGTCCGTCTTGTTGGGTAGTCGCCGGGCGCCGATCACGGCGTTGAAGGCATCGGTATCGCGATCGACGGCGTCCACGAACCAGTCCTTGAGGGCCTGCCCGGCGCGGCCGATCTGGCCCATTTCCGGCTGCCGCCCTTCCAGCCCCTTCTTGGACCAGGTCAACGTAGCGACCATCGCGGAGAGCGAAGCCGACAGCGATCCGCAGAGCGCCGCCACACTCCCACCGCCCGGAGCGGGGGAGTCGCTGGAGAGCTCGTCGCAAAACTCGGTCAAACGCAGCACCTTGAGCCCGCTGGGCGTGCCGCGATACTTGTACTCGAGGATCTTCTCGGCCGGGTCGAACGGGGCGAGCTCGGCCAGCCCCAGCGACAACACCGCCGCATGGATCCGCTCGGACTCGGGCACGCCCGTCGTCAGCCCCTGCTTGGCCAGGTAGTGATCGCCCGCCGCCAGCAGCGCGTCGAGCGGGACGAGCCCCACGAGTTCGCTCCCGGTGATCCGGCCGCCGAGCTTCTCGGCCTCCTCGACGCACGCGTCGAAGACCTGGTGCAGCGAGGTCACCTTGTAGTCCATGAGGTTGAAGGAGATCTGCGCGCGGCCGTACTCCTCGATGTACCAGCCGCCGCCCTGCAGCTCGGTGAAGCGGCCCGGTTCGCGCAGGACCTTCCCGTTCTCGTCGCGGACGAACTTGTTGTTGGCGTCCCGTTTGATCTTGCCCGTCTCGCGCAGCTCGGCCGCGACCTTGTTGGCCAGCTTGCGGTCGCGCGTGTTGAGGTTGACGTTCCACGCGATCAGGAACGGCCGGGCGCCGATCGCCGTCGCGCCCGCACGGCGGTTGAACTCGGCGGGCCCGAAGTCGGGGGCGAAGGCGGGATCCTTGAGCTTTTCCGGCAGCGCCTCGTACTCGCCCTGGCGGATGTCGGGCAGCCGCTTGCGCTCCGGTCGCTGCGCCGCCTCGCCGTAGAGGTAGACCGGGATCCCCAGCTCTTTGCCCACGCGCTCGCCGAGACGCCCGGCGGCCTCGACGCAGTCGTCCATCGTCGCGCCCTGCATCGGCACGAACGGGCAGACGTCCGTCGCGCCCATCCGCGCGTGCTCTCCGCGATGCTTGCTCATGTCGATCAGCTCGGCGGCCTTGCGGATCACGCGGAACGCCGCCTCCACGGCGGCGTCGGGAGGCCCCGCGAACGTGATCACGGTGCGGTTGGTGGCTTCGCCAGGATCGACGTCCAGGAGGATCGCTCCGTCGGTGGAGTCGATCTCGGCCGTCACCGTGTCGATCACGGAGCGATCGCGACCTTCACTGATGTTCGGAACGCACTCGATCAGCTTCATGGGACACCCTTGCTCCGTGGCCGGGGATTGTAGTGGACTTTGCCTGGGCCCGCTCAGACGCCGGTCGACCTATCATTATTATAATTAGTCCGGGGTCCGCTCGGCCAACGGCCGGGCGGTTTTGAGCCGCTCACTGCCCGATTCGGCCCGCCCGCTCCGTTTTGGCGCCGCCGGTGTAACCGGAGCGGTCGCTCCATCGTCATTACTACACCGACCCAGGAAACCGCATGACGGAACCACCCGGCGAGGTGGCCCGTATCTAAGGCAGGTCGAGGGGTTGGCCGGAGGACGTCGTGAACATCAAGCAAGCCTTTTCTTTGATCCTGATCGTAGCCCTGCTCGTCTTCGGCAGTTTCCTGCTGGGCTGCAGCGGCGCGGACGGTGCCACGGAAGCCGAGAACGATTCGAAGGACTCGATCGAGGCGGCGCCGGCCACCAACGAAAACGAGGCCGACGACAAAGACAAGAAGAAGAAAGACCGCAACAAGGGCAAGGACGGCGACAAGGACGGGAAGAAAGAAGAAGCCGTCCCCGTCGAGGTCAGCGAGCTGGCGCTCGGCCAGATCGAGTCCGTGCTCGCGTTCTCCGCGAACCTCGAGGCCGAGAGCGAAGTGAGCGTCGTCGCCGAGGCCCAGCGCCAGGTCGTCGAGCTGCTGGTCGAGGAGGGTGACCGCGCGCGTCGCGGCCAGGTCCTGCTTCGCCTGCAGAACGACGAGCAGACCAGCGCCCTTGCCAAGGTCAAAAGCCAGGTCGCCAAGGCCGAACGTGAGTTCGTGCGCCAGGAGCGCCTTTACAAACAAGAGCTGATCAGCGAGGAAGAGTTCAACAACAAGAGCTACGAGCTCGAGCAACTCCGCATCGAGCTGGCCGACGCCGAGCGCGAGCTGGGCTACACCGAGGTCCGCGCCCCCATCTCCGGCACCGTCACGGCGCGCATGGTCAACCTCGGCGACCAGGTCCAGATCGGCCAGGACCTGTTCGACATGATCGACTTCGACTCGATCGTGGCACGCATCTACATCCCCGAGAAGCACCTCACGGAATTGCGCACCGGACTGCCGGCCCACGTGTCGGCGCAGGCCGCCCCGGGGCTCGATTACGCCTGCACCGTGAAGCGTATCGCCCCGATCGTCGACGCCAAGTCGGGTACGGTCAAGGTCACGGTGGCCGTCGGCGCCAAGCCCGGGTTGCGCCCGGGCATGTACGTCGACGTCAACCTGATCACGACGACGCACAACGAAGCGGTGCTCGTGCCTAAACGCGCCGTCGTCTACGACAACGACCAGATGTACGTCTACCGCCTGAAGGACAAGAACCGGGTCGAGCGTGTGTTCTTCGAGCCGTTGCTGACCGACAAGTACAACATCGAGCCGACCTCCGGTCTGGTTGCGGGTGACCGCGTGGTCATCGCCGGTCAGGCCGGTCTGAAGGAAGGCGCTCTCGTCAAGATCCCCGGTGAAGAGGGGACCACGACGGTCGAGCCCGAAGCGACCGAAGAAACCGCTGAGGTCGTCGCAAGGGCGTCGCTATGAGCCCGACGGCGAGCGAAACGGAGTCGAGCAAGCACTTCATCGTCTCCAGACCCGTCGCCATCCTGATGGTTTCGCTCGCGGCGGTCGTGTTCGGCTACCTGTCCCTCGGCCGGCTGCCGGTCACGCTGATGCCCGAGCTGACCTACCCGACGCTGACCGTGCGCACGGAGTATCCCGGCGCGGCTCCCGAGGAGGTCGAGAACGACATCGGCCGGCCGATCGAGGAGGCGCTGGGCGTCGTCGGCGGGCTGCAGAAGATCAGCAGCATCAGCCGCGCCGGCGTCAGCGACGTCGTGCTCGAGTTCGCCTGGGACACCGAGATGTCCGACGCGACCCAGGACGTGCTCGAGAAGCTCGACCGGGTGTTCCTGCCGGAGGAGGCCGAGCGCCCGCTGATCCTGCACTACGACCCGTCGCTCGACCCGATCATGGAGCTCAGCCTCTCGGGTGACGGCCCGCGCTACGAGGGCGAGGAAGGCCTGCGCCGTCTGCGCCGTCTCGCCGAGCAGCAGATCAAACGCGAGCTCGAGCCGATCAAGGGCGTCGCCGCCGTTCAGGTGCGCGGTGGCCTCGAAGAAGAGATTCACGTCTCGATCGATGCGGCCGCGCTGCGACGCACAGGGATCTCGATTCAAGACGTGATCGACCGGCTCGCCCAGGAGAACATCAACGTCGCCGGAGGCACGCTGCACGAGGGGCGCACCGAGTACATGGTGCGCACGCTCAACGAGTTCGAGAGTCTCGACCAGATCGAGGAGACGATCGTCTCCAATTTCGAGGGGCGCCCCGTCCGGATCAAGGATCTGGGCGAGGTGACCTGGTCGCACAAGGAACGCGAGATCCTGACGCGCACCGACGGCAACGAGAGCGTCCAGATCGACATCTACAAGGAAGCCGACGCGAACATCGTCGCCGTGTCGGACCGCGTGGGCCGCATGCTCGGCGAGTTCGACATCGAGAGGGCCCGCGCGAAAGAGGCCGATCCGGAGGCCGTCGCGGCCGGGCCGGGCGGCCGTGGCCGGCCGGGTGGTCCCGGCGGCGCGGCGGGGCTCAACGCCACGCTGTACAAGTCCGAAGCGGCCTTCATGACCGTGGTGGCGGATCGTTCGCAGTTCATCGAGAGCAGCATCTCCAACGTGCGCGACACGGCGATCTTCGGCGGTTTCCTGGCCATCGCGGTGCTGTACCTGTTCCTGCGCAACTTCAAGAGCACCGCGATCATCGCGGTGAGCATCCCGATCTCGCTGCTGGTCACCTTCGCGCCGCTCAACTCGATGGGCATCACGCTCAACATCATGTCGTTGGGAGGACTCGCCCTAGGCATCGGCATGCTGGTCGACTCGTCGATCGTGGTGCTCGAGTCGATCTATCGGTGTAAGGAAGAAGGCGACACGATGACCCAGGCGGTCATCCGCGGCACGATGGAAGTCCGCTCCGCGGTGGTCGCCTCGACGCTGACCTCGATCGCGGTCTTCTTCCCGATGGTGTTCGTCGAGGGCATCGCGGGGCAGGCGTTCGGCGACCTCGGCCTCGCGGTCGTCTTCTCGCTGCTGGCCTCGGCCGCCGTGGCGCTGTTCTTCATCCCGATGCTGGCCAGCCGAACCGGGCTCGGCCTCGGAACGACCGGCGTGGTCGCCGGTGTGCTGGGGATCAGTCTTCTCGCCTCGACCAACCCGCAGGCCGCCCAGGGGATCGGTGCCCTGTTCGCGCTGGCGGTGGTCATCGGCTGGGTGACCGTCGCGATCCAGGCGTTCCGCGGCACCCTCGCCAACGATCCCTACACCAAGCGCACCACGGGCCTGTGGCGGTGGTCCTCCATGCGGGCGTTCCGCCACGGGCTGCCTGCCGTGTGGCGGACGTTCAAGCTGTTGCTGGCGTTCCCGTTCCGCCAGACGAAGCTCGCTCGCTGGCTGGCCTTCGTGATGTGGCCGCTGACCGCGGTCATCTCTCTGCCGGTGTTCGCCTTCGGGCTGCTCTACGAGGTCGTAATCCGCTTCGTGATCGGAAGCGTCCTCGAATGGGTCCTCGGCAAACCGGCCGTCCTGGCGGTGATGGGCTTTGCCGCCTTCACGCGGGCCGCGCTCGTTCCCGCGGCCGTCTTCACCTTCCGGGTGATCACCTGGGCGCCGGCAAAGCTGGTCGGCGGGACGCTCGCCTTCGCCAATCGCACCTATCCCAAGGTGCTGCGCGGCGCGCTCAACCACCCGGGCATCGTCGTGATGCTGATGGCGGTCTGCATCTGGTTCGCCTGGGACGCGGGCACCTCGCTCGACAGCGAGCTACTGCCGGAGGTCCATCAGGGTGAGTTTACCGTCGAGGTCCAACTCCCCGTCGGGACGCCGCTTCACGAGACCGAGCGCGTGACGGCGCCGGTGGAGCAGGCGATTCTTGCCGAGCGCGATCACATCGAATCCCTGATCCTCACCGTCGGTTACGACGCCGCCAACACCACCCGTAGCGACGAGGGCGAGCACTCGGCCCGTTTCAAGGTCGTGCTCGACGAGGCCAGCCGCTCGGCCGACGTCGAGGAGCGGGTCGTCGACCGACTGCGCGAGCGCTTCGTCGCGATCCCGGACCTGGAAGCGCGCGTCGTGCGCCCGGTGCTGTTCAGCTCGAAGACCCCGATCGAGGTCGAGATCTACGGTACCGACCTCAGCTTGCTGCGTGAATACGGCCAGAAGGCCAAGGACATCATGGAGCGTCTCCCCGGTCTGGCCGATGTCGAGACGACGCTGCGCCCGGGAGCCCCCGAAGTGCAGATCGTCTACGACCGCGACAAGCTCGCGCTCTACGACCTGAACATCGCCGAGGTCGCGCGCCACGTGCGCGACAAGGTCAAGGGCTTCGAGGCCACGCGCTTCAACCTGACGGACCGCCGCATCCCGATCCTGGTGCGGCTCGACATGGGTGATCGCGAGACCGTCGAGGACGTCCGGGCGTTGATCGTCAACCCCGGCGGCGATCGCCCGATCCCGTTGCACTCCGTCGCCGACGTCACCCTCGGCGAGGGTCCCAGCGAGGTCCGCCGGGTCGACGGAAGCCGTGTGGCGCTCGTCCAGGCCAACCTGGACAAGGGTTCCCTGTCCGCGGCGTCGACCTCGATCCGCGAGGCATTGAGAGACGAGATCGCCTGGCCGGCGCAGCTCGGTTTCGACATCCGCGGGCAGAGCGAGGAGTGGGAACGCTCGCAGCGCAGCCTCGTGCTCGCGCTCGGACTGTCGATCTTCATGGTCTACGTGATCATGGCGGCGCAGTTCGAGTCGCTGATCCACCCGCTGGTGATCATGCTCACGATCCCGCTGGCCTTCGTCGGGACGTTCCTGGCGTTGAAGCTGCTGGCCATGAACCTCTCGATCGTGGTGTTCCTGGGCATGATCATGCTCGCCGGCATCGTCGTGAACAACGCGATCGTGCTGGTCGACTACATCAACAAGCTGCGCGCCCGTAACGTCGAGAAGCGCGAGGCGATCATGACTGCAGGCTCGATTCGCCTGCGGCCGATCCTGATGACCACGGCCACGACGGTGCTCGGCCTGCTCCCGCTGGCACTGGGCATCGGTGACGGAGCCGAGCTTCGCGCGCCGATGGCCGTCGCGGTGATCAGCGGCCTGATCACGTCGACGGCGTTGACGCTGGTCGTGATTCCCACGATCTACTCGCTGCTCGACGGCATCGTCGCCTGGCTCGCCGGAGCCACGACCAAGAAGCGGGACAGGACAGCCGTTCCGCTGGGTGCGGATTCGGTGACGCCATGACGCGCGACTTCGACAAGGAACCGGCCCTGCCGCGCTTCTCGCTGGATCGCCGCATCACGGTGCTGATGATCGCCGTCACGGTCGCGGTGGTCGGCACGATCGCCGCCCTGAGCATTCCGGCCGAGATGATCCCCAGCGGATGGGTCGGCTCGATGCTCTTCGTCCAGGTGCCCTGGCAGGACGCGCCGCCGCGCGAGGTGCTGGACAAGATCACGATCCCTGTCGAAGAAGAGCTGAGCACGGTCAAGGGGATCGACAAGATCACCAGCGTGAGCTTCCCCGGCATGTCCCAGGTGTTCATCCGCTTCAAGCAGAACAGCGACATGTCCGTGGCCTATCGTGAGGTGCGCGACCGGGTCCAGCGCGCGCGTATCGACTTCCCCGCGGACGCCGACCGCGTCTTCATCCGCAAGAACAGCAGCTCCGGATTCCCGGTCTTCATGATCGGGATCGCCGTCGATCCGGACCTCGAGGACCCGTGGGATCTGATCCAGAACGACGTGATCATTCCCGTCGAGCGCCTCGACGGCGTGGCCACCGTCGAGGTCTTCGGTCTCGAGGAGAAGGAGATCCTGATCGAGCTCGACCGCGAGAAGGCCAACGCCGCCGGGCTGAACATCTACGAGCTGGCGCAGGACCTGGGCTCGGACAACTTCACGATGGCCAGCGGGACCGTCATCACCGGGACGCGAAAACTGCTGCTGCGCTCGATCGCCAGCTACAGCACGGTCGAGCAGTTGGAGAACCGGCTCGTCGGGCTGTCCACGCGGCTGAAGGACGTCGCCAGGATCACGTACGAGGAACCCGACAAGGAATATCGTGCCCGGATCAACGGCTCACCGGCCGTCGCCGTCCAGGTCATCAAGGAGTCGCAGGCCAACACCCGCGAGGTGACCCGTCGGCTCGACGCACTCGTCGAGGAGTTGAAGGAGAACCCGCGGCTCGCCGGGCTCGAGCTGGAGAGCTTCTTCGACCAGGGCGAGATCATCGACGAGAGCCTCGGCACGCTGATCAAGAGCGGAGCGTTCGGCGGCGCGCTGGCCTGCGCGGTGCTGTTTTTCTTCATGCGCCGCGTGCGGCTGACGCTGATCGTCGCTTTCTCGATCCCGATCAGCCTGGTCTTCGGGCTGACGATCATGTACTTCGCGGGCGAGACCCTCAACATCCTGACGCTGATCGGCTTGATGATCTGCGTCGGCCTGCTCGTCGACAACTCGGTCGTCGTCGCCGAGAACATTCACCGGTTACGGCGCGAGGGTTTGCCGCGCCGCGAGGCCTGCATCCAAGGCGCCGGTGAGGTGGCGCTGGCGATCACCATGTCGACGCTGACCACGGTGATCGTGTTCCTGCCCGCCGCGCTGATCGAGGGCCCGATGGGCTTCTTCCTGATGCGCATGGCGCTGCCGGTCGCGGTCTCGGTCAGCGGCTCGCTGGTCGTGGCGCTCGTCTTCATTCCGCTGTGTGTGTACTTGACCCTGTCGAGGCGCGAGACGCTGTCGGCCGCGCCGTCCCGCTTCGACGTCCTGCACCAGCGCTTCAACCGATTCCTGCTCGGGGCTTACGAACGCACGTTCGGCAAGCTCAACGACGCCTACAACCGGCTGCTCGAGGTCTCGCTCGAGCGCCGCTTCGGCTTGATCCTCGGCGTCATCGCCGTGTTGCTGGTCAGCGTCAACGTCTACAACGCCACGACCAAGTTCGTCGGCCAGCAGGATGAGGAACAGGCGCAGTTCAACATCCAGTTCGACCTCCCGCCGGGCATGACGCTCGACGATGCCGCGGACTACTTCAACGAGGTCGAGCAGGTGATGGAAGCGCACCGCGAGGAGACCGGCCTCGAAGGGTTCTTCATCTATCACGAGGACGGCTTCGGGCAGATGGACGCCTGGTTCTACAAGGACCTCAAGAACAAGCCGACGGTCAAGGAATCGATGAAGATGTACGTCGAGGCGTTCCCGGAAAAACCCGGCGTCGAGGTCTTCACGGGAACCGAGCAGCAGGGCTCCGACGAGAAAAAGCAGATCGCCAAGGTATTCGTCCGCGGCGAGGATCCCGACAAGGTGACGCAGGTCGTGAACCAGCTGGCGCCGCTGTTCGGCCAGGTCGAGGGGGTGCTCGGTCAGAAGAAGACCGGAGCACAGATCCCCAACGAATTGGGGCTGGTCGTGGACCGCGAGAAGGCCCAGCACCTCAACGTCAACCCGCAGATCATCGCGGGCGTCGTCGGTTACGCGTTGCGCGGGCAAGCGCTACCCAAGTTCCACACGGAAGGGCGTGAAGTGCCGGTCCGCGTCCGCTTCGCCGAGGAGGATCGCGAGAGCCTGACCGAGCTGAACAGCTTCCAGGTCCCGACCCAGACCGGCGAGATGCTGCCGCTCTCGGCCCTGACGAGCACGCGGGTGCTGCCGGAGTCCACCGTCATCGTGCGCCGCGACAAGATGATCGGCCGCACGATCACGCTCGAGCTCGAAGAGGGCAAGGAGGACGAAACGCGAGGCCGCATCGCGATGCTGCAGGCCAACATCGACCTGCCGGAGGGCATCTCGTTCGGCGGGGATACGCGGAGGACCCAGGACCTCAACGACGATCTCGCCGGGATCCAGTTCGCGCTGACCCTGTCGATCGTCTTCATCTACCTGTTGATGGGCTTCCTGTTCGAGAGTTTCATCTTGCCGTTGTCGATCCTGGTCACGATCCCGTTGTCTTCGATCGGGATGATGTGGGGGCACATCCTCACCGGCAAGGACCTCGACTTCTTCGGCGGGGTCGCGTTGATCTTGCTGATCGGCATCGTCGTCAACAACGGCATCGTGCTGGTCGACTACATCAACCGCCTGCGAGCGCGGGGACACGAACGCAAGGAAGCGATCCTGATGGCGACCCACCGCCGCTTCCGCCCGATCATGATGACCGCGATCACGACGATCGGCGGGATGATCCCGCTGGCGCTTGCCGGAGCGAACAGCATCGGGTTGAGCTACACGAGCTTCAGCCTCACGTTGATCGGGGGCATGATCACGGCGACGTTGCTCACGTTGCTCGTCGTCCCCGCGTTCTACACGATCTTCGACGACCTGCGGCTGATCATGGCCGCAGCGATCAGCCCCAAGCGAGCCGCGCATGAAGCGCCCGCCGCCACCCCGGAGGTTTCCGCAGCCACGTAGCCAAAGTTCGCACGTCTTCCTCGGCCCGGCGATCCCCCCCCTGAAAATCGCCGGGCCTTCTTTTTGTTTTTGGGGTCAAGTCTTGGCATGCGACATCCAAGCCGAGCAAACGTCAAGAATTGACCGGATGTCGCATGCCAAGACTTGACCCCATATGATGAGCCGAGCAAACGTCAAGAATTGACCGGATGTCGCATGCCAAGACTTGACCCCATATGATTGGCGTCATGCACGTGCATGCGGTCGACGGAACGTACGAGCTGTTTCGCGCCTACTTCGGCGCGCCCGAGGCCAAGACCCCGGCCGGTGCGGAGATCGGGGCGGTGCGCGCCCTGGCGCGCTCGATGCTGAGGCTGGTCCGCACCGAGGGCGCGACACACGTCGGCATCGCCTTCGATCACACGGTCGAGTCGTTCCGCAACGATCTGTTCGAGGGGTACAAGACCGGCGAGGGGCTCGAGCCCGAGCTGGACGCGCAGTTCCACCCGGCCGAGGAGGTCTGCAAGGCGCTGGGGTTCGTGGTCTGGCCGATGGTCGAGCTCGAGGCCGACGACGCCATGGCGACGGCGGCCGCCCGCTACGGCGCCGACCCGCAGGTCGAGACCGTGAGGCTGTGCACACCGGACAAGGACCTGGCCCAGTGCGTGGAAGGGGAGCGGATCGTCGTCGTCGACCGACGCCGCAACCTCGTGCTCGACGAGGAGGGGGTCCGAGCCAAGTTCGGCATCGAGCCCGCGTCGATGCCCGACTACCTGGCGCTGGTCGGGGACACCGCAGACGGCATCCCCGGCATCCCACGCTGGGGAGCAAAATCCGCCTCGACCGTCCTGGCGGAATACCGGCATCTGGAAGCGATCCCGGACGATCCCGATGCCTGGACCGTGAAGGTGCGTGGCGCCGCGGCCCTCGCCGCCAACCTCGCGGAGATGCGCGAGGAGGCCGGTCTCTACCGCACGCTGGCGACGCTACGCACCGACGCCCCGCTCGCCGAGTCCGTCGCCGATCTTCGCTGGCGCGGGCCCGATCTCGAGCGCTTGCAGGAGGTCTGCGAGGAGCTCGGGGACGAATCGCTCGTCGAACGCGCCCGAGCCGTCCCCGTGCCGGAAGGATAGATCCCGTCGACGATGTCGATCCGGCGGCATGCCGATCCTCATCTTCCGGAGCGCAAGCGCCGAGCTAGCTACAGATGTAGCAGGCGCCGAGGCCGTCGACGGCCACCGGAACGTCACGGTCGGCGTCGACGATGCACATGAACCCGAACGGTTCGTCGTTGTCCTCGGGATTGCGGAACTGGTGCGGGTCGGAGGGCCCGACATAGACCACGTCGCCGATTTCCACGTGGTAGATGTAACAGCCGAACTGCACCTCGCCCTTTCCGCGGGTGACCATGACGGCATGCTCGTGCTCGTGCTTCTCCAGCGTGCTGAACCCGCCGGGCTTGATCTCGAAATAGCGCACGTGGAACTTGGTTGTCTCGCCGCGTCTGCCGATCAGCTCGCGACGCGTGATGCCCTTCCACAGCTCGGTCGTTTCCTTGTAGGGCTCGAGCGGAACGTCCTTCCAGGTGTGATCGCCGTTGTGTCTGATCAGCTTCGAGTGGTTGCCGTCGATCGGCGGGTCCGGCGGACGCTCGCCCGGCTTGATATCGATGTCGCTCATGACGGTCTCCGTAGGCACACAATCTAGCACCCGACTCAGCGGCTGTAGAGTTCGTCGACCATCTGCCGGAACCAGGGCGGCCTCGTCAACAACACGACGATCGCGCCGATGGTCAGGAACACGGGGATCGGGCTGATCAACTCGAGCAATACGATCAGCCAGAGCTTCAAGGTCAAGTAGTCGGACGGTTGGCTCACGTCTTCTCCCGCATCGCTGGATCGCGCCGTGGGAGTATGAACCAAGCGCGATCAGTCCGCACGATTGAGACGCCAGTCATACTCCATGTGTGCCACGCGGAAGCCACCATCGGCGATCCGCTCCCGAATCGGCTGCGGAGCGTACGCTTGCACGAACCGCCGGACACCCCGGGTTCCCCCGAAATCCTTGGCGTACCAGTCGAAGATCTTCGACAGCCGCACCACGGGTGCGCCGAAGCCGCGATCCTCCAGGCGCAACGCATCGTCGCGCTCCAGGAACGAAAACGACTGCCGCTCCAGCTGCTCGTCGAGGCGATCGCCACGGTAAGCTTCGTCGAGCAACACAGGACAGGAGCGCGACGCGCAGTTGACGGCGAAGTGGACGCGCGGGTCGCCGGACTCCTCGCGCAACCGTTTCTCCAGCGAGTTGAGCGAGACGAACCCGCCGTCGAAGTTGATCAGCTTCTTGTAAAAGATGCCGTAGCCGAACCGCGCTCGACTCAACTCCTTGATGGAATGTTCGGGATCGCCGTCGAGCACGATCTGCAGCGTCTTCGCGTTGTACAGGTTGATGTACAGCGCGTAACGGTCGTTCGGTTGGAGTGAAGAAGGGGCGCTGGACTCGAACGCAACGATGATCTCGGCCAGAGCGTCGCGATCGGTCATGTTCGCGCGCCACGCGTCGTAGCGCACGTCGCCGCCCACGACGTAGCGCGCGAGCAAATCGTCGTAACGGTCCAGCGTCTCGCTCGCGGCGGTGCCGAGCGATGCCAGCAGGAGCGGCGTGATGAGAAGCGAGCGTTTCATGACGTTCGATTCTTTCGGATCCGGGTAGCGAGAACCCCGCCAGCGGTCCGGCTATTCCAGCGCGTCGTTGATTCCGCTCGGAACCACGGCTAGCATAACCTCCTCGCACAAGGGGTCGTATCCATGGGTCTAGGTCAATGGGTCCTGCTGATTTATGCCGTGTTGATGATCGCCGGGGGCGCGATGGGCTCCCGCGCCGGCTCGAAGGTCTCACTGTACGCGGGAGTCGGCTCCGGCCTGGTGCTACTCGCGGCGTTCGGCGCGACGTTTGCCGCGCTGGAAACCGGGCTCTGGATCGGCTGCGGGCTGGCCGCGGCACTCGCGGTGGTCTTCGGCAAGCGTCTGGCCAAGACCGGCAAGTTCATGCCGGCCGGAATGCTGTTGA
>JABAOH010005433.1_pt1 | contig 18617 bp, 16 predicted proteins | sample 7062181 | NCBI WGS metagenome assembly JABAOH01 (sample SAMN14538630, study PRJNA623070) | marine sediment metagenome | biome: marine biome [ENVO:00000428]; feature: marine pelagic biome [ENVO:01000023]; material: deep marine sediment [ENVO:00002113]; isolation source: pool of 5 deep marine... | reverse complement strand
GGGTCTCACTTGTCGTCGTCGGCGTTATGTTATGCAGACCGCTCGTTGCACTGTACTGCATCGAGCCGCCGCCCTTATGACAGTCAATACACCTGTCCGCACCAAGACCGGCCGCCCAGTCACCTGCATCTGAACCGTGGCAGCCGTTGGCGCTCGAGCAGTCACCTCCGAAATCTTCAACGCTGTAATCCAGGCTATTACCAATGTTCGTACCAAAGTTCACTGTGCCGTCGGCATGTGTCAAAGCAGGCGGTCCGTTATTGGCATGACACGTTGAGCAGTCAGTCACATAGTTTGCATTTGCATTGTGTGTGTCGTGCAATGTCGCACTCTCGGTTACACCGGTATGGTCGCGCCCATAGCTTGCATGACATTCATTACATCCTGAAGGGTGAATTGTCGTATGACAGTCTGCACAGTATACCGGCTGACCGCTAGGCCCCTGTCCCTTCGCGATAGCAGCCTGCACTAACGGGTCTGTGCTGTCGTGGCAGACACCACAGCTTAAACCCCTTTTCGTTACATGTTCTGTCACAACATTTGCCACATGACACTCTGCACAACCATCTGGGGGAAGGAAGGTCATGTCATGGACTGCCTCGTGCCCCTCAGCCTCATGGCAGTACATGCAATCACTGACTGCCACAACATCAAATCCTGCCTCAGTAACACGAATCGGATGGCAATCAAAACAAGTATATGGTCCGGTATCGATCAAAAGATGATGTTCATATGACATAGTGCCGCCGGCTCCTCCATGGCAGTCTCTGCAGTCTGCCTCGGTCAAGGAAAAAGCTGCATTGAACTTGCCGTTAATCGCTGTGAGGATTAATACCGCTAGAAATACAATTAAAACAAACGGGACTGTTTTTATAATTTTTTTCTTGCTCACCATGATCCCTCCATGGAATATAAATCTTTATTTTTTATTCTCTGTATAACTTTTTCACTAAGAAAACTTAATGTAATGTCTTGAAAAAAATTTTCAGTTGATTTTTTCATTTGATAAATCATAAAAGGATAACTGTTAAAGTAAAATTTAGTTGAAATAACTTCCCCCTCACTTACATTAACACGTTATTTGAAGTGCGAAAATTTATCTTCGAGTTCAGATAAATTCTATATTAGAATAAACACAAGGACTATTTCAGTCAATGCCATAATTGCTATTTTTATGATAAAATTGTTTTTTATCTGTTAAATTTTTTTAACTACTTGTAATTTAAACAAATTATTTTTATTGCTCACAATTGATAGGCTTTTGATATTTCAAGGTTCAAAGTTCAAGCCATGATCCTGAACAGGACATAATAACCGGGGGTAAACTCCGTTAGAAGAACTCCGCCTTTCTAACGGGGTAAATCCTGTGAAAAAGGCTATTAATATTAAAGCTTTACAGACATACTATCCAAAAGCATAAGACCTGTGTGCTATGACAAGGCGATGTGCAAAATCAGGGTTATAAATCTTGGAAAGTTTAAGAGTTCGCTGAATAGACTTCTTTGTTTCATGAGGGAATCCAAGGATAAAGCTTGTCTCTGTAATCATTCCATGTTCATGAATGAGCCTTATTACCTCAACTCCAATCTCAACCTTTACATCTTTTTTGATAAGATAAAGGGTCTCAAAGTCAATTTTCTCCAACAGTAATCGATCCGGTTGAAAGCTCAAGGGACGGATCATAAATTAATCAGTTAGAAATCACTTCCGTATCTCTTCGATCCCGTTTAAGATGCTTTAATATGAAAAGTACAAGTGAAAGTGGAATGCCTATACCTATAAATAATAGCCCTGCCAATATGACAGGATATCCCGGGTCTCTGACAACTTCGAGCTGAATCCAGAATGTTGGTTCAAAAAATTCAAGTGTGAAGTTATCAAAATTCATCTCTTTAACTGAATCTGCTTCTGCAATAATCTTATCGCCCTTGAAAATCCTTACTTTATAAAAAGGCTTCTTGATATTGAATTGTGATGCCTTATGTGAACCTTCCTGAAAAGTCTTCACTGGTGCAAGAGACAACAGAAATCTGTATGGATACCCGGGGATTTGGAAATAATCACTGCTCCCAGGTGTAAGGATTCTCAAGGGCATATAGCCCTTATCCAATATCCTGCCGTCTTCAGAAAATCTAATGCCGGGAGCAAGACCAAATTTTAGTATATGAAAAAATGTATCTTTAATTTTTACAGGTGGGAATCCTCCAATATCAACAGTATTTGAAAGACTGTCAGTAATTGTTAATGTAGGCTCGTACTGAAAAATCCCCCGGTCTGTCTCCAGATAAAAATCAAAAAAAGTCTCTTTTAGTCCTGAATCAACTTTTGTTACTGTATACTTTTCATGGGACCATCCCGGTTTAAAAGTATGATCCTGTCCAACAACAATCCACTCTGATTGCCTTGAACTTGCACTGATAAAGAAACCGGTAAAGAAAAACATTATCCCAGCAGGCAGGAATACCCATGCAAAAAAGAGCAGCTTATTTCTTCTAAAGATATCCCTTGACACCCTGATCAGATTTAGACACCCGCTAAGCAAAAAAAGCACAAAAGGTATCTGGATAAACAGGTTTTCTTTGAGACCGAAGACAAAATTGGCAAATGCCTCTTTTATCCAGATTGCGGATAAAACATAAAATAGAATCCAGCATCCTATAACCCAGAGCAGAAAAATCTTTGAGGAAAGAATCTTGAGCGGTGCCTTAATAATTTGGGATCTGGAATTTGGATTTTGGAATTTCATTTTATAGCTTCTTTGCTTTCACCGGTTTTTACATATTCCCATTTCTTTAAAATCTCTCTGATTTCTACTTTAACAAATCTCCCGTCAACAGATGCAGACAGAGGGATTGGATTACATCCCCCCGGCACACCAAGTGTATCTATTGATATAGGCGTATTGCAGTATATGCATATTACATGATCTTTTATCTGTCCATAACCCACAGGGGGACAGATTTCACATGCATCAAGACAGACAGTCAGAACATTATCCGGTTTCTTCATTATAATAATCCTTATTTCCTCACCTTCGTGCATTAATGAAAACTTATGCAATCTCCCGTCCAGCAGATTCATTGCAGGGTCATTCATAGGAATCACCACCATCCCTTCTTCAACCACTACCGGCCTTGGTTTAGGATTATAAAGCTTTAAGATTTCTTCCCCGCCTTTAGAAAACCATGCAAGAAGAATCAGACAGATAAATATTATGACGGGTATAGCTTTCTTCCTTCTGTCAGAAATTATCATGGCCTTTTTTCTCCTCTTCTCTGCGCCTGTTCCGGCTTCAGGTTCCTGCACAGGCCTGAACAGGCTGTAATAAATAAACAGTAAAGGGGAAAAAAGGAGAATTATCAAAGAGGCCACTGAGGCAAAGTTAGAACCGAAAAAAAAGCCGATAAAATTCCATACGGTAGTCTTAAGCAGCAAATGGTCAGGTACCATCAGAAACACAAAGGTCTGATGGACAAAGTCATGGGTAAATTTCATAAATCCCCGCTGTACAGAAGGGATGAGGGACAACTCTGTAAAACCTTTTATGCCACTGCCCAGAAGCTTAACAATTCCAAGAAAGAGTATAAGCTGTGGAACATCAAAAAACCTGCCTATCCAGTAAGGTTTACAGTATCTAAATATGATAAAGAACATGACAACAGAAATGAGAAAACCAGTTAATCCGTTCAGGTATATTATCATTTCGGTCTCTTTCATAACTGAAAGTTCCCTGAGAAAAAGCCAAGATCCCATACTGTCCGGAGCAAAGAAGAGAACTGTTGCAAGAAGGATAGTTACATTAACAAGGGTATTATTTTTGAATAATCCATAAAAAACGCCAAACAGTCTTCTATCTGACACATGGAAGAGGGATGCAGTACTCAGGATAAAAATAACCGCAAACGAGATTGAGATAATCTTTCCCAGAATATCCCTTAGGAACGTAACTTGAGGTAAAACAATAAAAACAGAAGAAAGAAGCAAGGCAGAAAGAACCCCGATGTAAAAAGGCTTTATGAGAGGCCTTCTGTCAATACGTATAAGATAGGAATAAAAGACGAGCCAGACGATTCCTAACTTGAATCCTTCCTTTAGGCCGATTACAAAAGATTCATAAATGAGTAATGATTTCATCCTTCTTTATCTTACCGTCCTCCATAGTCAGAATCCTTTGTCCCCATTGAGATACGTAGGGATCATGTGTGACAAGTATTATGGTGAAATGCTCCTCGAAATGAAGTTTCTTCATGAGTTCCAATATCATCTTTGTATTTTCCCTGTCCAGATTACCAGTAGGCTCGTCAGCAAGCAGGATTTCAGGACTGTTAATCAATGCCCTTGCTATACAGATGCGCTGCTGTTCGCCCCCTGAAAGCTGGGAAGGCCTGTGAGTCAGTCTGTGTCCGAGTCCAACCCTGATCAGGGCATCTGCTGCTTCTTTTTCATCTGACATGCTGTGGAAATACTGCGAAAGCATTACATTCTCTACAGATGTCAAATAAGGGATAAGATGTGCCTGCTGGAATATAAATCCTATCTTTTCCCTTCTGAAAACGGCCATATCATCTTCACCGAGTTTGTTGATATTTGTGGAATCGATATTTACATCTCCGCTGCTGGGTATATCCAGCCCGCCAATGATATTTAATAGCGTGCTCTTGCCTGAACCGGAAGGACCGATAATGTTGATCCACTGCCCTTTTTCAATTTCCATGCTGACACCGCGAAGTGCATGCGCTGTTTTATATTCCTTGATAAGCTCTTTTAATACGATAAAAGGCACAAAAACCTCCAGTTACAACAGGTATAGTTAAAGGTATAGGCAGAGAAAAAACCTTTGCCTTTGCCAATTTTTTTGTCATTTCTTTTTTACTTCTTACTTCCTACTGCCTACTTCTTATCTACTCTCCTCTCAATATTACTGCTGGGTCATATTTAATGGCGTCCCTCACAGGGAAATAACCCGCAACAAGCGACACAATAAGTCCAATGAAAAGAGATACAAAAGGCAGATAAACCTTAATACTCACAAAAGAATTAAATGCCCCTTTTGAAATCGCCTGAGCCGCAAGAAACCCGAACAGAAAGCCTGTGACACCGCCTATTATACCTATTAATAAAGCCTCGGCCATATAAAAAGTGCTTATCTCATTCCTTGTTGCACCGAGCGCCTTCATCAGTCCGATCTCCTCTCTCCTTTCAAGGACATTTGCACCCATCGTGCTGGCAACACTAATTGCTGTGGCAAACAGTACTACAACGGTTACCAATACCATGAGAAGCTGTATCTTTACCAGGAGGGATTCCTCTGCAAATGCGACCTGACGGAATGTTTTAACTGTAGCTGACGGCATAATATCTTTTATGCCTTTTACAACATTGTCAAGTTTCCCTGATTTGCCTCTCACAAGAATGGCATTCAGTTTCAAGTCTGCCCCGGTCAACTCCCATGCCTCTCTAATTGACATAATGAATGCGCTGTCTTCCGGACCGCCTTTTTCAATAAATCCGCTTACCTTAAATTCTTTCTTTCTTCCTTCATTCCCAAGTAATACAGTTGAGCCTTCTTCAAATTTAAATGCATCTCTGAGATTCACCCCTGCGATAATATCACCCTTCATGTCCGGCCACTTCCCGGAAAACCTCCAGCCCTTTTCCTTTACCTTGTCAATATCAAGTCCAATCACTTCGAACACATGTTCTTTGACTTCAATATTGCCGAAAACCTGTCCTGTTGCATCCTCAACATCAGCAATCTTTGAAATCTCATGAACAAACTCATACTGGATATAATTACCTTTCAGTGGTGAGACTATGATATTTGCGCCATATGACTTGAGTTCGGAACCAAGCTTATCCTTAATGCCGGCAGTAATGCCGATCATTCCAGTAATGATGGTAACTGCAAGCATAACGGAAAGAGACGCTATAATAACGCGTCCCTTCCTTTGCGAAAGGGATTTTGAAAAGAAAAAGAAAAACCAGTTCCTACGCCTTTTCATACAGCCCCTTTCAGCACAATGCTCGGCTGTATACTTAATGCCCTGCGTATCGGCAGTATGGTACCTGCAATCGCAATTATAAGTGCATTTATTATAGCTATGAAAAAGAGTATTGCCTTCTGCTCAAGTCCGGTATTAAATACCAGCACCCCGATATAATGTGCCGCAATTAATGAAAGTATATAACCGAGCACACCGCCTACAACGCCAATCACGATTCCTTCCGATAAAAATATCGTTATTATCGTTGAGCGGTCAGCCCCGACAGCCTTCATAAGCCCTACTTCTTCAATCCTCCTGAGAAGGCTCATTATCATGGTTGTAGATACACCGATCGCAGATGCTATGATAACTATAAAGCAGAGAAGATAGATCAATAACTTTAGTCTTCCAAGTACTTTTCCCTCTGTCTCTGCGACCTGCCATATAGGTTTTGCATTCGATCCCTTAAAGACTTCCTGCACCTGCTGTGCGATAGAAGTAACATAACCGGTACAGTACCACTTTTCATACTCAGTCCTGCTCATGGTGTCGGGATCCTTATAGGCAAAATCATCCATCGGTGTAGTAAGGGCACTTACAAATACCCTGGAAATTTTTCCTTCAAGGTTCTTGAAGTCCTGTAATGATTCGAGCTCCATGAATACCTGATTATCTTCTTTTCCGCCAGTCTCAAGGATCCCTGAAACCGAAAAGTCTTTTACATCTAACCGGACACTGTCCCCCTTTTTAATTTCGAGCCTCGAAGATAAAGTAGATCCAATTATAACTTCATCTTTTGAATCAGGCCATTGCCCTTCAATATACCATCCAGGGGAAACTGTTTTTATCCCTGCCAGGAAATTCCTTTTCTCACCTGGGAGAGGCAGTTCCTTTTCATACCACGCTCCAATGACATCCACACGCTCGGCCTTATCCTTGTGCCTGACCTGTGCTTCGGCCTCAAGAAATGGGGCAATGCCTATTATATTGTGCCTCCAGAAGATCGTCTTTGTTTTTACGATGTCTTCAGACCAAAGGTACCTCTTATGTCCCGAGATGTCTGCAAGGCCTTCAACTTTTGGTTCCACAAGTATATTTGCGCCGAATGACCTCAATTCTTTGGCAACTTTTTCGTCTATTTCGAGCGAGATTGTTACGAGAGAAGCAGCCAAAGCTGTTCCAACAGCAATAGAAACAATCATCATAGCCATGGCTTTTTTCTGATTAGTAAAAGACCGTTTAAGCAACCTGATCAGCATATGACTTTCCGTGCAAGTTCAAATAGCTCATTGCCATTATTCTAACTTATTTACGATTCCTTTAAATTCCTCTTCAAAAAGCGCCGGGTAAAACTCTCCCCTGCCGCCTATATGGAGTTTGCTGTTTTCGATGATACCCATAATATCACGCCTGAACAACATAAAACGTACTAAGAGCGATATAATCATCAAAATAAAACCGGTGTAAATAATACCCAGCCCGTACTCCTCGACAACATAAAAATCGACCCAATACACAAAGTCGGAAAATATCAGCCTGTAGCCATCAAAATCGATCTCCCTGCCTTTTTTAATGGTCTTTGAGGTGAGCAGTACCCCATTTTTGAAAACAGATATTCTAAAGGCAGGGTCTATAACTTCTCTGGGCTGCTGAAGTCCATTCTGGTTTATGGGTATCTGCTTAAGGACCTGAGGCACATCTGCTTTATCTTTGAGGCCTGATTTAACAGCAGAATAGTCTGCGAAAAAGATTGTTCTAAACTCGTAATCTAACATTTTAAAGCGCGACTCCTTGCCTCCAAGTCCTCTTAATTTTACATAAGCACCGTCAACCTCCTTCCCACTGGAATTCGTAATGATAAATAAAGGCGCTATGTCGATAGTTTTAATAACAAAAGAAAGTTGACCTTCTTTATATGGCCTGTTAATACCTATCACTTCCTTTCCTTTCTTTGTCTCAAGAACAACTTCAACATTGACCGGAACTGTTTTTTTGTAATACGTTGTCTTTATATCACTGACTGTAAAAGTTGTCCCTGGTATGTCACCAATTATCGGCTTTTTTGACCATTTGTAGTACCCTTCAAATGTCTCTCCGACAGCCAGTTCTGCAGTCCCCTTGAATTGCGAATAAAAACTAAGCACCCCTCCGATGAGTAGCAGGAAAAAGCTCAGATGGAAAAGGATTGTTGCAAGCGGTGAAAAACGGTTTTTTGCAGCCGAAAAAGCACTATCCCTGATAAAGACTGAGTATCCTTTCTCTTTTAATACAGATATAATATTATTTATATCAATACTATCTATAGCTGTATAATGTTTACTATTTTTAACCGTATCAATATTTAAAGGCAATGTCCTTCGAAAACATTTCTTCCATATCAAAGGAATCCTGTTTGACATTATAAGGATCAGATTTAAGAAAAAAAGAACCCATAGAGTCAGGACTATCGGAGAAGTATATATATCTGTCAACCGGAGGGTCTCTAGAAAAGAAACAAGTCCAGGATTTGCTGACTTCCATCTTAAATAAACTGATTCGCCCAGAAGATCCTTCTGGGGTATAATGACCCCTGCAAGGAAAATTATTGCAATACAAATAACAAGAAAGATTGTAACCCTGAGAGACCTCAGTTTTTTTATCAGATAGCTTAGCTTAACCTTAAACATGATCAAATTTTCAGTAAGCGTAAATCCTAAATATTTTTCTTCAGACTATAATAAATAAGCCCTGCAAAGCTCAATATCACCCCAATGAGAATAACTGTTTGCCCCGGATAATGATTTACCTGTATTTCAGCCCACTTGCTGATCTCAGGGAAGGAAATCCTTAAACCCTCAAACTGAACTTCTTCGTTCAACGCAACCTGCTTTTCCTCGATGGTTAATTTTCCCCTCATGATCCTTATGTTAAGAGGTTTATCAGTATTACCGGTGAGACTCAGATAAAACCTGTGAGCAACTGTAGGAGAACGAAAATAGTCCTCTCTGCTTTTTGATGAAATATTCAGTTTTACAAATGCCGAGTGGAGTTCATTGCCTTTTTCATCTTTAATCAGAAACCTCGGGGCAGGTTCAACATTCTTAATTTTAATCTTCAATTTCGGGAAAAGGGAAGCAGGAAACTGAAGTCCATCCGCCGTCCATTTATAATACCTGCCCAAACCGAGCTTAACTGGCTCTTCTTTCTGTTTCCGTATTGTTATTTCAGCTCTGCTTTCATGTCTATTGGGTTCTGCATTTATCTGTTCCACAGTTATATTAAGTCCCGGGGGGTTAGACAAACACCCTTTCTTAACCCTTTCATACTTTGCAAATCCCTCGCCCTCCCCAAGTCCTGCAATACCTTCGAAACTGTAAGCAAAGGCAAACAGCAGGCCGAAGACAACTATAAAGATCCCCGCTGAAAAAATACTATAAGGCCTTTTGTTTTTTAAATCACTGGAAAACCCCAAAAAGCGGTTGAAAAATATAAAAACAGCCAGGACCTTTGAGGGCATAAGGTTCAATACAGACCATCCATGAAACTGGAAAACAAACACAAGAACAGTATATAACAGCAGAAAAGTACCAATTAAATAAAAAAACAGTTCGTAAGATACAAGGAATCTGGTGTTCCTAGAAATAGAATTCATCTTTCTTTTCTGGAGGCTTGACTTTAACAGGGATATAATCAACCACAACCCACTGGCCTTTCTGTTTCTGCATGATATACTTAAATCCCTGTTCCATGCCCTTGATTGATTGTGAAGGTCTCCTCGAAGATAATTCCTGGTATATAAAATTCCATTCTTCATAGGTAATCACTTCAGCTGTAAGAGGCATTGATCTTTTTATCTCAATGAATGTAAGGTCTGCCATGTCATAAACAAGTAAAAGCTGATGGGCTCTCAGGAAATCAAGGTCCCTGTAAACCTCGTGCCTGAGCCTCTTGGCTGCAGGAAAATCATTTAATCTTAAAGTCTGACCATTGCTTGCGTAAAGGTCTGTAAATATTTTATTGTATACAAGAAGTGCTTTTTTTATAGAATTCTCTTCCTCTTGATTGTCGCCAAATATCCATTCAGCCCGGGAAATAAATAATTCCCGCTCAACGGTAAGTGCAATTAATATATTTATAGCCAGGAGAACGGCAACAGAGAACGCAAATCTCCGTAATATCTTCATGTATTATCTACAATTCCTTCCAGACATCAAATATATGCAGGCTGCTTTTGACAAAAAGATTAATCCCGAAGAAAGAAATAATTACCCCGATAAAAGCCACTATCAAAATCCAGGCTAATCGTATCCCTCTCCAGCCCATGGTTACCCTGAGGTGGATTGCCAGACCATATATAAGCCATGTAACCAGAGACCACGTCTCAACAGGGTCCCAGCGCCAGTAATGCCCCCAGAGGTTCTTTGCCCATATGGCACCTGATGCTATCATAACAGCATCCGTTATGAACCCGAATATGAGATACCGGAACATAAGTTCATCAATCCTTTCAGAGGCAGGAAATTTTTCAAAAAACTCCTTTCCGGAATATTTCTCTTTCAGAAGATATAGTACTCCAAGGCCGACAGTTACTGTAAAAGCACCAAATGCAAGCCATGCGAATAAGACATGGATATACAGCCAGAAAGACCTGACAGCAGCAGGCATAGGGGCAAGCGGCGGTATGTTCATAAGTCCGTAACCGAGCAGCAGGAGAGAAAACGGAAGGATCACAATCCCGATGGCTTTCAGAGTTTTATGTTTAATGGAAATATAGAGGTAGAAAATCATAATTACCCAGACACCGCCTAAAGCATTTTCATAATCACCTGCAACTGGAAGGTTACCCACAGCGTGCCACCTTGCCAAGATCGCCGCAGTATGGATTAATAATGAAGTTACTACGAAGTAATTTACCCTGTTGAGAATCTTTTCGTTATTAAAAACAACTGCATAGATATACAGGGTGCTTGTTATCCCGTATAGACCAACTGCTATCCAGAGAAATACTATTTCTAAAGGTGCCATCGAGTCTATAAAATTTATCTATTTTACATTCTTTGACAAACAATAAGCAATACGGCATAATCTTAACAACAAGCAATTATTGCAAGGTAAATTTCTATATCTTGTTGACATTAAAGCCAAAGCTATTAAAAACTATAGCCATGAATAAGAAAGGATTAATAGCTGCTCTTATTGTTGTTGCTGCTTTCACTACTCTTTTTTTTGCAAACAAGTTCATACAGAAGCGCCAACAACAGCAGCAGCAGCAACCACCACCAGATCTGCATGAAATCAAGCGACTTCTCCAAAAAAAAGAGCAGATGCTTATTGATTCGGCTAAAAAAACTCCTCGAGATCCCGAGGGGTTTTACACACTTGGTTCGTTTTATCTTACATATAACAAGTTTGATGATGCTTTAGGAGCATTCAAGGAAGCTATCGCCATTAAAAGTGACCACGGTCCTTCCCTTGAAAACCTCGGTCTTGTATATTACAGAAAACAGGACTATGACAATGCGATTACATATTTAAATAAAGCTTTAAAGGTAATCTCGGAAACACCGACCCTTCATAACACGCTTGGAGCTGTTTACAGGGCAAAAAAGATGTATGCTGAAGCGATAAGGTCCCATAAAAAGGCAATAGAGTTAGACCCTGAATATTATTCAGCCTATTATAATCTTGCCCTTGTCCTTCAGGATATGAAAAGCCCTGAGGCTTCCGCAGCATGGGAGAAATATATTGAACTTGCTTCGGAGACTCCCTCAGAGGCCCGTTTTGTGAAATCGGCTAAGAATAACCTTGAAAACCTCAGACAGGACAAAAAAGTCAGAAAAGAAGAATATTGATTTTTAAACTTTACTGTATGGTGCCATCAATGCTTACTTTCACATTCCTGAGAATATATTTAGCCCTGAAGCCATTATCTCTGAGGATATGATATGCTATTTCTGCTCTGATACCGGAAGTACAAAAAATAATGATCTCTTTATCCCTTGGAATCTCTTCAATTCTAAAAGGTAATTGCATAATAGGGATATTCTTAACAAATGTGAAATCCTTCATGTGCCACATTCTTCCTTTTCTGACATCGAGAATCAATTTTCCGGTGTCCTTACCCTCCTTTTCTTCTTCCCAAATCTTCTTGAAGTCATCCATTTCTATGATATCCAAGGATGGTTTCGATCTGTATTCAACAGTGTTTTTTATATTACCTTTCGCTGTATTAAATCCCGCTGATTTCCATGCACGAAAACCGCCTTTCAATACGCTGACAGGTACAGGGCTTGATACTACTGTAACCACCTCTAAAGCCTTTACTGCAGCATCATGTGCCCTTGCATCCAGGTCATCCTCACCATAAAAAACAATAGGATCTCCCGGTTTCCTTGGCTGAATCCTGTTTAACTTCATTTCATCAACCTGGATATTAAAAGCACCCGGTATGTATCCTGATTTAACCTTTTCTGGTGAACGTATATCAACAAGCACCAAAGGTCTTCCCTCTTCAATCATCTTTTTAACATAAGGCAGTTCCACTACAGCATAGTTGTAAGCCCCTATCCATGCCTTAAATCCTTCAGAGCAAACCTTAATATTTGTATATCCGTAAGATACGGCCTTTTTGGCAGATTCATTTGCTGCAGGGTCTCTCAAACTTCTTGAATAAAATACAATTAACCTGTCTTTCTCCTCAGGTAGGTTCTCAGGGTTGAATTCCTTGTAAGGCACTGATAAAGCAGTTGGGATATGCCCTGAATTATATAAGTCTGCAGGTCTTGAATCTATAAGAACATATTTTTTATCAGATTTTATAAGTTTTGAGATTTTATCGATCGATATGTTTAAAGAAGTATCAAAAAGTTCTACAACCGGTTTGGCTATTATCTCATCCGCCAGTTTAACGCCTGCAACTTCCTTAGAATATTTAACGTTAATATAATCTCCTTTCCTGATATCCCAAATCCTCCTCAGGTTCTTGACCTTAACATCATCCTTTGCCTGAACAACAGCATGATTTCCTCCATCTTTTTCGATCAAGTAGATTCTATCAAATTGAATTATAATCCGACCTTTGACCTCCAGGGCAGAAGACGTGCATGAAAAGCTGATAACAAAGGCAATTACGCCTATGACTTCAAATAATCTTTTCATCAATAGTACTTTTCTATTCTTGCAAAATATCAAAATCTTGTCAATCAATGGCTATCACCTTTCAAGATAAGATAAGCCAAGGGAGTCTTCACTCCATAACTTTTTGGAGTATTAAGAGGTGTTTGTTACATTGATTATTCTTGTGTTAGTATTGAGATATGACTTTAACTGTTATTATACCTGTTTTTAATGAACAGGGTCTTATTGCCGAACTTCTCAGCAAGGTCACACATTCCGATACATCTCCTTTTTCAAAAGAAATCATTGTTGTGGATGATGGTTCAACAGACGGGACTTCTACAATTCTAGGCGACCTTTCAAAAGTAAATAAGAATATAAAGATAATTCATCTTCCCAAGAACTCAGGAAAGGCCTCCGCCATAAAGGCCGGTTTGAAGGTTGCATATGGAGATGTTATTCTCATTCAGGATGCTGATTTGGAATATTCGCCTGAAGAATACAGGAACCTGCTTGAGCCTTTCAATGATAACAATGCCAAGGTTGTCTATGGCAGCCGTTTCCTGCGGAGATTCTGGCCTGAGAAGATGAAGATACTGAACTGGCTAGCCAATAAGTTTTTTACCATGCTCATCAACCTTTTGTATGACACTCGTATCACTGATGAGGGCACAGGATACAAGCTTTTCAGGAAAGATGTCATTCAATCAATCGATATCAAATATTCCGGCTTTGAGTTCTGTTCGGAGGTTACCGCAAAACTATTAAAAAAAGGCGTGCAGATAATCGAGGTTCCTGTTTCTTACAAAGCCAGGAACAAAAAAGAAGGGAAAAAACCCGGGTTTATTGATGGGGTAAAAGTGCTCCGGACAATCATTAAGTATAGGTTTGTTAAGTAAAACAGCGGACGCTTTATCTATTCCGCAGATCACCCTTTAAGATTTCTTGCTCGTGCGGATTCAGTCTTTCAATAAAGGGGCGGAGATAATCAAACTTCCATGCCCTGCCATTTGTCATGGGATAGAAAAGGATACTGACAGATAATGTAAGTCCCACATACACGTAAAGGGCCTTTCTGCCTAACCTATTTGCAACTTCTGAAACAGTCACACCAACGATCCCATACGCAAAAGGTGTGACAGCAATGGATGAGAGAACCCATATTGGCCTCGAAGAAAAAACAAGTGGAAGGTACGATACCAGGAAAAGTACCAGAAGCATCCAGCGGCCCTTCACATTTTTAAAGAACAAATAAACTGTTGAAGGAATTACAAGCATCCATACCAGAGGGTTACCCATTGCTATAGTGACAAAAGGCTTTCCCTCAAAATGTGTGAAATTACCATAACCCATAAATGGCTTGATAAACCACAGCCCCGGTCTTAAGTCTATCATACTATCCATAGGGTTACCCGTATGTGTTGCAGTCATCTCCATAAGGGATTTTTGCATGAACAACCAATCGAAAAGACCATAACCCCTTGCGAACCAGGGAAGATAGGTAAGCAAGTATACTGTAAGCGGAAGGATCGTAAGAGAAACTAAGAAGAGAACCAGGGTTCCCTTGGACTCTTTTAACCTTATGGCCACATACACAGAGTAGAAAAAGCAGACAAGCATTGGGAAAAGCGCATGTGCCTTTGATGCCAGTCCAAGGCCGAATGAGATCCCTGCAAGAGGGAACACGACTTCAGGCATAATAAATAAAATGTGTTTTTTATTAATCGTGTCCTTAACCTCTGAAGGGAATCTTGCCCTTAAACCTGTTGCGACGAAATATACACCGAGCAGAAAAAAAAAGGCCGTATGCACCTCCTGTATCGCCTGCCTGCTGAATGTTATATGTACAGGGTCAACAGCAAGAAAAAATGCTGAAAAACAGGATGCTGAAACATTATCTGTTATCCTGTAAACCAGAAGCCCCAGTAGAGGTATCCCAAGCATCCCCAAAAAAAGACTGAACACCCTTAACCCGTAAGCATCTGTACCAATTGTCTTCATTGACGCATAGACAAGGATATTCCTCAAATTAGGGTGATTTGGCATGGTAGGCCCGAACTGTCCCCGCTCCATATAGTTTTCTGATGAAAATGCAACCTGTACCTCATCCATTATAGGCGGCTGTTCCTGGATCTTATAAACACGCATGAAGGCACCCAGAATTGTTATTACCAGAAGCAGGATGTAAAAATGTTTCATTTCAGACCTTCTTCCCGAGTAGTATTACTGCAAATTCATCCAGTCTTTGCCTCTCCTTTTCGGTCACTTCAGGGTTGTCCTCAGCAAAACAGAAGGTAATCATATCTGTGGTAATCCCTGAATGCCTCAGTTCTGACAGAAGACTTTCTGCATCTGAATACTCAAAGTACGATGCATCTATATTGATCAGCACCGGTTCCCTGAGAGCCGGTATGCGGTCGGTAATGACCCTCCTTGAGCCAAGATAATGGGTGATGATTTCATGTCCGGTCAGGGATATTCCTGTTAGATCATCCCCGATTCCACTGAGTTTCTCACGGAATGCATCAGGCGGCAGTACATTAATAATCTGACGTGCTATATTCCCCTGCATCACAATCCAGAGAAAGTTTCTATTGTCCAGTTTCTGCTCATATTCTTTTATCATGATTGACGTCTTAACAGGGAATTTCCCCTTACCCAGATAGATTTCAGTTTCGTCAACCTGAACAAAATGAAGATATCTTCCAAGATGAAGCACGACCCTTCCCCTGAATCCATGGCTCTTCCAGAAAGAATAGACATCTGATGAACTCCTCAGAGAGTAAACAGGGATGCCTTTTTCAGTAATACTGTATACATTTCCGTAGAGTTTAGATGCACTGCCGACATAGCTGAGCAGATAAAGCACGGACACGAATAAAAGAACGATGACTGCGGAGATAATCCACCTTAGCATAACTTTACTATTAAACGCTCACTCCCTGACCCCGGTCAGGACATTTCGGGCTGCATGAAACTCAATAATAGGCCTGTCGTCTGTATTTATGGGTATATCTTTCCTCTCCAAAACAATCTTTCGTATCTCATCAGTTGTCCTGGAAAGTACAAAGGGTAATGGGATACCACGTCTGTTTAGAAGACGAGTCTTATCCGTAATCTCCTCAGCACTGAAACTGAATGGGGTCTTTGAGCCCACCATAAGGAGGTCCATGGACTGCTCGATCTTCCAGAGATACACATGGTCAAATACACTGCCAAATGTCCTGATCATCATCGTAACGTCGTCATTGGAAAGGAAGTAATAAGGTAGCCACTGGCAGTATACTCCTCCGGGATTAAGGCGTGAAGCAGCTAACTCATAAAAATCCTTCGTAAACAAATTAACCACTGAGGACTCTGTAGGATACGAAGGAGTTGAGGATATTATATCAAAACTCTTATCCGATAAAAAAAGATAATTCCTTCCGTCATTTACATTTACCTCGACATCATCAAAAAGCCCTGAAGGACCGAATTCCCCCAGGGCATCTACAACACCTTGATTTATCTCTACCACTGTAATATCTCTGACATGCTCCTTGGCGGCTGAGAGAGTAAATCCTGTGCCAAGTCCTATTGTCAGAAAAGACCGGGGAGCAGGATGTGAAGCAATAGGTATATAGGCAGCAAGTAGGGTATTGGCCACATCATTAAGGCCAGTGCCTTCCACCTTGCCCCCAACCTGTACGATCAGAAAACCCTCTTTATTTCTCCAGAGTTTCACCCTTCCCTCTCTGTATTCCCTGTCAAACAGGATAGGAGTGTCCCCTTTCACCCGGCTGATGTCATCGTAATTCTTGATCCTGTGCGCTGTGTAATAGCTGACAGGCCATCTCTCCTCCTCTGAAACGATCGCTGTTGCCAGGGGTGCTGAAATACATACTATAATGACTGCGATAACTGCGCCCTTAAGTCTTGCCCTCGAAAGGGCAAGCATTGTAACAGCAACGTTAACATTCAGGAAGGCTGCTATAATCGTGGCTGTCCTGACACCCACAAGCGGGATTAGTATAAAACCTGCTGAAAACGAGCCAAATATCGCGCCAAAGGTGTTAAAAGAATACGCACTGCCAACCCCCTTGCCCATCACCTCTATAGCCTCGGTTATCCTCTTGCTTACAACAGGGAACGTTGCTCCCATAAGTGTTGTGGGTATCAGCATGATCGCTGAGCAGAGGAGAAACTGAAAGAAAAAAAAGACTGAAGGCGAAAGATGGAATGTCTTGTAGACCTTGAAATAAAAGGGGGGGAGGGAGTTAATCAGGGGAATTGTAATGAGGCCGAAGATGCCGATGCCAAGCTCCAACAGGCCAAAGAGCATCAAAAGGTTCTTCTGCCTGTCTGCAAGCATACCTCCTATAAAACCTCCGAGGGCAAGTCCCGCCATGAATGTTGATAGCATCGTCGAAAGGGCGTAGGTCGTCGAGCCGAGGATTAATGAAAGCGCTCTTGTCCATGTGACCTCATATATGAGTGCCGCAGCTCCGGATAAACCAAAGGCCGTGAGGATTAACCATCTGCTTTTCCCCATCTTACTGTCTACTATTTTAATCAATCAGAGGTTTTTTATCAAAAAGAGGGCAGGTTTTCTCAAACCTGCCCTCTTACTAAATATCTTCATCAGGCTTCAGCGGATACCATTTGAAGCCTGATGATTCCTTTTTAATAATTAAGCGACCTTGCGCGCCTTATATTCGGCGGACTCGTCTGGAAACCTGAACTATGCTGAACACAGGAGCCCGTAGCCCAGTCATCAGCTGCACCCACTGTATAACACCCAGCAGTATTTCCGGAGCCGAGTTCCCAGTCAGCATCTACCGGATCGGTCAAACCATCAGGGCTGTAATACCTCATAACAGCTCCGCTCATGAATCTGTATCTCGGCGTCGGCGTGCCTCCATCGTTTCCTGAGTCATAGGTGGCATTTGTCCCGTGGATATCGCCAAGTGCGGTCCCAGCATGGCAGTCCATGCAAGGTATGCCAAACGAAGTGGTCGTTGGATCGTCATTGTTGTTACATCTTCCACCACCACTTCCCGCATCATGTGCGTCAACCCTTGAGCCGCTTGCAGCTCCGCCAACACTACCACCCGTCATGTAAGCCTCTGCATTGTGACACTTGATGCAAGGACCGTTATTACCGTCAAGAGGAGACATGGTGTCAGTATAAACAAACGCTGTATCAGTATCGTTCATGTCAGACAACATATACTGTGTATTTACTGTGCCGTGGGCATTAGCCTCATTGAGATGACAGTCTGCACAGTGCAGACCGGCTGTTTCACCAAGTGTCTGGATAGTCGCACCGCCTCCGTCAGAAGCAGACTCCTTCTTGGGCACATAAGTCGTCCATGCATCGTTTGGCCATGCTGTCGAATCCCTCGAGGTATATCTCAGAGTAAACTGCTCAAGGTTGTGGTGAGACGCCCAGTTCTTGCCGACCTGATTCGTCGAGTTGAACTGGTCCCTGACATTCACTACACGGTTATTCGTCTCACGTACACCGCCGGCTGAGCCGAGTGTCGTAAGGTCATAGTT
>JABAOH010002834.1_pt1 | contig 18618 bp, 16 predicted proteins | sample 7062181 | NCBI WGS metagenome assembly JABAOH01 (sample SAMN14538630, study PRJNA623070) | marine sediment metagenome | biome: marine biome [ENVO:00000428]; feature: marine pelagic biome [ENVO:01000023]; material: deep marine sediment [ENVO:00002113]; isolation source: pool of 5 deep marine... | reverse complement strand
GGTCGCATCGGTCAGGGGATTTTCACGGTACCCGGTTTTCAGCGGCAGGACCGACAACGTCACGGGTTTCATCAATATACTCGACGCGTTCACCGTCGAATCTATCGATCTGCCCGTTTCGTCCATCATGAGGAAGGCCCTGTTTGTGCCCGAGTCTGCTCCCATCGACGAATTGCTGGAACTTCTCAAGAAAGGGAGCATGCCCCTGAGCATCGTGGTGGATGAACATGGCGGTGTGACGGGTATCATCACGATCGAGGACATTCTCGAAGAGGTGGTGGGTGAGATCGAGGACGAATTCGACAAGTCCAAGTTCTATTCCCGGAAGGAGTCAGAAGGCGTATACGTGGTTTCCGGGAAAGCTCCCATAAGCGTGGTCGAGAACCTCCTGCGTTTGGATTTCACAAGGGGGGACTTTACCACCATATCAGGTTATATAATGGACAAGTGCGGCTGCATTCCGAGGCCCGGCGAGTTTATCCAAGACGAGGGCATCGAGATAAAAGTCATCGGCACCTCGGAAAAAACGATAGATCTCGTGAGGATCAGGAGGATTGATGACGGGGATAGGGAAGGAGATTGAGCAGATACTCGATGCCTACAAATCGGGAAAACTCACCCTGAACGATGCTATGGAGAGGATGCGCCTCTTTGTGTACGAGAGCATCGAATATGCCACCATCGATCACCACCGGGATCTCCGGGTCGGCTTTCCTGAAGTGGTGTTCGGTGAGGGAAAGTCGGCGGACCAGATAGTAGAAATCGTTCGAAGGATATGCAAAAAGAGCGGGAACGCCCTGGTGACGAGGGTTTCTGGGGAAAAGGGTTCCCTGATTGAACGGGAGGTGCCGGGTGCCCGCTACAGAAGCGAGGGGCTCATCGTTACGGTGGGAGCCGGGCTCGATACAAAGGGAAGTCGCGATCCCATTCTGGTAGTTTCTGCCGGCACGTCCGATGTCACCGTTGCGGAGGAAGCGGGCCTGACCGCCGAGTTTTTGGGAAACAGGGTGGAGAGGATGTATGACGTGGGGGTTGCGGGGATTCACCGGCTCTTCTACAACAGGGATGTCATAGACCGGGCTGGCATCATCATCGTTGCGGCGGGGATGGAGGGGGCCCTCGCGTCGGTGGTGGGAGGAGTGTCGGGAAAACCTGTCATTGCGGTGCCGACGAGCGTTGGGTACGGGGCATCCTTCGGGGGCATATCTGCCCTTCTGGGAATGCTGAACTCCTGTGCCCCCGGCGTCGTCGTCGTGAACATCGATAACGGCTTCGGGGCGGCCTACTTTGCGGCTCTGCTCAACAGAATCGGTCCGGGGAGGGGGAATGAAACCGAAGAGAAACCCTGATATCAAGTGGCGCCTGGAGGAGGGGTTGTACGAGGTGGCGAAAGAGAAGGCAAAAAAAGGAGAAGCGTTCGAAGATATGGGTGTGCTCACTCTCATGGCGGGTGGTGCGATTCACCAGCTCAACCTGGTGGGAGCAGAAATCTGGCTCCGGATTAACGGCATCAACCGGGTGGACAAAGTGGTCGAGGAGATTTCGGTGCTTTTCGAGGTTGAAGCGAAAAAGACGAAGGAAGACATTGAGGCATTTTTAGATTCAATAAAAAAACGCGGCTGGATCACCATTGAATAGGATGCCTTCGGGGAAAAAGATCCTCTACTTCGATTGTTTCTCCGGTATCAGCGGGGATATGGCCTGCGGGGCCCTGGCGGATCTCACAGGAAGGGAAGATGTGGGTTCGCAGGCGGCGCGTGCCCTCGGGCTCGACGGCGTCAGGGTTGTGGTGGCCGGCGCGACATCCTTCGGGATACGGGGGAAGAGGTTCGAGGTGGCCTGCGTTGAGGCGGAAACGGCCCCCAGGAATCTTGAAACCATAAGGAGTCTTTTTGAGGATTCAGCCCTTCCCGGAGAGGTGATCTCCGATTCCGTACGGACCTTCACGGTACTCGCCGAAGCTGAATCGCGGGTTCACGGAATCGTTCCCGATAAGGTTCACTTCCATGAGATCGGAGCGATAGACTCGATCGTGGATATCGCCACGTTCTTCTCTTACCTGCATATGCTGAAACCGGATATCATATATTGCTCGGAGCTTCCCCCGGGGATGGGGTCTGTGACAACTGACCATGGTACCTATCCGATTCCGGCGCCTGCAACCCTCGAGATAGTGAAGGGGACGGGTGCTGTTTTCAAACAGGCCGAGTTTCAGGGGGAAGCGGTGACCCCGACTGGTGCTGCTCTCATCGTCTCAGCCGGCGCCAGGTTTGAGCCCGTGCCACCCTTCACCGTTGCCGGGGCAGGATACGGTGTCGGACAGATGGTCATACCGGAAAGGCCGAATGTCCTGCGCGCCATATGGGGGGAGGCGCATTTCTCTCCCTCGGGTGACCGGGCCGTGGTCGTGGAGACGAACGTTGATGACATGAGCCCCCAGCATGTGGAGATGTTGATGGAGCGGATGTTCGAGATGGGAGCCCTCGATTTTTACATCACCCCGGTGCAGATGAAAAAAAACAGGCCGGGGTGGGTGTTCACCGCCATCGCAGGCGAGCAGGACATAGGGGGAGTTGTCTCTGCCCTCTTCTCGCTCTCGACGACCACGGGGATCAGGATCGCCGAGGCAAGGAGGGTGAAACTGCGCAGGGAGAGAGAGTTGGTAGAGACGAGCTATGGCTCCGTGGCGGTCAAGGTCATTGAATTTCCCGATGGGTGGGAGCGGGCCGTTCCTGAATACGATGATGTAAAGAGGATCGCCGCTGAAAAAGCGGCCCCCGTTGCCAAGATCTTACAAGAGGTGGACAGCGCGTGGCGAAAAGGAAAGTAAACTTCGAATGTGTCGAGTGCGGTTACGTGTCTCCCGGATGGCTGGGCAGGTGCCCGCAGTGCGAGACCTGGGGGAGCCTTCACGAAGTCAGGGTGGAAAAACCCGGCAGGAGCCCGCGAAGAAGGGGTTCCCCGGAGGGGAAGGCTGCTCCCCTGGCCGCCATATCGGCCGATGAAGCGGACAGGATGCGGTCCACCATAGATGAGTTCGACAGGGTTCTGGGGGGAGGAATGGTGAGCGGGGCCTGTGTCCTCGTGGCGGGAGACCCCGGGATCGGGAAGTCGACCCTCCTCCTTCAGGCATCTTCAGCCCTGGAAAAATCGGGCCACACGGTTCTTTACGTCTCCGGTGAAGAATCAGATGGGCAGGTGAAGATGAGGGCAAGGAGGCTTGGGGTCAGCGGGGAGACCCTTTTTTTTCTTTCCGAGACGAACGTGGATTCCATCATCGATGCTGTGGAAATAATAGACCCGAAAATGGTCGTGGTGGATTCCATACAGACCCTTTTTACCGAGACGGCCCCGGGGGTTCCCGGTTCAGTATCTCAGGTGAGGGAGTCCTCGGCCCTCCTCATCAGTTATGCCAAGGCGAAAAACATACCTCTTTTGCTGGTGGGGCACGTCACCAAGGAGGGAGCCATAGCCGGACCGAAGCTGCTGGAGCACATGGTCGATGTCGTTCTCTACTTCGAGGGGGAAAAGGAACATCAATACAGGATTCTCCGGTCTGTGAAAAACCGGTTCGGCTCCGTTTCGGAAGTGGGGATTTTCGAAATGAAAGAGGAGGGGCTGAAGGAAGTACAGGACCCCTCCGGCGTCTTTTCCGGTCGTAATCACGGCGAGATTCCCGGCATGGCGGTGTACCCCGCCCTCCACGGGTCGAGGACGATCATGGTGGAGGTTCAGGCGCTCGTTTCCCGAAGCTACCTTCCCGTCCCGCGCAGGGTTGTCGTCGGACTCGACCACTCGCGCTCACAGATTCTCTCCACCATTGTTGAGAAGCACTGCGGGGTGAAGCTCTTCAACTCGGACCTCTACCTGAACGTGACGGGTGGATTTAAAATAATCGATACGGGCTCAGACCTCGCTGTGGTTCTGGCCATACTTTCCGGTGGGATGGAGGTTCCCATACCGCCGAACATGACAGCATTCGGCGAGGTGGGTCTTGGCGGGGAGGTGAGGGGTGTCCGGCTCCCTGCCCGGAGAATCGGCGAGGCTGTGAGAATGGGGTTTCAGAGGGTTCTCGTTCCGGACTCGCAGTTTAAGACGATTGACAGAGAGGTGAAAGGGATCGAGCTGATCGCCACCTCCGATGTTCGAAATCTTTTAAGGATATTTCAGTGAAATTCGTCAAAATAGCCCTCGTAACGCTCTTTCTTTGCGCCCTGCAACCGGCGTCACCGGGGAAGAACATCGACCTCTCCATCTACTTTACCCAGAATGTGAGGGGAGAACTTTACCCCTGCGGGTGAAAGGAAGGTCGCCTTGGCGGTCTCGCCAGGAGAGCATACGCGCTCGGCAGGGAAGGCGGAAAGGGAGAGAGCATTCTGCTCATCGAGGGGGGAGACATGCTCCTTTCACCCGGCAGAGATACCGCAGTTTCACATTCCCACCTGAAGTTGCGGGGAGAACTCTTTTTCCGCGCCCTTTCCGCGATGGGGTACCACCTGTTCGTTCCCGGTGAGCTGGACCTGAAAGTGGGGAGTGAGACGCTTCAGGAGCTCTCCCGTTCTCTCGGTGTGGCTGCTGTACAGCTCAATGTCTACCGGAATGGAGAGAGGGTTTTTGCGGGATACCGGGAAATAGAGAAGTCCGGCATGAACGTTCTGGTAACGGGTGTAATTGCGGAAGAGTTCATACAAAAGGAGTACCGGGAATGGTCAGGCTACGAGGTGAGAGACCCGCGGCATGAGCTGGAAAAACTGCTGGGTGAAAGAAACAAAGACGCAGACCTGCTCATCATCGTGAGCCACCTGCCTCACCGGACAGAGCGAAAGCTCGCCCTTGCGTTCCCCTTCCCCGCCCTGTTTTTGAGCGTCCACTCAGGGTACTTCCACAAACCCGCTGTTTTGGGTAAAAGCATCATCGTGTCACTGCCCGACAGGGGCCGGTATATCGGCAAGCTCACGCTCCGGGGAGAGCGGGGGGATACTCCCGCGGTTTTGCGCTATGTTTTAGATCCGACAGGCGAGACAGCGGAAAAAGGGCGGACGCGAAACGATGTGAAGAAGGCACCGGTAGAAGAGAGAATATCCTCCGGGGAGGGCCGGGCGGAGTCGGGGGTGCCGGAAATCAGCGTGCGGTTCGAAAAGATACTTCTTGGTGAAGCGATACCCGAAGATGGGGGAATGGAATCCCTCCTCCGGGATTACCGGGAAAAGATCGGGAAGCTGCAATATGATTCCGGCAGCGATGGAAACTATGTAGGGGCATCTCACTGTAAGAAGTGCCATCCGGAACGGGTCGAGCACTGGCTGGCCGGGAGCCATTCACGGGCATACGAGACCCTGATAACCCGAAGGGAGGAGATGAACCCCGACTGCTTGATCTGTCATACTACCGGATTCGGAAGAGGAGGCTACCGTCCCCGGGCACCCCGCGGCCAGAAACTCGAGGGTGTCGGGTGCGAGGAATGCCACGGTCCGGGAAAGGGGCATCCCGACGGGAAACTCTCCATCCCCGAAGAAAAAGATTGCCGGCAGTGCCACAACCGGGAAGATATCTGGAACTATTCGGGGGCGAGAAAGAAAATAGGGTGTGATAAAGAGTGAGCCACTACCGGAGAAAAGATCACTATTACCGCAAGGCAAAGGGGGAAGGTTACCGCTCACGGGCCGCCTATAAGCTGATCCAGATCAATGGGAAGGAGAAAATCATAAAGCGGGGAGATGTCCTGGTGGATGTGGGTTGCTGTCCGGGCGGGTGGTCTCAGGTGGCCCTTCAGGTTGTGGGTAAGAAGGGAAAGGTCATCGGGATCGATCTTCTCGATGCATGCAGCCTCATTGGTGAAAACTTTCACTTTTTGTGCCGTGACGTTCTGGATGAGGGATGTGCCGATTCGGTCCTTTCGTTATCGGGCGGCAGGGTCGACGTAGTGATATCCGATGCTGCCCCGAACACGACGGGGGTGAAATTTGCCGACCAGGCCAGGTCTGCCGCCCTCGTGACCGATATTCTGGCTTTTGCGAAAAAAGTTCTCCGCAGGGGCGGGAACTTTCTCGCCAAGGTCTTCGACGGCCCCGAAACCGCGGCCCTTGTCAGCGGGATGAAGGGGCACTTCGATTCGGTTTCGAAGGAGCGGCCAGGGGCGACGCGGAAGGAATCCTTCGAAGTGTACGTTATCGGAAAAGGGTTCAAACTGCCAAACGGCGGCGGTGATTGACAGAGGTGTTATTTGACATATACTAACCTGAAGAGCAATGAGTATGAATGTTTTCGACGTTTACTCCTACATAAGCAGGGATATGGAAAGGGTCGAGAAGGCCCTGGTCAAGAACCTCGCCTCGAACGCGTCTCTCGTTCCGCTCGTGGGACAGTACATAACCGATTCCGGGGGAAAGAGGTTCCGGCCGGCCATCCTCATCCTGTGCTCACGGGCCCTCAACTATCGCGGCAGGAGGGCGATTGATTACGCCTGCGTCACCGAGTATATGCACACGGCGTCTCTTCTCCACGACGACGTGGTAGACGAAGCGAAGATGAGAAGGGGGAGGGAAAGCGCCAACTCCCTGTTTGGAAACAAGATAAGCATCCTCGTGGGGGACTTTCTCTTCGCGAGGGCTTCGGAGATCATGGTGAGAGACGGTGACCTGGATATTCTTGCCATTTTCGCCAGGACCCTCGTTCAGCTCTCGGAGGGTGAGGTCCTCCAGTTGAGCATGAGCACCTCCCCCGATATTACCGAAAAAGATTACCTGGAGATCGTTTTTAACAAGACCGCCTCCCTCATATCGGCGGCGAGCGAGACGGCTGCGGCAATAGCAAAGGTTGACGGAAGAATGCGAAAGTCTCTCTACGAGTACGGAAAGAACGCGGGGATAGCTTTTCAGCTCATGGACGATATAATCGATTACCTCGGATACGCCGGCGAAACGGGAAAGAATAGGGGGCAGGACCTGGTTGAGGGGAAGATTACCCTTCCCCTGATTCATGCCCTCGCCACCTGCTCCAGCAGGGAGCGGGACCGGACCGTGAGGCTGCTGAGACAGAAAAAGACCGACCATGTGATAAACAGGATCATCGAAATGGCCGTGCGAAACGGCGGGATCGATTACACGAGAGAGCGGGCCTGCTTCTACGTCGAGCGGGCAATTTTCCACCTGGAGGCGATACCGGCCTCGAAGGCGAGGTCTGCCCTGATCGCCCTTACGCAGTACATCGTCGAAAGAAACCGGTGATGACCTTCACCGTCAAAATCCACCCCGGCGAAATGGAAATCGATGCGGAGGAGGGGCACACTCTCCTTGATGTCGTCATTCGAAGCGGTCTGTTTATCGAGTCCATCTGTTCCGGGAGAGGGTTGTGCGGCAGGTGCATCGTGTCGGTTCAAAGTGGCGCTTCGTCGCCCCTGGAGGCGGAAGAGAAAATTCTGGGAAAAGAAGCCACAACCGCGGGACTCCGCCTCGCCTGCGTCACGAAGGTTGCGACCGATATGGAGATATCCGTTCCGGCGGATACAATTCGGCTTGCGGGCGTAGCGGAACTCTCCCCCGTTCCCGAAAGGACTTCCTTTCCTCTCTCATCGATCGAAGAGGGAAACTACGTCTTCAAGGTGGGGGAAAGCAGGGTGTTTCTCGGCAGGGTTCCGGATCCCGTTTGCGGCGTTGCCCTGGACGCCGGCACCACGACTATCGAGTCCCTGCTCGTCGACATGAAGGATGGCTCGATAAAGGCGGAATCGCGGGAGTTGAACCGGCAGATAAGCATCGGGACGGATATCATCTCGAGAATTTCTTACGGCATCAAAAGCGACGGCAACAGGGAAATTCTCCGGAAAGCACTGTTTCGGAGCATAGAGAAATCGCTGTCTGACCTCTTTCGTTTCGCCGGGGTAAAGAGGGAGAACGTCGTCGCCCTGGCCATATCGGGAAATGTCTTCATCATGCACTCTCTCCTCGGTAAATCGTTGACGGGCCTGGCAAAGTTTCCTTTCAGCCCTCCCCTCACGGACACCCTCCTGCTCAGCGATTCCCTTCCCCTTCCGGTACACGGAAGCGGCTGCATCATCCTCTACCCGGCGCCCGGTGCTTTTGTCGGTGGCGACCTCGTTGCGGGTGCCATTTCGCTTTCCCTCGATGTGGAGGGAACGCCTGCCGTCTTCGTCGATATCGGCACCAACACGGAAATTCTGATCCGCAAGGGGGACAGGTGGATCGTTACGTCTGCACCCAGCGGTGGGGCATTTGAAGGTGCCGAGATGAAGTGCGGAAAACTCGCAATTCCGGGAGCCGTGACGAACTGTGAGTATGATACGGAAATCGTGCTGCAGGTAATTGGCGGTGGCGAGCCTGACGGTATCTCGGGGAGCGGCATCGTGTCGCTCGTTTGCCTTCTTCTCTCGATAAAGGTGATGACACCTGATGGAAGGATTCTGTCCCCCGCCGAGGCGAGAGGCCTGGTGCCTCCCTCGGTGCTTTGGAGGCTTTCGGAGATCGATGGGGAAAACGCGTTCCTCCTCTATCTCCCCGAGCGGGGAGGCAGGCCTGTGTACCTTGGTCAGGGCGATGTGAGGAACTTTCAAACGGCAAAAGGAGCTATACGGGCGGGGCTGGAAACGGCCCTCGCGGAACTCGATCTTGCTCCGGAAGACGTGGAAAGTGTCTATGTTTCGGGCGCATTCGGGAGGGGAGTGGATGAGGAGGCTCTGATCGTAACGGGTATATTTCCCCCCGGCTTCAGAGGGAAGGTGATCAAAGCCGGAAATACGGCGCTTTCGGGAGCTTATCTCAGCCTCGTTATGAGAGAGGCAATGATGAGAGCGGAGGATTTTTCCGGGAAAGTTTCAGTCCTTCACCTGGGAGGAAACAGGCTCTTTTCCGAAAAATTCATTGAACACATGAATTTTTAACCACCATCCTTCTCTTCCGCTTCGATTTCCGCGTTCAATTTGTCGAGCCGTGTTCCGAGAAATACGATGAGAAAAACGCAAATGAGAGCGACGAAGCCGAGCCCGACGGACAGAAGAGGAGTCAGACCTTTGGGTTCATCCCAGTATATAAGGATGCCGTAAACCGATATCCCGATGAATACAGATGCGGCCAGATGCAAGAAAAACTGCACGAACCCCCTCTTCGTGTTTGGCGTCATGTTCATCTCGAGAGAAAGTTATCGTTGGATTCTATCCTTTTTCCCCCTCTCTGTAAAGGACCCCATCTGCGGCCCGGCGCTTATTTATTCGTGGAACATTTGGAAAATCTGTGATTTAAAATAAAAATAGCCATCCTCACTCGGATCCGCCCGTTGAGTCGTCATGATGCGACTGGCAACGCGGGCCTCTTCGGAGGGCGGTGATTAACGTTCCGTGCATCCCGATATGACGAGATCGAGACACCTTCTCCTGCTGCTTATCCTTCTTTTCGGATTCGGCAGTGGCATTCCCCGTGTTGAAGGGGAGACATATGTGCAGGATGTTCGGGGGAAATCAGTCCGGTGCGGTTCCTTCAGCCGTATCGTTTCCCTCGCTCCGAACATAACGGAGATCCTGTTCTTTACCAAGGCCGGACCTCTCCTGAAGGGAGTTACCCGGTTCTGTAACTATCCCGCGGAGGCGAATTTGATAGAGCAAATCGGGGGGATATACGACCCCGATATGGAGAAGATCATCTCCCTCGACCCCGACCTCGTTATCGCAACGAAAGACGGCAATCCGCGGCAAGCGGTGGATTTTCTCGAGGGAGCGGGAATCCCCGGTTTTGTCATAAACCCACGGAATATGGAGGAAATTTTGGCCACCATGGAAAATATCGCCTGTCTTACGGGCGCGCCCGGAGATATATTCAATCGGATCGATTCCCTGAGAGCGGAGTTGAAACGGGGAAATGGGCGTCGGGGGGAGAAAAAAGCCCGGGTTCTCTTTCTCGTCTCTCAACGTCCACTGATCGCTGCAGGCAAAAGGACCTTCATCGACGAAATGATTGAGCGGGCCGGCGGGGTCAATGTTGCCGCACGGTACGACCTTTCTTATCCCCGCCTGGGGGTGGAAGACATTTTGTCCCTGTCGCCGGATCTGATCTTCTGGGTGCCCTCGATGGGGGAGCAGTCGGGCGAGGGTCAACTGGACAGGTTGAGGAGCATACTTAAGAGCGATGCGATCGAACTGATTCCCGTGGACTCGGACATCTACACGAGGCCCGGTCCACGGTTATTTGAGGGGATGGTTGAGATGGAGAAGATCATCAACAGGCCGCGGTGATGGGTAGGGAGCGACAGCGTATCTTTTTTCTCATGGCATTTTTGCTGTTTGTCTTCACGGGGTTTCTCTCTCTTTTCGTCGGGCCGTACGGGGTAGGCCCGGGTGAGGTGTGGAGGGGCCTCGTCTCTTTTCTCACTTTTTCGAAGGGGGAGACGCCCGGAGTCAGGGTGATCCTTGAACTCCGGATACCGAGGACCCTGCTCGCCGTTCTTGCCGGCGGATCGCTCGCCGTCGGCGGCTCCATATTTCAGACCGTTCTCGGGAATCCTCTCGCCGATCCCTACATCCTCGGCGTCTCGGGAGGGGCGGCTGCCGGTGCCGTCCTTTCTTTTCTCGTCGCAGAGGGGATGACGGGTGGAATTTTGCTGCCCCTTTTCTCTTTTCTCGGGGCAACAGCGTCGGCTTTTACCGTCTTCGCTCTGGCCGGTGTTTCCGGCAAGCGGTCCGGAGGGAGGCTCATCCTCACCGGCGTCATAGTTGCAGCCTTCATGAACGCGATAATCCTTCTTTTTATATCGGTGATCCCCCCGGGGAAAATTCCCGGTGCCCTCTTCTGGCTCATGGGAGATCTTTCATACGCCACCGCCGGCAGCGTGCGGCTCCTCATTCCCCTCGTTGTCGGTTCGACGCTCCTTTTGCTCTTTATGGCACGGGGCCTGGATGTCATGCTTCTCGGAGATGAAACCGCCCTTCAGAGCGGGCTCGATGTGGAGAAGTTCAAAGCTGTCCTTTTCATCATCGTGTCATTCTTGACGGGTGCCGTGGTATCCATTTCCGGTCTCATAGGGTTCGTGGGTCTCATCATCCCCCACATGGTGAGGAAATTTACCGGGTCCCTTCACAGAAGCGTCATATCCGGTTCGTTTCTTCTCGGCGCCGCCTTTCTGGCCCTGTCAGATGTCATTTCCCGATCCGTCCTCTCCACGGGGTCGCTGCCGATCGGTGCGATTACGGCCCTCGTAGGGGCGCCCTTCTTCATATACATCCTTCGCAGGAGGCTCTGATGACGGATCCGGTGGTTTCTCTGAAAAACGCCGCTTTCAGTTACGGGTCGACGCCCCTCTTCGCGGGTTTGAATCTCTCCTTTAGCGGAGAGGACATGGTATTCGTCCTGGGAGAGAACGGTTCGGGTAAAACGACCCTGCTGAAGATGATCTGCGGCATTCTCGCGCCCACATCGGGTACCGTCTCCGTTGCCGGGAGGGAAATCTCCTCCTTCGGACGAAGAGAGCTGGCTTCTCTGATATCCTTCGCGGGAGACGAAATGCCCGCCGATTTTCCACTGACTGTTTTCGATTTCGTTTCACTGGGGCGGTTTCCTCACAGGGGATTTTTCGGCTCTTTGGGGACCGAAGATCGTTCCATTGTGGAAAAAGCGATGGTGATGATGGAAGTTTCTCCGCTGAGGGGAAGGTACCTGCACGAGCTTTCGGCAGGTGAGAGGCAGCGTGTTTTCCTTGCCCGCGCCGTTGCCCAGGATGGAACTCTGATGGTCCTGGACGAGCCCGCTGCCCACCTCGACATGCGGTCAACGGAAAAGATATTTGGCATTCTCAAAAACCTCACCTCGCAGGGGAAAACCGTCATCGTTTCCTCCCACGACGTGAACCTGACGGCGCGGCACAGCAAATCCGTGTTGATCCTGAAAGGAGGGAAGCTTATCGCAAGCGGGACTAAAAGGGACGTGATCACCGGAGAGAAGATCAGGGATGCTTTCGACGTGGAGGTTCTGGTGGATGTTCACCCCGCCGACGGGACGCCGAGGGTTACCATCATCGGCTGATTTGCAGCCGCACCGTATCGTTATAATGGAGCCGGCTGCCTACCACCCCATGGAGAAAGGACCCGTTCGGGCCAAATTCCTGACCCCTGACCGCATTTCGTTCCGTGTCCGAAGGAATCGACGGGTTTGCGGCATCACATTTATGTTATTCTTGAAACGATAAAGGGATAGTATAATGATACGTTAAGCCGACGTGTGAGGGCGGAATGAAACAGGAACAACTCGATTACATTCGCGGGGTGCTTGAGAGCCAGTTGCATGACCTCCTGGAAGAGGCGATCAAGACCATGAATGATATGACTGCCGATAATGCTCCTTTTCCCGACCCCACCGACCGGGCGCTACTCGAGTCAGACAGGAATTTTATCCTCAGGATAAGGGACCGGGAAAGGAAACTGATAGTCAAGATTCAGGAAGCCCTGAAGAGAATTGAAAACGGGACATACGGAGTCTGCGAGGATTGCGGGGGCAAGATCTCGTCGAAGCGCCTCAAGGCAAGGCCGGTCACCACGATGTGTTACGACTGCAAGGTCGATTCAGAGGAAGAGGAGAGGGAATAATCCAATCAAAGGAATCAGCCGGAGGTCATGATGCCAGAGCTGAGAAAAGATCCCATTACGGGCAGGTGGGTTATCATATCCTCCGAAAGAGCCAAGCGGCCTCACGACTTTGCCAAGGTCGCGGTGAAACGAAAAGGGGGGTTGTGCCCCCTCTGCCCCGGGAACGAGAGGATGACCCCCCAGGAGGTGTTCGCTGTGAGGGGGGATGGCTCTTCGCCCAACCAGCCCGGCTGGAAAATACGCGTGGTTCCCAACAAGTTCCCCGCCCTCATGATCGAGGGGGACCAGGGAAAGGGTGCCGAAGGGATATACGACAGGATGAACGGCATCGGTGCCCACGAGGTGATACTCGAAACGCCCGATCACGATAAGGACATGTTCGATTTCGACATCAAGGATGTGGGGAACGTTATCATCGCTTACCGCCAGCGGGTCGTTGATCTGAAACAGGACGCGCGGTTCAAGTATGTACTCATATTCAAGAACCACGGGCAGGAAGCCGGGGCATCACTCGAACACAGCCACTCCCAGTTGATAGCCCTGCCCATCGTTCCCAAAAGGGTTTCCGAGGAAATGGTGGGAGGGTACAACTATTTTCGCTTCCGTGACAGGTGCGTCTACTGCGACATAGTCGATCAGGAGCTTTCCGGAAAGGAACGGATGGTGGACGAGAATGCTGATTTTGTATCCGTCGCCCCCTACGCCCCGAGGTTTCCCTTCGAGACCTGGATAGTTCCCAAGGAACACAGGGCGATATTCGAGTCGATCAATGACGGGGAGATATCCTCCTTTGCCGAAATACTCCTTTTGACGCTGAGACGCTTGAACGACGTCCTTTCAAATCCACCCTTCAACTACGTGATCCATGCATCACCCTTCAATGTCGGCGAAGTGGAGCATTACCACTGGCACCTCGAAATAATACCGAAGCTTACGAAGATTGCCGGCTTTGAGTTCGGCTCAGGATTTTACATCAATCCGACTCCCCCGGAAGAGGCCGCAAGGTATCTGAGAGAGTCATCGAGTTGATATCCACGCTTGCAGGTAGGTGACATGAAAGTACTCGTCGTCTCATCGGAAATCGTTCCTTTTGCAAAAACGGGAGGGCTGGCAGACGTTACGGGGACTCTTCCGAAGGTGCTGCGGAGAAAGGGTGTGGAAGTTGATTGCATCCTCCCGAAATACAAGACCGTGACGGAGGGAAACCACCGGCTCGAGCCTGTCGGTTCGAGGATCAAAGTGCCCATCGGAAACAGGGAGGAGGAGGGAAACATTCTCGTCACCCGCTTGAACGACGACGTCAATTTCTATCTCGTTCAGAACGAGCGGTATTTCAACAGGGATTTTCTGTACGGCACGAATGAGGGGGACTATGTGGACAATGCGGAGCGGTTCATCTTCTTCTCAAGAGCAGTGCTTGAATTTCTGGTACATAACCAGATGCGGTACGATATCATACACGCCAACGACTGGCAGACCGGCCTCATCCCCGTATACCTGAAGACTATTTACAGCGGGCACGATGTCTTCTCGAAAATCGCATCGGTCTTAACTATACACAACCTCGGGTATCAGGGCCTCTTCTGGAGCCACGATATGCCCCTGACCGGCCTGGGCTGGGAGATGTATACCCCCCAGGCTCTCGAGTTCTACGGGAAAATTAATTTCCTGAAGGGCGGACTCGTCTTTTCTGATGTCTTGAATACGGTGAGCGAGACCTACGCCAAGGAGATCCAGACGGAGGAGTTCGGCTTCGGGCTGGAAGGGGTGCTCTACGGGGAGCGGGACAACCTCTTCGGGATCCTGAACGGAGTCGATTACGAGATCTGGAGCCCGGAAACGGATCCCCATATAAAAGCAAACTACCGACCGGATGATCTGTCGGGCAAGCTCGTCTGTAAAAAGGATCTCCTCGATGAGTACGGTTTTTCTTCCGAGACCGAAACACCCGTCGTCGGAATCATATCACGGCTCGTGGCCCAGAAGGGCTTCGACATCCTGTATGAGATCGGGAGCAAACTTGCCGGGCTCGATGTTCGGTTCGTGGTTCTCGGTACGGGGGAGAGAAAGTACGAGGAATTCTTCAGGGAAATGGCCTCCCGCTACCCTTCAAAGTTCGGCGTGAAGATTGCGTACGATGATGTCATTGCCCACAAGATCGAGGCGGGAGCCGATATGCTTTTGATGCCCTCCCGGTATGAGCCCTGTGGCCTCAACCAGATCTACAGTTTGAAGTACGGTACCGTTCCCATCGTCCGAAACACGGGCGGGCTGGCCGATACGGTCGTTGACATCGATGAGCAACCCGGCAGGGGGACCGGATTTAAGTTTTATCAATACGACTCAGCGCTGCTTTTTGAAACGGTTGCCAGGGCCCTTTCCTGGTATCATAAAAAAGAGGACTGGAAGAAGATGATGATAAGGGGCATGGGGCAGGACTTTTCGTGGGATGTCTCTGCTTCCCAGTATTTGGACCTTTATAAAACGGCCCTCGGAAAGAGGGGTGTGGACGTTTATGGATAAGCGTGAAAGCTCTTCTCTGGAAATAATTTCTCGTATTGTCGAAGTATCGAATTCTAATATCCAGGTGGAAAACAGGCTGAAATTTATCTGTGACATCCTGTCGCGCGAGTTGGGGATGGACTGCGTCAATATATTCAAACTCCCCCCCCATTCGCTCTACCTCGAGCCATGGGTTTCCTCCTCCCTGTCGGTTGAAGATGTTCTCCATCGTAGCTTCAAAGTCAGGCTTGGGGAGGGCATATCGGGTATGGCGGCGTGGAAACGCCAGCCCTTTTTCGTCGAGGATGTGAAAAAAGGTCCTCCCGGAGTATCCATCGTGCCCTTTGAAACGAGAGATTTTACCTCGATCTATTCGGTACCGGTGAAAGACGACGTGTACCTTTACGGGGCGATGAACTTTTCCTCCAAGGACGGAAAGGTGCTGACGGAAAGACAAAAAGAGATAATCAAAGTGGCTTCCATCGAGGTTGCAGGAACGATACGGAACTCCCGCCTGTACAGAGATGCCCGGAAAAGGGTGGCCGATCTTTTGACTCTGAACGAAATCACGCGGGCGATTACCTCCTCATTCAGGCTAAACGACATTGCCGCCTACGTGACGAGAACGACGCTGAGGATAGTGGGGGCAGATGGCTGTTCCCTCAGGCTGTACAATTACACCAGGCGGTCCTGGGAGCTGCAGAAGGAAGATGGGTTCGCGAAGAGAGGACTGAAGAGGGAGCCGCGGCAGATCGGCCGGAAGATAGCATCGTACCTGCTGAGGGAGAAGAAAGCCCTGCTCATAAACTCTCTCGAAGATTCGCATTTCTACCGGGAACTTTCCAGCAAAGGGGTATCGTCGTTTCTGGGTGTGCCCGTGATTTCAAAGGGCAAAGCGCTGGGAGTCATGCTCTATTACCGCTTCGGAGAGGATGAGGAGGGCTTCGATCAGGAGTCTTTGAATCTCGTCCAGACCGTTTCGATACTTCTGGCAAACGTCATCGAAAACGTAAAGATGTACAAAGAGGCATCGGATCTTGCGAAGGAAAACCAGTTTAAAGTCAAGCGGTTGCAAACGCTTTACGACGTTACGCGGACGCTCATGTCAACCATAAAGACCGACAAGCTGCTCAGGATAATGCTCGATGCCCTCACGTCTCCCACGGGATTGAACTATTCCCGGGCGATCCTGTTTCAGCTGTCTTCCGACGGTAGTGTTCTGCAGCCCAAATTAGCCTTCGGTCCGGTGACGAGGAAGGACGCGAATGATTTGATGAAGCTTATGAAAAAAGGATCAAATGCGGAGAGTGGCGACGGGCGATTGAAAAGTGTCCGGGAGAAGTTCTGGAAACAGGTTGCCGATCATGAGATTCCCCTGGGCTGGAGCGAAGAATGCATCATTGCGAAGGCTTTCTCCGAGGGAAAGGCCATTAACTGCAAAGAGGGATGCAGCAAGATTCTGACCCATCCGAACAGCTTTTGCGCTCTCCATCCACAATCTTTTCTCGTCGTGCCTATGATCGTCAAAGGGGAGGTAAGGGGGGCAATATACGTTGACAACATGTTCAGGGAGAGAGAGTTCTCGGAGGAAGATATCCACCTGCTGACCATGTTTGCTTCCGAGGCGGGGCTCTCCCTGGAGAACTCGGAGCTCTACGAAAATCTGGAAAATGCGCTGGGTGACCTTCAGAGCACCCAGGACAGGCTCTTTCAGAGCGAGAAGCTCGCCGCCCTTGGTGAAATGGCTGCCCAGATGGCCCACGAGATCAAGAACCCCTTGACAGTGGTAGGTGGGTTTGCCTCCCGCATGCTCAAAAAAATCGAGGTGGAGAAATCGGATGCGGACTCGAAGGCGATCGTCAACTACGCCAAGGTGATCGTCAAGGAGGTGAACAGGCTCGAGAGGATTTTGAACGAGACGCTCCATTTCAGCAAAGTGGAGAAAAAACCCACGTTCAGGACGGTCCAGATACATTCACTGATCAAAGAGGTGCTCGCCCTCTTTCGGGAGGAGTTCGATGAGAGCTCCATAGAGGTGAAAACAGACTTTTCCCCCGCCGTGGATACTGTTGTTGTGGAGCCGGACCAGATCCGTCAGGTCTTCTGGAATATTATATCCAATGCGGAGCTGGCGATGGAAAAGGGGGGCGTCCTCACCGTGGAGACGAAGAAGGTGACAGAACCATTTGACGGTGTTGAGGTCATTGTCTCAGACACGGGAGGCGGGATTCCCCCTGAGATTACGGGCAATATTTTCAATCCTTTCTTCACGACGAGGCCGGGGGGAACGGGGCTCGGGCTGCCGATCGTGCACACGATCGTCACCCGGCACGGGGGGTTGATAAATCTCGATAACCGTGTGGGGTCGGGCGTGATCTTTCACGTGATCCTCCCCCAGGAACCGGAGAAAATCGTCGTCCGGCGGGAGAAAGAAAAGATGTTTCGAGGTGGAATTAATGGATTCAAGGATGAGACCGATCTCAGATAAAGTGAGAGAAGGGGTGAGGATCGATGAATCGGATGCCCTCTATCTCTTCGAGTCAGGGGATATCTTTTCCATCGGCGAGCTGGCAGCCGTTGCCAACGAGAGGAAAAACGGCAAGAATGCGCACTTCATAATCAACCGGCACATAAATCCCACGAATATCTGCGTCAACAGGTGCAAGTTCTGCGCTTTCAGCAAGGACAAAGACGAGGAGCTCGCTTACGCGATGACCCTTGACGAGGTCGTAGCGCGCACTGAGGAAGCAGTCTCGGCGGGGGCAACGGAGATTCATCTCGTTGGCGGGCTTCACCCGGACTGGCCCCTCGAAAATTATATCGAAATGCTGAAAGCGATCAAGGAGGTTTCTTCTGGTTTGCATATCCAGGGGTTTACCGCCGTCGAGATAGATTACTTCTCCCGGATCTCGGGGCATTCCCTCGAGGCGGTGTTTGGGAAACTCATCGACGCCGGTCTCGGAAGTCTTCCCGGCGGGGGCGCCGAGATATTTTCCCCTGCCGTGAGGGAAAAAATATGCCCCGAGAAGGTTTCCGGCGCCCGGTGGCTCGAGGTTATGCAATGCGCCCACAGGATCGGCTTGCGCACCAATGCGACGATGCTCTACGGCCACGTGGAAGAATTCCGGCACCGGGTCCAGCACATGGAACTTCTCCGCAGGGCCCAGGACGAGACGGGCGGCTTTCAGGCGTTCATACCCCTTGCCTTTCACCCGAAGAACACAGAAATATCAAAAGGTTACACCTCCGGATTGGATGATCTGAAAACCCTCGCCATCTCCAGGATCTACCTTGATAACTTCGATCACATCAAGGCATTCTGGATAATGGTGGGAGAGAAAATCGCCCAGCTGTCCCTCCTTTTCGGAGTCGACGATATAGATGGAACCGTCGTTGAGGAGAAGATCACGCACGCCGCCGGGGCAAGGACCGGGCAGGAGCTGACGGTGTCGGAGATCGTGGCTCTGATACGCCAGGCCGGTAGGATCCCCGTTCAGAGGGATACGCTGTACAACGTTGTGAAGGTGTGGAAT
>JABAOH010132878.1_pt2 | contig 18626 bp, 18 predicted proteins | sample 7062181 | NCBI WGS metagenome assembly JABAOH01 (sample SAMN14538630, study PRJNA623070) | marine sediment metagenome | biome: marine biome [ENVO:00000428]; feature: marine pelagic biome [ENVO:01000023]; material: deep marine sediment [ENVO:00002113]; isolation source: pool of 5 deep marine... | reverse complement strand
CTTCTTCGGGGGCGGCTTCTCCTTCTTCGGGGGCGGGTTCTCCTTCTTCGGGGGCGGGTTCTCCCTCTTCGGGGGCGGGTTCTTCGGGGACGCTCTCTGGAGCAGGTTCTTCGGGGTCGGGTTCTTCGGGAACGCTCTCTGCGGCGGCCAACTCTTCCTCGGTGACCACGCGGGGCTCTTCGGCGGTGGGCTCCTCAGCAGAAGGCGCTTCGGACGCAGCGACGTCTTCGCTCGCGACGTCGGGTTGACCGGTGGTCGTGTCTTTGGTGCCGTAGGCAAACCCGTTCGGGAGCAGCGGCCCACTGGTGAGGGACGCAAGAAGAGCCACCACCCAGAGGATCGAGAGCTTGCGGCGCACGTACGCCCGTGGGGTGATCGACATCTTCCCTCCGCCCAACCGTGTGGTCCGTCCACTATACGGTGCCGTCGTCGCGGCGCGCTCAGCGTGTTGTTTCATTTTTTTGGCCACTTCAGGCCCGTCTCGGAAACGCGACTTCGGGGTTTTTCGCGACCCCCCAACCGACTGGCGGCGTAATCGGTGTCGCGGCGGCTACCGAGAGGGGCGGAGCCCCGGACTCAAGCCGACTGCTCCTGAGGAGGCTCTGCGCCCAGCTCCTGGATGGGAATGAGGGCGGGATTGATCCGTTCCCGCACCACCTCGGCGTCGATGACCACTTGGGCGATGTCGGATCGCGAGGGGAGCTCGTACATCGTGTTGAGGAGAACTTCCTCGAGGATGGCCCGCAAGCCGCGGGCACCGGTGCCCCGTAGCCGTGCCTGATCGGCGACGGCGTCGAGAGCGTCGCCCGTGAACACCAGTTCGACTCCGTCCATCTCGAAAAACTTGATGAACTGCTTGGTCAGCGCATTCTTAGGCTCAAGTAGAACTTGAACCAGCGCGGCCTCGTCCAGGTCGTCGACTGTGGCGACCACCGGGAGGCGGCCGACGAACTCGGGGATGAGGCCGTACTGCATGAGGTCCTCGGGCAGCACCTCGGCGAGCACCTCGCCGGACCGATACTCAGAGCGAGGGTGGATCTCAGCGTCGAAGCCGACCGAACGCTTGCCGATCCTGTGGTCGATGACCTGTTCGAGTCCGGCAAAGGCGCCGCCACAGACGAACAGCATGTTCGTGGTGTCGATCTGAATGAATTCCTGGTGGGGATGTTTGCGACCGCCCTGGGGCGGGACGGAGGCGACGGTGCCCTCCAGAATCTTGAGGAGCGCCTGCTGCACGCCTTCCCCGGAAACGTCCCGGGTGATCGAGGGGTTCTCGGCCTTGCGGGCGATCTTGTCGATCTCATCGATATAGATGATCCCGGTCTCCGCCCTCTTCACGTCGTAGTCGGCCGCCTGAATGAGCTTGAGGAGGATGTTTTCGACATCCTCTCCAACGTAACCGGCCTCGGTCAGAGCGGTGGCATCGGCGATTGCGAATGGCACATTGAGCATTCGGGCCAGCGTCTGGGCAAGCAAGGTCTTGCCTGAGCCGGTGGGCCCGATGATGAGGATGTTGGACTTCGAGAGTTCGATGTCGTCTTTGCCCCGCAGGCCGGCCCGCACCCGCTTGTAGTGGTTGTAGACCGCTACCGCGAGGATCTTCTTGGCCTGATCCTGCCCGACCACGTAGTCATCGAGGAACTCGTAGATCTCGTTGGGCTTGGGGAGCTCCGCGAACGGGACCTCCTCGGTCTCCACCAGCTCTTCTTCGATGATCTCGTTGCAGAGATCGATGCACTCGTCACAGATGTAGACGCCCGGGCCGGCAATGAGCTTCTTCACCTGCTTCTGCGATTTGCCGCAGAAGCTGCACTTGAGAAGATCGCTGCCTTCGAGCTTGGCCACCCGCTAGCTCCCCGACGCCACCGCAGCCAGCTCCCGGCCGGCCAGCACCGTGTCGACGACGCCGTATGCCTTGGCTTCGACGGCCGTCATCCAAAAGTCGCGATCGGTGTCGATACGGATCTTCTCGATGTCCTGGCCGGTGTGCTTGGCGAGGATCTGGTTCATCTCCTCCTTGACCCGGATGATCTCCTTGGCGTGGATCTCGATGTCGGTGGCCTGGCCCTCGAGACCGCCGATGTGGGGCTGGTGGAGCATGATCCGCGAGTGGGGCAGGGCAAAGCGCTTGCCCTCAGCGCCGGCCGCTACCAACACTGCAGCTGCCGAAGCCGCCTGACCCATGCAGTAGGTGGCCACGTCGGGCCGAATGAAGTGCATCGTGTCGTAGATCGCCATCAGCGAGGTCATGACGCCGCCCGGCGAGTTGATGTAGAGGGCGATGTCCTTCTCGGGGTCCTCTCCCTCCAGGTGGAGGAGCTGCGCCATGATGAGGTTGGCCACCGTGTCGTCGATCGGCGTGCCCAGGAAGATGATGCGCTCCTTCAGCAGGCGGCTGTAGATGTCGAAGGCCCGTTCGCCCCGGCTCGTCTGCTCTACGACCGTCGGTACCAGGTAGTCCACCATCTCGCTCATTCCATCACCTCCGTCGAGCCACCTTCTTCGGTGGCCTCCTCGGGGAGGAGCACCACCGGACTGCCGCTGGCATCCACCGGAACCGCGCTCTCGACCACTGCGTCGAGGGCCTTCTGCCGAAGGATATCACCGACCAGCGCTTGCACCTGATCACGCTCCACCATTGCCTGACGAACCTCTTCGACCGGCCGGTCGGCGGCGGCGGCCAGCCGGTGGATGGCGTCGTCGACCTCGTCGGCCTCCACCTCGATATCCCGTGCTGCGGCAACGGAGTCGAGCAGGATCCGCACCTTCAGGTTCCTGGTGGCCTGGGCGCGCAGATCGGCGAGCAGCTGCTCCTGGTCCTGCCCAACCGCTTGCAGGTAGGAATCGAGGCCCACTCCTTGCGACTCCAGCCGGTGAAGGAGGGAGTGGAGGAGGTTCTCCATCTCGGCACCAACCAGCGAGTCGGGCAACTCGAGTTCGACCTCTTGGAGCAGCGCATCGATCACCTTGGAGCGAAGCTCGGCACGGCCGGCAGCCTTCTTGAGCTCACCCAGCTCGGCGCCAAGGCTGGTGCGGAGCTCGTCCATCGAACCGAACTCAGAGACCTCGGTGACCCACTCATCGGTGACCTCGGGCAGCTTCTTGGAGCGCACACCCTTGACTAGAACCTGAAGCTCGGCGGTGAGGCCGGCGTGATCACCGAATCCGGCCGGCAGCTCGGCTACGAACTTGCGAATGTCGCCCGCCGTCGCGCCCTCGAGGGGCTCGTCGAGACCGGGGATGAACGACCGGGACCCTACCTCGTAAAGAAGGTCGGAAGCCGAGGCCTCCTCGATACGGCTACCGCCCCGCATGGCGTTGATATCGATGAGCACGTAGTCGCCCTGGGCGGCCGGTCGCACGGTCTCCTCCAGCTCGGCGAACTGATGGCGCAGCCGCTCTATCTGCTCGCCGATCTCCTCATCTGTGACCTCGATCGATTCGATCTCGACGGGCCTCTCCGCAACATCGGGAGGGTTGTCGACCGTGGGCCAGAGAGTCACCTTGATGTCGACCTCTAAGCCGTCTCCGGAGTCACGGGTGTCGGTCAGGGCGGGGATGGTCGCCGGCACCAACTCGGCCTCGCTCAGGGCGGAGTCGATGATCCCGGGAAGCACGTCCTCCAGTGCCTCGGTGCGTAGACGTTCCGAGCCGACGGCGGCCTCGACGAGGCGGCGCGGGGCCTTACCGGGCCTAAACCCTTTGATCTTGACATCGGCGGCCAGGCGGCGAGCGGCACGGTCTTCGGCTTGGGTGAGCTCGGCGCCGGGGATACGCACGGTCAGCACGCGCTCGAAAGGCCCGGATTCAGTGAGTGTCGTGTCCAAAACCCAGCTCCTGCGTCGGCGGGCGCGCCTCGGCGCCCGTCGTTCGGGGTGACCGAGGGGACTCGAACCCCCGACCTCCGGGACCACAACCCGGCGCTCTAACCAACTGAGCTACGGTCACCACGCTCTGGATCGCCGGAAGCCCGGCCGGTCCAGTGCCCCCGGGAGGATTCGAACCCCCGACCAAGAGCTTAGAAGGCTCCTGCTCTGTCCTCTGAGCTACGGGGGCGAGCTCGCACCCTGTCGAGCGGGTGAAGGGAATCGAACCCTCGTCGCCAGCTTGGAAGGCTGGAGCTCTACCACTGAGCTACACCCGCAAGCCGCCGCCGCATTGTAGAGGCGCCCCATCCGGGGCAGGCGAAGAGCAGTCCTCTCTCAGAGAAGAGCCGATGAACTCGGTCGGGCTGGCCGGATTTGAACCGGCGACCTCCTGCTCCCAAAGCAGGCGCGCTAACCAAGCTGCGCCACAGCCCGCGCCGGACCATTGTGGCACCCCGGGACCAAACCCAACGGCGCCGCCGTAGGATGGCCGAGGGAGAGAGCCGTGGCCTCAGTCCGCCTGGAGAGCATCACCGTCATCTTCGATGGCGTCCCGGCGTTGCGCGCCCTGGATCTCGACGTGCGGGACGGCGAGCTGCTGGCCATTCTCGGCCCCACCGGAGCCGGCAAGTCCACGGTCTTGCGGGTGGTCGCCGGGCTCGACCGTCCGACGAGCGGGGATGTGTTCATCGGCGAAGCCCGCGTGAACGACCTGTTGCCGAGTCAACGCAACGCGGCGATGGTCTTTCAGGAGAACGCCTTGTACCCGATGTTGACGGCGCGAGGGAACGTGGCGTTTCCGTTGCAGGTGGCGCACGTGAGTCGCGCCGAGGTCGATCGACGCGTGAAGGCCGAGAGCCGGGTACTGGCCATCTCCCACATCCTGGAGCGCAAACCGGGAGAGCTGGCCGCCGGCGAGCAGCAGCTGGTGCAGGCGGCCAAAGCCATGGTCCGGGTTCCCCACGTATTCCTCATGGACGAGCCTCTCGCCCGGCTCGATCAGGCGCAGCGGGTCGCCATGCGGCGCGAGCTGCGACTCCTCCAGCAGGGCTACGGCGTCACCACGCTGTACGTGACCAACGACCAGGCCGAGGCCATGGCCCTGGCCGATCGGATCGCCGTGCTGGCGGAGGGTCGGCTCGAGCAGATGGGGGCACCGCTCGACCTGTATCGGAACCCTGGGTCGGAGGTCGTCGCCGGGCTGGTGGGGTCCCCTCCCATGCGGATCGTCGACGCCCGGGTGGAGCGGGACCGACCCGGATTCCAGGTGGTGGCCGGGCGGTTGCGCCTCAAGGCCTGGCCGGCCGCCCTCGAGCGATATGTGGGCAGACCCATCCGGCTCGGGGTCCGCCCCGAGGACGTTCACCCCGATCCCAACGGCACCCAAGCCGCGGTGGGGGCGGTGCAGAATCTGGGAGACCGCGGCTTCGCCGATCTCGACTTCGGCGACGGGGTGGTCCTGCAGATGCGCGTCGAGGGGCCTCCGCCCCGGCCGGGAGCGCTCCTCGGGGTTCGGGTGGGCAGGGCCCATCTCTTCGACCCCGCCGGTGGCGGATCCCTGGGTGTCGTCGAGAACTAGGGCGCCCGAGGGTCGGGGGCCGTGAGGCCGCGAGGCGCCCTGCTGGTAACCTCGTCGGTGGGTCGCTAGCTCAATTTGGCAGAGCAACGGACTCTTAATCCGTAGGTTGTGGGTTCGAGTCCCACGCGACCCACGCGGGCGTAGCCGAACTGGTATAGGCGCCAGACTTAGGATCTGGTGGGCTTCGGCCCATTGGGGGTTCGAGTCCCTCCGCCCGCACCGGGCGTGCCGGTCGGCAGGACCGGCTAGCCGTCGGTCCCCGGCATCGGCACCGATTCGTCGCTCTCGAACAGCCCCACGGCGTTGCCCTCGGAGTCAAGGCAGTAGGCCGAGTAACCCACGCCGGGGATCGGCGTCTTGGGAATGGTGACCGTACCCCCCGACGCCTCTACTTTTGCGATGGCCTCGTCGATCGAACGGACGTCCATGATGATGACCGGGGTCCGGAAGTCGTCCCGCCTGCGGGCCAGCGCGCCGTCGATGCCGGGCTGGTCGCCGGGTCCGGTCGTGATGAGCCAATACTCGATCGGACCTTCCCACTCCTGGAACTCCCAGCCGAAGGCCGCGGCGTAGAAGCGCTTGGCCCGCTCGGGTTCGTCTACCGGGATCTCGAAGTGCACCGGACGTCCCATCACCCCTCCCTTTCCAGGCTCGGCCCGACCCTACCCGACCGGTCCGCTCCCCAGCTTGGCGGCCAGCGCCCGCAGCGCCCGGGCCCGGTGGCTGACCTCGTGCTTCTGCTCCGGTGTCAGCTGGGCGAGCGTCCGCCCCGCCTCGACCTCGAACACCGGGTCGTATCCGAACCCACCCTCGCCGCGCGGCGCGGCGGCAATGGCTCCTTCCAGCACCCCCTCGGCCACCACCTCTCCACCGCCCGGTACCACCAGGGCCACCACGGTCCGGAACCGCGCCGAACGGTCTTCGACGCCGTCGAGGACTTCCAGCAACTTGGCCACGTTCTCCCCATAGGTCGCGTCCGGTCCGGCGAACCGGGACGTATGCACCCCGGGCTCACCATCCAGAGCGTCGACCTCGAGCCCGGTGTCGTCGCTGAGCGCAGGCAGACCGGTGGCCACCGCGACGGCTCGAGCCTTCAGAAGCGCGTTCCCCTCAAGCGTCTCCTCGGTTTCGGGGACCTCCGGCCAGTCAAGGCCGCGCACGATCTCCACCGACCCGGGGAGCAAGGCCAGGACCTCTTCCACTTCCCGTACCTTGTCCGGGTTGCAGGAGGCGACGACCAGCCGGTCAAGCTTCAGGACCCCACCGCCTCGGCCTGGATCCGAACCAACTCCCCGATGCCCTTGGCGGCCGCGTCGAGCATCTCGTCAAGACGGTCACGGGAGAAGGGGACGCCCTCGGCCGTGCCCTGCACTTCGATGAGATCGCCGGAGCCGGTCATCACCACGTTGGCGTCGACCTCGGCCCCGACGTCTTCCTCATAGGACATATCGAGCAGGACCTCGCCGGCGACGATTCCGACGCTCACGGCTGCGCAATGATCGACGATGGGGTTCTTGGGCACCTTCTTGTCGGCCGTCGCCCACTCGAACGCATCGTGGAGGGCCACCCAGGACCCGGTGATCGCCGCGGTCCGGGTGCCCCCATCGGCTTGCAGCACGTCGCAGTCGACCCGCATCGAGGTCTCCCCCATCGCCTCCAGGTCGACGACGGCCCGCAGCGATCGCCCGATCAGCCGCTGGATCTCCTTGGTGCGCCCACCCGATATCGATCCCCTCGAGATCCGCTCCCTGCTGGATCCCGGCAGCATGGCGTACTCGGCCGTCACCCAGCCGGCCCCGCCTCCTCGCAGCCAGGGCGGCACGTCGGGTTCGAATGACACCGTGCACAGGACGATGGTCCGGCCCATCGTCATGAGCACCGAGCCGGGTGTCATCTCGGTGTAGCCCCGCTCGATGCGAATTGGTCGGAGCTCCTCGTTGCCCCTGTCCCTCACACCTCTACCTCCATATCCGGCTCGGCGGTCGCCACCGGACCATCGAATTCCACTCGCGCCTCGGCAAGCGAGCGCTCGGCATCCAGGCTAGGGATCAGGTGGGTCAACAGCAGGCGCTCACAGCCCGCTCGAGCGGCCAGGGCCCCGGCCTCGCCGGCGGTCAGGTGATGGGGATAGGGCTGCCCACCCAGCTCTCCCTGGAAGGTGGCCTCGCACAGGAGCAGGTGAGCCCCCTCGGCCAAACGGGGCAACCCGCCGCCCGGTCCGGTATCCGCCGAGTAGACGAGGATCCGGCCATCGGCCTCGGCCCGCACCGCCACCGTGGGCACCGGGTGAGCGGTGCGGGCGAACGAGAGCTGGACCGCACCGACCAGCGCCGAATCCCCCTCGGTCACCGTGCGCCAATCGAAGATCTTCCACACCGCATGGTCGTCGCCGGCGTCGAGAAAGGCGGCCACGGCCTGAGCGCCTCCCTCGGGAACGTACATCGGCAGGCGGTGACGATCCGGTCCATAGGCCAGGTAGTGGAAGAGCGCCAGCAGGTCGGCGCTGTGATCGGGGTGGCGGTGTGAGATCACCGCCGCTGCGAGGTGGGCCGGATCGGAATGCTCCAGCAGCCGCATGAACGTCCCCGGCCCGGCATCGATGAGGATGTCGGTGGCGCCGCTTCGGATGAGGAAGCCGGAGGCCGGCCGCCCGCGGGCGGCGTAGCTGCCGGCCGAGCCGAGAACTACCAGCCGCACCTACTCGATCGCCCTGAAGAAGGCCCGGGTGGCGGCGGTGAAGGTCACCACCCCCAGGATGGCGGTGACGGCGAACGCTTGCCCGATGTCCCCCCACGCCCAGCCGTCGTTGGTCACGGCGCGAATCGCCTCCACGATGTAGGTGATCGGGTTGAACTGGGCGACCGTGTCCAGCCAGTCGGGCAGGAGCGCCGAGGGCATGAACGAGGTGGAGAGGAACAGCACCGGGAACGTGATGAGGATGCCCAGCATCATGGTCAGCTCGGCGTTCCCGGTCCGCAGCGCGATGATGTTGGACAACCCGGCCCAGGCGATCCCGAATGCGGCCGCCATCACCATGATCAGCAGCACTCCGGGGATCCCGGTCTGGAAGCGAACCCCCATGGCGAACGAAACCGCCACCACGATGAAGGCCTGGGCCATGATGCGGCTTCCGTCGGCGAGGACTTTGCCGAACAGGATGCTGTGGCGGTGGATCGGTGCGATCAGGAACTTGTCGAGCAGCCCCTCCTCCATGTCGGTGACCATGCCCATCCCAGACTGGAAAGCGGAGTTGAGGGCGGTGAGGGCGATGATGCTGGGCGCCAGGAACTGGAGGTAGGTGTCGTACTGGGGCAGCAAGTCCCCCACCCGGTCGAACACCTGGCTGAACAGGACCAGGAACAGAAGGGGCTGGAACAGGCTGAAGAAGAGCAGCAGCGGAACTCGGACCAGCTTGCGCATGTGCCGGCCCCACAGCACCCGGCTCTCGTCGAGGGTGCGCAGCACTACTGCCTCCTCCTCCGGCTCAACGCGTGCCTGCTGGGCGGCTTGACCTCCTCGACACGAAGGCGATCGCCGGTATGGCGTAAGAACACGTCGTCCAGGCGGGGCTCGGCGAGCTCGAAGCGAGCTACCGGAACCCCGGCCGCGTCGAGGCCGCGGACGATCTCGGGGAGGCGAGCCCCTCCGTCCCGAACGAAGACGGCCAGCGACTGATCGAAGGCCTGGATGTCCCCCACGTCGGAGAGCCCGGCCAGGTAGTTGCGGGCCGCATCCAGCTGGCCGTCGCCGGCCTGCGGTGCCAGCGTGATCGTGATCGAATCACCGCCCAGCTCGTCCTTCAAAGCCTCCGCCGACCCCTCAACGACGATGTGCCCGTGGTCGATGATCGCCAGCCGCTCGGTCAGCTCGTCGGCCTCCTCCATGTACTGGGTGGTGAGGAAGATCGTCACCCCGTCGGCATTGAGGCTCTTCAGATAGGTCCACAGGGCCCGCCGGTTCTGGGGGTCCAGTCCGGTCGTGGGCTCGTCGAGAAACAGGATCCGGGGACGGTGCACCAGTGCCTGGGCCAAGTCCAGCCGGCGTCGCATCCCTCCGGAGAAGGTCCCGGCCCGGCGGTCGGCGACGTCGGTGAGCTGGAACACCTCGAGCAGCTCGTCGGCCATAGCACGGGCGCTCGGGGCAGGGACGGCGTGTAGCCGTCCTTGGAGGATGAGGTTCTCACGGCCCGTCAGGTCGTCGTCGACCCCGATGAACTGGGCGGCGTACCCGATGCGCTTGCGGACCTCCTCGGGCTCGGCGCTGACATCGAGTCCGTCGACGAAGGCTCTGCCCTCGGTGGCGGCGAGAAGGGTGACGAGGATGCGGATTACGGTGGTCTTGCCGGCGCCGTTGGGCCCGAGAAAGCCGAACACCTCGCCCTCGTCGACCGCGAACGAGATCCCCTCCACGGCCCGTACTCCGCCTGGGTACACCTTGACCAGATCCTCCACTTCGATCAGGGCCATGGGTGCATGATGGCGAGACCGGCCCGTCCTGCAAAGTCCCGGCCGGCCCCCTGGGGCCCTGCGGCCGCCCGAACGCCCCCGAGTCGCTCAGACGGCTCCCTGATCCCTTCCGGGCAGCGGTCCGACGTCGGCGGCGGGGAGCCCGGCGATGTCGGGAGGGAAGATGAGGTCGAGCGTCCAGTCGATGGCGACTCGCGCCTTTCGGAGCAGCGTCGGCAGCCGCATCAGGTAGTAGCTCCGCCACAGGAACCAGGCCACGAAACCCGACACCTTGATGGTCATCACCGTGCCCACGGCATTGCGATGGCCCAGCGACACCAGCTGCCCCACGGTCCGGTAGCGGAATGGCTTCACCGATGAGCCTCCGAGAATCGCGATGAGATGCTTGCCCAGGTAGCGGCCCTGGCGCACGGCGTGCTGCGCCGTCGGCGGGCACACCCCCCCGTGACCGTCGGGCACCGCGGCGATGTCGCCCAGGGCGAAGACCCCGGGGCCGGTGCGGAGCATTGTGTCGACCACGATCCGGCCCGAGTGGTCGGTCTCGAGGCCGAGACCTTCGGCCAGCGGGCCGGGCCGTACGCCGGCCACCCAGATCGTGGTCCCGGTCTCGACCCTGGTGCCATCGTCGAGGGCCACATGCGCTCGGCCTACCTCGGTCACCTTGCGCCCCAGGATCAGCTCGACACCGCGACGCTCGAGCGCCTGGGCCGCCGCCCGGCTCAATCCGGCCGGCAAGTTGGGCGTGACCCGCTCCACGGCATCGATCAGCACCAGGTGAGGGCGAGGCGCCGTCGGGTAGAACTTGGGAACGGCATCGGCGAGGAAGTCGGCCAACCCGGCCGCCAGTTCGGCGCCGGCATACCCGGCCCCCACGATGGCGATCGTGGTCAGCCGCGCATCCCGCTCCTCGGCGGCGGCCTCGAGGAGGGCCACCACCCGGCGGCGGAGGCGGAGGGCATCGAGGATGGACTTGAACTCCACCGTGTTCTCCGGGACGCCCGGAACACCGAACCCGGCCGGCACCGACCCGGCCGCCAGCACCAGCGCGTCGCCCCCGAGCGAGATCGACCGGACGCCGACGTCGGGCATCACCTCGGCCGTCCGTCGGGCAACGTCGACGGCTGTGACCTCACCAATGACCACTCGCGCCTGCGGGCAGAGCTGCCGAAGCGGAGAGGTGATGTGACGGGGTTCAACGTCTCCCGAAGCCACCTCGGCCAGCATCGGGGTGAACAGGAGGAAGTTCTCCCGGGAGACCAGGGTGACCTCGGCCCGGTCCCCGAGGCGCCGGGCGGCCTCCACCCCGGCAAAGCCGCCCCCGATAATGACGACTTTCGGCTTGGTCATCTTGGATCCGCCCCCTCTCGGCCTGGGTCACTGTAGGCCGGTCCGGTAGATTCTCTCCCGCCATGGCGGCTCTCGAGTTCCATCCCGTCACCCCCGAGCGCTGGGCCGACCTCGAGGAGCTGTTCGGCCCCAGTGGCGCCTACTCCGGCTGCTGGTGCATGTGGTCGCGCCAGACCAGCCGGGAATTCGACCAGCACCACGGTGAAGACAACCGAGCGGCACTGCAACGCCTGGTGGAGGGGGGCCGGCCTCCCGGCCTGCTCGCTTACCGGGACGGGGCGCCGGTCGGCTGGGTATCGGTCGGGCCCCGCCCAGATTTCGGGCGCCTCAACCGCTCACCGGTCACCAAAGCCGTCGACGACGTCCCGGTGTGGTCGATCGTGTGCTTCTACATCAAACGGGGCCGGCGCGGGGAGGGAATCGCCCGCGCCCTCCTCGACGCCGCCGTCGACTACGCCCGGTCCCAAGGGGCGGAGGCCGTCGAGGGCTATCCCCTCGACAAGGAGAAGGCGGCCAACTCCGAGGCGTGGTGGGGCCTCGCCGCCATGTTTCGCGACGCCGGTTTCACCGAGATCGCCCGGCGCTCTCCGACCCGGCCGCTGATGCGCAAGCTCACCTACTGACGGCCCCTTTCGGCCCCAGCGGCCCGTTCCCTAGACCAGCAGCAGCGCCACCACCCCCACCACCGCCGCCGGGAACAGGACCAAGCCGGTGATTCGAGCCACCCGCCGGCTTCCCAGGGCAAGCACCAGCCCGCCCTTGACGGCGGTGTTGACCGCAACGGCCGCCAGGACGGCCCGCGCCGCCGAGGTGGGATCCAGCCCGTCCCGCACCAGGTTGGCCATAGACAGGGTGATGGCGTCGACGTCGTTGATGCCGCTGACCGCACCCACGGCCACCAGCGAGGCGTCCGAGACCCGATCGAGCAGCAATGCCGAGATGAAGACGATCAGGGCGTACAGGGCGCCGAACTGGAGGGCGATCCCCAGGGTCAGCGGGTTGCGAAACCGGGGACCTTCTTCGTCAGACGTGCCCCCGGCCGCGGGCCGCCACAGCCACCACACCGCCACGCCGGCGACCATCACGAACAGCAGCGCCAGCGGAACTGCCAGCTCCCGGGCCAGGTCGGGCGCCACCACCTGGGCCTCGACGAAGACCCGCGGATACATGATCGCCGAGGCGCCGAGGATCCCGCCGGTGAGCGCCGCCCGCAAGCCACGCTCGGCCTTCGACATACGGCTGAATCCCAGGGTGACGGCGGTCGACGATACGAGGCCGCCGGTCACGCCGGTCAGCCCCAGTCCCCGCGAGCCGAACAGACGCACCGAGACGTAGCCGACCAGGCCGATGCCCGACACGAACACGACCATCAGCCAGGTCTCAAACGGGTTGAACGCCTCGAGCGGTCCGAAGTCCTCGTTGGGAACTAGGGGCAGGATGACGGCCGAGATCACTCCGAACTGGAGGACGGCCCGGACGTCCTCGTCCGAGAACCGCGCCGAGAGTTGGTGAAGGTACTCCTTGGACCGCAGCAGCGCCGCAGTGCCCACGGCCAGCGCCGAGGCCACCACCAGTTCCTCGGCCCACGCCAGCACCCCCACCACGTACACGATCACCGCCGCCGCTTCGGTCGTGGTCCCCCAGTCGCTGGTCCGCTGGGAACCGACGACGTAGGCGGCGATGAGCAGCCCCGCATACGCCAGCGTGGATGCGATGAACGCGCCGTTGCCGTAGCGGTCGCCGAAGAAGGCGGCTGCGGCGCCCCAGAGCCCGTAGAAGGCAAAGGTGCGGGCGCCGGCGTACGTGGCCGTTTCCTCCCGTCCCAGCTGGCGCTCGAGACCTACCGCGGCGCCGAGGCCGGCGGCGGCGAGGAAGGCGACGACGATCTCGCCCGTCGTCTCCATGTCGCCAACTTACACCCGGTCCCCTCAGACCACCCGGGCTGGAAGTCCCGCTGTGCCCGCCGATGGCCTAGCGTGGCGGGCGCGAGAGGGCCCCGTGAGCAACCACACCGACGCCCCAGAGCCGGGCGACACCGCCTGGTACCGGATCGATCCGGGCGACATGGAGCCCGGTTCGGTCACGATGGTGGTGGTGGCCGATCGGGCGCTTGCCGTGAGCCGAACCGCCGACGGGAGCTGGGGTGTCCTCGACAACCGCTGCCCGCACCAGGGCGGCCCGCTGGGCGAGGGCCAGATCGAGAACGGCTGCCTGATCTGCCCCTGGCACGGCTACGAGTACGACCCAGTCGACGGACAACCGCCGGGCGGCTACGACGATTGGGCCACCGCCTACCGCGTGGAAGAGCGCCCGGACGGGTTGTACGTCGAGCTCCCGGTGCCGCTGGAGCGGGTCACGCTCATGGATCAGATGGTCGAGGTGATGACCGACTGGGGAGTCGACACCGTGTTCGGGATGGTGGGGCACTCCAACCTGGGCCTGGCCGACGCGATGCGCAAGGCCGAGGACGAGGGCCGCCTCACCTACATCGGCATCCGCCACGAGGGGGCGGCCGCGTTCGCCGCCAGCGCCTACGCCAAGCTGACCGGCCGCCCGGCCGCCTGCTTCTCGATCGCCGGGCCGGGCGCCACTAACCTCCTCACCGGTTTGTGGGATGCCCGGGTCGACCGGGTACCGATCCTCGCCCTGACCGGCCAGATCCAGACCCAGGTGCTCGGTCCGGGCGCATTTCAGGAGATCCCCCTGGGGGCCGCATTCGAAGCGGTGAGCGAATGGAGCCAGACCGTGCTCGCCGCCGAGAACGCCACCGAGCTGATGGCGCTGGCCCTCAAGCACGCCATCGTCGAGCGGGACGTCGCCCACCTGATCTTTCCCGACGAGGTNNGGCTCGCCCAGACCGGGATCGCCCCTCCGTCGGAGGAGCTGGCCCGGGCCGTCGACCTGCTCACCGGGGCCGAGCGGCCGGTGATCATCGCCGGCAACGGCGCTCGACCGTTCGCCGACGAGATCATCCGGCTGGCCGAGCAGATCGATGCCCCGGTGATCACCACCTTCAAGGCCAAGGGCCTCCTCAACGACGACCATCCGCTCGCCTGCGGGGTGCTGGGACGGTCGGGGACCCCGGTGGGATCGGCGGTGATGGGCCGCAGCGATGCGCTGCTGGTAGTGGGGGCATCGTTCTCCAACCACACCGGCATCTCCCAGAACAAGCCGACCATCCAGATCGACTTCGACCGCATGATGCTGGGCAAGTTTCATCCGGTCGACATACCGCTGTGGGGGGAGATCGGCCGGACGCTGGAGCTCCTGTGCGACGCCCTTCCCTCCCGGGAACGGCCCGCGCAGCGCGACGACATAACCCGCCGCCGGGCCCGGTGGCGGGCCGAAAAGGAGAAGCGGGCCCACAAGACCGACCCCATGGGCCGCATGCACCCGGCCGCCCTCTTCGCAGTCCTGGGTGAGGTCGTGCCGGAGGATGCGGTGATGCCGGTCGACGTGGGCAACAACACCTACGCCTTCGGGCACTACTTCGAGTGCAAGCGCCAGGACGTGCTGATGTCCGGCTATCTGGGGTCCATCGGCTTCGCCTTCCCGGCGGCGATGGGGGCTTGGGCGGCCACCAACGGGTCGCGCAAGGTCGTGTCGATCTCCGGCGACGGCGGGTTCGGCCAGTACATGGGCGAGTTCACCACCGCGGTCAAGTACGGCATGCCCATCACCCACGTGCTGCTCAACAACGACGAGCTGGGCAAGATCAGCCGGGAGCAGATCGGGGCCCTCCGCCCGGTGTGGCAGACCAGCCTGCACAACCCCGACTTCGCCGAATACGCCCGAATCTGTGGAGGGCAGGGCTTCCGGGTGAACGAGGTCGACGAGCTGGCCCCAGCCCTACGGGCGGCCCTGGCCGTCGAGGACGGGCCGACGCTCGTCGAAGTGCGCGTGTCGGCCCGAGACACGTGAGGTGGGCCGCCGCCGTCGCCCTGGTCGGTCTGGCGGCCGCCTGCGGGGATTCCTCGACCGGAGAGTCCGAGCCTGCGCCGGCGCCGGTCGAAGACACGATCCCCGTCGACACCGGATCGGCGGCTGATGGCTGTGCCGACGTCATCGACGCCCGGGCGGAACGCCGGGAAGACGGCGGCTACGCCTTTGCGGTCACGGTGAGCTCTCCGGACACCGGATGGGAGAAGTACGCCGACGAATGGCAGGTCCGGGCCACCGACGGCACCGTCCTCGGCACCCGGACGCTTGCCCACCCCCACGTCGACGAGCAGCCCTTCACCCGATCCCTGGACGGAGTGGACATCCCCGAGGGCGTCGATCGGGTAATGATCGTGGCCCGTGACTCGGTGGAGGGGTATTGCGGCCAGTCCTTCACCCTGGAGCTCTAGGTGCTCGCCGCGTTCATACTCTTCGGCTTCGGAGTCCTGGTGTACCGCACCGGCCAACAGGCCGGCGCCGGGACCCTGCGGCGTGACTCCTGGTTCGCCTTTCGATCTGCCTGGGCCACGAAGAGCGACGAGGCGTGGGACCTGTCCCACCGGGTGGTTGCTCCGTACATGCGGGCGGCCGGAACGATTGGAATCGTCGGGGGTATCGCCCTCGTTCCGTTCTCGCTCGGTGCGGTGGCCGAGTCCGACATCCCCACCGCCGTCATCTCGATCGTCGCCGGCGGCTCACTGATCGGAGTCCTGGTGGTGGGGGCCTTCCGGGCCCGCCAGGCCGTCCAGGACCTTCCCGGAGACGACTAGCAGCTGCGCCGCCGGACTCCGGCTCGGGCTTCTTACTCTTCGCGGGCGCGGAGGTAGGCGACGCCGAAGCCAGCGACTGCCACCACGGCCACCGCCGCCAGCGCCGCGATCACGATGACCGTCGTCGAGTCGCCGTCGTCGGAGGTCTCCGAAGGCGCGGTGGCCGCCTCCCGCAGCATCTCGTCCATGTGGTCGATGTGCTGGTCGTTGGCGAGGATTTCCCCGTATTTGGCGACGACGGTCTCGGTCCAGAACTCGGTGTCGGCCATGTTGCGATGGCACCCCATGCACACCCCGGTCCGCTCCATGCGTTCCCGCTGGTCCTGGCTCAGCGGACCCGAGTCCGGCCAATGGGACCCGACGATCTGGAGCTGCTCCCCGTCCCGGGACACGATCTGGCTCCAGTCGATGTTCAGCTCGGGAATGGCGGGTATCTGTGGCTGGGTCTGCTCCGGCCAGACGCTGCCGTCCGGCAGCTCGAGGTCGACGAAGACGTCCTCGGGGTAGCGGCGCTGGTAGCGGCCGTCCTGAATCCCGTAGCCGAGCGCCTTGGGGTCGCTGTGACAGCTCTCACAGGTGCGGGCGATGCGGGTCGCCGAGTGGGGCTGCACCGGAGCCATGTCGATGGCGAGCTGTCCTCCCTCGGCGGTCTCACTACCCGGCGGCGTCGTGCCCACGGCGTTGTGGAGAAGGACCTCGCCGTCGGGCCCGATGACCGTCTTCACCACCTGGCAGCCCGGCATCAGGGGAGTGACCCGGCCCTCGCCGTTCAAGCCCAGGATCGGCTCCTCCCAGCGGAGGTAGGAGCGAGACTCGTTCACCTCGCCCGGTGACTCGCCGGGCGAGGTGCCCAGGATGACGCCCGGCGACGTAATCGCCTCATCGGCCTCTTCGGGGTGCTCGGCGATGGTGCGGCCATCGGCGAAGCGGGTGTTGCCGATGGCCACCCAATCGGTGGCGGCGACACCTTCGCCGTAGTTGGCCTGGACATGGCACCCGTAGCATTGCGGCGCCCAATCCGAGTGGCAGGCGTAGCACTCCAGCTCGTCGATGTGGGGAGCCACCGACGACATGGCGACCTCACTGGCCTCGCTCTTCCATTCGTCGGCGACCTTGATGTTCTTCAGCACCGGGACCTCGTAGTCCCGTCCGGTGGCCGAGTGCACGATCACTGCGTTGCCGACCCGGACCACGTTGCCGAAGGGGTTGCCCCGGGCGGTCAGCAGATAGCCGTCCTCCGCGTCGTACACCGTGGCGTTGCCCTGGAAGGGAAGCAGCTCGTCGGTCACGCCGCGGGGCGTCTCCGGCAGCTCCCGGCCGAACTCCTCCCCGTAGCCGATCGGCAGCTCCCAGGGGTACAGGTCGGGGGTGCCGTGGCAGTCTGCGCACTCGATCTCCACCTGCGCCAGCGTGGTACCGAAGATGTTGCCGTCGCCGTGCATGTCGGCGCTGGTGTGGCAGTCCTGGCACAGCATGCCCCCCTCGGGGTTGCCGGCACGGCTCTCCTGCTGGTGATGGAGGTCGTCCTTGATGAAGAGGTACTTCTTGGTGTGCAGGGGCGGCTGGGCCTCGCCGCTCTCGCTGAACGGCGACCCGTAAGGGAACTCCATCAGGCCCTGGTAGGTGACCCCGATGCGCTTGCCCCGGTTGTGGCACGAGACGCAGGTCTCGGTGGGAATGCCGTTGTTGGCCTCCCGGGTGCCCTGGATGATGTGGGAGAGCATGTGCCCCGGCTCGTCCTTGGCAACGGTGGGATCGCCGCCCTCGTAGAAGCCCTCGTTGCTGTAGGGGATGTGGCAGGAGGAGCAGCCCATCCCCCGGTAGTCGCCCCGGGCCAGCCGTCCCTTGATGCCCACGTGGCAGCGCTGGCACTGCTGACGCTGGTAGGTGAATCCGGACAGGAACGGATCGTCCAGGATCTCCTCGAGCGTGGGGTTGGGAAGCTGCTCGAGGGAGGAGGGGAACTGGTCGGGGAAGCGATCGATCAGGTCGGTCATGTAGGCCTTGTATCGATCCGTTCCGACCCGGGGCGTGGTCCCGTCCGGATCGTCGATGTCGTAGTTCCCCCACACCACCTTCTGGTCCTTCTGGACCGTCCAGGTGAACATGTTGCCCTGGATCTTGCCCGCCTCGCTCTGCATCAACGACCGATGGAGGTTGTAGGGGTGGTCGGGATGGCATTGCCCGCAGGTCTTGTCGGCGATCCAGAGGCTCCCGGGGTCGGGATAGAACTCCTCGGCGGCCAGGCCGGCCGGAGCCCCCTGGTGCGCTTCCTCGGCCGTGGCGGCCTGGGGGTCGCCGCCGTGACAGACCGTGCACCCCGCCGGGTCGCCGGCCCCGGCTCCCAGGCCCTGGATTGCCGCCAGCATCCCCGAACCTTCTTCACGAATCGGTTCGATCCCGCCGTGGCACGCCAGACACCCGTCGCCCGTGGCCTGATACAGGACGGCCGGGTGGCCCGAGGGCTCGGAGGCGGCCTGAGCCCCGGCCATGAGGAGGAGAGCGAGGAGGGCCGGTCCCACCAGCAGGCCCGCTGCCCGCAGCTCGAGCCGCATCTGCCCCTCCCCTCTCGCCGCCGCCTACCGCGCGGCGTTGTGGCCCTAGCGTCGCCAGGCGGACCGGGCGTGGGTAGGGTCCAACGGCCCTTGTTCTGGAAAGT
>JABAOH010003910.1_pt3 | contig 18632 bp, 25 predicted proteins | sample 7062181 | NCBI WGS metagenome assembly JABAOH01 (sample SAMN14538630, study PRJNA623070) | marine sediment metagenome | biome: marine biome [ENVO:00000428]; feature: marine pelagic biome [ENVO:01000023]; material: deep marine sediment [ENVO:00002113]; isolation source: pool of 5 deep marine... | reverse complement strand
GCTTCGGCTGCCTGATAGCGTGTGCCCGTATGGGCTTGGGGGTTCGAGTCCCTCTCCCAGCGTATAATTTTATATTTTATATTTTATATATATCCCTTTAAGTTGACATTACAAAAGAGAAGGGGAAAATTAACCTCATTTCTTTCCCTTCTCATTGGATTCCTGGAATTTGAATCCGTATTATTCTGGTGGGTACAGGATTATGTTCTCTGGCTCGAAGATAACGCGGCGCTCTCCTTTCTCAACCTGACCCAGGTCGAAGAGTTCATACCCTGCATTCCAACCCGTTTCCAGTGTTCGATCCGACTCTTCCTCAGGAACAAAGATGTAGAAGCCGATTCCCCAGTTGAATGTTGTGAGACAATCCTTCAGGCTCACTCCTAGTTCCCGCATAAACCGGAAAAGCGGGGGGATATCAACCCAGTTCTTGATACGGTAAGTGAAAGGTCTCTTGTCATAAGCGATCTTTGAAACCCCGCTGCCTGTGCCTGCAAGAAAGGAATGGATATTGATGTCCTGCTCGAGTAGAGCCTCAACAAGCTTAACATAGGAGCGTGTCGGGATAAGGGCTTCTTCTCCCAAAGTACGTTTGTTTGGCAAAACATGAAGGAACTTGTCTTTGAGGGTCAGGGCGCGTTTGATCACCAGGGAGATTCCGTTAGAATGTAGACCAGAGGATGTGGCTCCGATTATGCGGTCTCCAATGGTTAGCCTTTCTCCTGTGACCATTCTCTCAGCAGGGGCAATAATTCCGGTAACGCATCCTGAAAGAGAGGGAGCGCTTTTTACAGGTGGTTCAGACTTGATTAAATAACGGAGAGCAGGAGATTCTCCAGCCGGCAAAGCCATCCCGCACATTTCACAGACCTTATGGAAGCTTTCGGCCAAGTCATTGCTGCGCTTCTCATCCATGAACCATTCACTGTCACCGGCTGCCACCTCATCTGTATAGATTACAGGGAGGGCTCCCTGACAGATCACATCATTGGCAGCCATCAGAGCTGTATCGATGCCAATGCTCTCATAGTAGCTCCTTCCGGTTCCTGCGTGCTGATACATCCATTCGGCAATCCAGTTTTTGTTACCCAGACCTTCCTGTGTTTTGCACCAGAGGTGGGGGTGCGATCCGCGATACTCAAAAACGACCCCATGAGCTCCAAGGCTTTCCTCTTTAATGAACACGTCTCTCTGGTTGGGGAATTTCAAGGTATTGCTTCCTGCCTCAATCATGGCCCTCTTGAATGGTTCTATCTTGGTGTAATCAACCCCGGCCTTTGCGTATTCGCCTTTGCCTTCCATGGTTATCCCTCCTTCAATTCTTTCAGGACAGCTTCTGAGGGTTCGTTCGGTATGACTGCCAACGTGTTGCCTTTGAATGTGAATACCTGTTTGTCATCGCTTGTAATCGTCCCGATCACATCTGCATTTGCCCCTTTGGATATGATTGCCTCCAGCACTTCAGAAACATACTCATGTGCAACCTGCACTAGCATTCTGCCCTGGGTTTCACAGATAAGGATTTCTTCTGGGGTGATGCCATCAACCTTAACAGAAACAGAAGATAGGTCAACTACTGCTCCGAAACCCCCGTACCTTGCTGATTCACAAACACCCGCTCCGATGCCGGCTGCTCCCAGGTCAGAACACGCCTTGACCTTGCCTGTCTGGAATGCTGCAATGGTCGATTCCATGGTTCGCCTCTCTTCCTCAAACAAAGCCAATGCTGGTCTCATCTGGTTAACCACTCCTGCCCGGAACAGGCTATCGTTGCCGTCATTCCCGGTTTCGCCGATGAGAATGATATTGTCTCCGACTTCTTTGGCTGGTTTTGTTAGGGGTTCCGGGACCACCAGCTTTCCTATGACTGCCCCCACTGCTGCTGGTACAATGTCTGTGAAGGAGGTGGAGAATCCGCCGCCAACGATGAAGACGTCCATTGCCTTGCACATGTCCCTCAGACCATTCATCATCATATCGACTCTTTTCTTGCTCGTCATCTCCTTGCATTCTCCACAGGTGCATTTCTCATCAAACCCGCAGGGTCCGACGAGCACTTTCTGTTCAAGTGGGCGGGTCCCGATGAAGTTCAGAAGAAACATCGGCCTTCCGCCCATGGCGACGACATCGCGCAATGCCCCAGAGACCAGGGTTGCAGTAGCATCATACGGCCGCGGCACATTCGGGGAACAATGGCTTTCCATCTTGGCAACGAGTAAGACCTCTGTGCCGGGTATTTTGAAGACGGCCGCATCATCCCCCGGACCCACCAACAATGCCCCTTGAAAGAGTTTGCTGACCCCGATGTTCAGTTCATCGATTGCATCGAAGTCAATCACCCTGTCAATGTTGTGATGCAGATGCACAAACAGTGCATGCATCAAAGCCCTTTCAATTGTATTCATTTTTTCCTCCTTTAAAAATTATTATTCCCTTCGCACCAAAAGGAATGGCTCTTCGTTCCAGGCTCCTGTGCCGCCTTTCCATCCCCTTTCTCAAGCGCTAGTATTTTTGGTGAATGTGTCTGCCACTTAAATACCTCTTTTATCTATTCCTCTTTTACCTTGCTTTTCTGCCTCAATGTCAGATTCTCTATGTTTGATAAATTCTATAACAGCTGCAAATCCTGCCGAGCATATACAAAAATCTCTCGCATATCTCACTACCCAAAATTCTTCGATTACTCCAGATATTATCGTTTTCATCATAGTCCAGAAAAGGCAATAAAGAAAACACCCCACGAGAACTGACCAAAAAACAGCACTAAGCATCTTCATTTGTTCCCTCCTTTCCCGGAATTGAGATATTTTCTGGAAAATCTTGAAAGGCCTTCTAAAATCAGAGTTATCTCTTCTACTGGTCTGTCCTCAAGTTTAACTGATGCGTTCATTCCGTAACCTACGCCAGCAATTAGTCCAAACGCTGTGCAAAATATTAGGGGGGTTTTCAGAAAAGAGAGTCGAATAAATGATTTGGAGATGACATAACGGTAAGTACCGATTAACAGACTAAATCCAACTCCGGCCAATGCTCCCCAACCAATTCCCTTCCAGAACTTCGATTTTCTGGAAAATTTTATGCTGTGAATCTCACTGCTCCAGATTTTTACTATGTTCTGCGTTTCATCCTCTATCACGAGTACATCACAATCTATAACCTCAATCAGCTCGCCTCTTACCACATCATCCTTACTGTAGATTTTCCGGACCGTGAGCCGAATGCCTTGCTCTCCCTTTCTATAATCAGAATCAAACAATAATTTATCCACTTCAGTTTTCTTTCCAAGAGAAACGATAGTGCAGCTCATCATTAACAAGGAAAAAACAACAACCAAAGACGTAAATTTTATTTTCCACATATCAGCTCCTTTCAGAATTTATTTTCAAGAAAAGAGCGCCCTCCCGTAACTGTGCGAACCATGAAATGCCCCAAGTGATTGCACAAGAGAAGGCGCCCTGTATTTTTTCAGTCTCTCTTTACCATAGGAATAACCGATAAGATGGCTTCTCTTCTTATCTTGTCGCTCTTGAATTCCACATAGTATTGAACAGCTGCAATATATTTCCATAATATCGCAACTAACTCATCACTAGTGTCGTAAACCTTGATGTTAAATTCTTTGGGGTATGCAGATCCGATCTTTTCAATTGTTTGTTCTGCTTCATTAACATCGTATACGTCTATCCCACCGTTAGCGGAGTTTTTGTTTTGCATCACCTGCGCGATGAACTCGTTTTTATCGTTGTAAACACATAAGTAGAAAATGGGTTCCTGTTTCATCAATTTACAATAGAATATGAAGACTTCATCGTTGCCCTTGGCTTTAACAATAAAACGGTAATAACAATCTCCCTCAAGGTGGATCTCGGTCATGAGTCCGGATTGAAAGTTCTCGTCTGACGTTATGAATTGCACCTCATCCTGCTGACCGAAAACAAAACCAGAGAAAAATATCAATAAGAATATGGTTGTTACTGTTTTTTTATTTTTCACTTTTTCCTCTCTCTGATTCTCAAGAATTTAATATCCTTTGTCTCAACAATGAAAGCTATATCTAGCTTTTCTGTTTTTTTATTGCGAATCAGGCCAGTTGTACAGTTTCTGTTGTATTTGTCTGTCCAACGGACAACTATTCTGAACTTTCTGTGCTCTCCGAGGATATTAGTATATAAATCTTGTTTTAGTTTAGATATTGAGATTATTCTGTCTGTTTTGTCTGGTCTTATTTTTAAGACTTCCATAACATCATAGCGAAGATTATTGTATTTAATCCGTTCTATCGCATTAAAGCCAATCAGAAATGATGAGACAATGAAAAAAGTAACTATAATTTCATAGAAATCTGTCTTTTTCATTTTAGTCCTCCTTTTGCAAAGATAATCAAAAGACACCTTAAAGTGTCTCGAAAGACGTTCGCTTTAGCAACGTCTCTATAAATCTATCTAAACAAATCCCAGCTCCTGAAAACCGCTGAAAAGCGGTATTTTGCAATTGGCCGGTGCCTGATCTACTGGTTAAGACATGAGATGCTTCGCATCGCATGCTTGTATCCCCGAAGGGACCTAAGATTTGTATTTATTTGTTGAGCATGAATGATCATATCATTGTTACCATGCTATGGTAACATTAATTACTATATGACCGAAAATCTTATAAGGGAATAATTCGATAGAAATGAATTTGGGAAAATTAAAATAAAAGAAAGGGTAAAGGGGAAATTAAGCCTTTACCAAGTCTATTATAATACCTGCGGCAACTGTCTTGCCCATGTCCCTGATTGCAAACTTTGCGAGTTGTGGGAAGTCTGACTGTTTCTCTATTGCAAGCGGATGTGTTGGTTCGACTTTGATTACAGCTGCATCACCAGATTTCAGCATGTCTGGCTTCTCCTTTATGGTTGCTCCTGACTTTGGATCAATCTTCTTCACAATCTCTGTTATCTTGCATGCCACGTGTGCTGTGTGGGTGTGGAACACTGGTGTGTATCCCTTGGTCACGACAGTCGGATGCTGCAGCACGATTATCTGCCCTGTGAATTCCTTGGCAACGGTTGGTGGGTTCTTGTCGTGTCCGACAACATCTCCTCTCCTGATCTCGTTCTTCGCTACGCCTCTCACGTTGAAGCCGACGTTGTCTCCTGGTTCTGCCTTGTCCAATTGCTTGTGGTGCATCTCTATTGATTTCACTTCACCCTTTGCGCCGCTTGGCATGAAGACTATCTTGTCTCCGGGCTTCAGAATACCTGTCTCGACCCTTCCCACAGGAACGGTTCCAACACCAGTTATGGTGTAGACATCCTGAACAGGCAGCCTCAGGGGCTTATCCACTGGTTTTTTCGGTGCCTCGAATGTCTGGTCAAGAGCCTCGACTAAAAGCGGTCCCTTGAACCAGCTAAGCTTGTCTGATTTCTTTACCACGTTGTCTCCAACATACGCAGATACAGGTATGAATGGCACATCGTCCATCTTGTATCCAAGGGTTGTCAATATCTTGCCTACCTGTTCCTTTACCTCATTGAACTTGTCTTCCTTGTAATCCACAGCGTCCATCTTGTTAACAGCCACAACCAGCTGTGCAATTCCGAGAACCTTTGCGAGGTATAGATGCTCCTTTGTCTGCTCCTGTACGCCGTCCTTTGCTGAAACAACGAGTATCGCTGCATCTGCCTGTGACGCCCCAGTTATCATGTTCTTGATGAAATCCCTGTGTCCCGGGACATCGATTATGGTTATGTACAGCTTATCTGTCTGGATTGGTTTGTACATAAGGTCTATTGTAAGACCCCTCTCTCTTTCCTCCTTCAGCTGATCCATAACGAAAGCGAACTCAAATGTTTCCTTCTTCAGCTCCTTGGCCTTTTCCTTGAGTTTCCTAAGTTCCTGGTCTGACAGTGAACCTGAATCGAACAATAGTCTTCCGATTAAGGTTGACTTGCCATGGTCTACGTGACCTGCTGTTATTACGTTGATGTGTGGTTTTTCTGCCATGTATACACCTCCATATTGAATATCAAACCTTTGAATTTTGAATTCGGTATTTAAATCCTTGTTTGCCCTTACGGGCTTGGATTATATTAGATTAACCATCAAGTATATAAATGTTTGCCTCTTTTTAGCGGTTTTTGGGTTATTTTTGACATAAAATCAGTATCAAGAGAGCTATTTTCCGAATCTCCTATCCCTCTCCCCAAATTCCTTCATAACGTTGAAAAACTCCTCTTTCCCCAGATCAGGCCAAAGGGTATCTAAGAACATGAGCTCGGAGTAGGTTGACTGGAAGGTTAGGAAATTGGAAGTCCTTTTCTCTCCACCAGTCCTTATTATAAGATCTGGGTCAGGTGTTCCGTCTGTGGATAGGTTGTGTCTGAAAACCACCTCATCAATATCCTTGGGTGATAATATTCCCTCCGAAACCTCTGATGCGACTTTCCTCACAGCATCCAATATTTCCTGCCTGCCTCCGTAGGCTATTGCAAGATTGAGGTTGGATTCTCTGTAGTTCTTTGTCTTCTCTCTTACCATCTTTACTTTTTCCTGCAGGTCCTCTGGAAGCCTGTGAAGCTGACCGAAAAAATTCATTTTTGTATTGGTTTCATGGACCCAGTGCTTGGGATTGTTTATGATATCACCGAGCTCCTTTCTCGCAAGGGAAAAGAGAAAATCAAGTTCCTCCTTTGGTCTTCTGTTCAGGTTTTCGAGGGAAAGTGTGTAGAAGGTTACATTCTTTATTTCCAGCTCTCTGCACCATTCCATAATCTTCTCTATCTTTTTCATGCCCCATTCATGCCCCTTCCCAGGGTTCTCCAGAAGTCTCTTGGCAAATCTTCTGTTCCCATCTGGTATGATTCCGAGGCTAGTTGGTACCTTGATATTAACCACCTTTTTTTACTATTAGTATATATCTTTATCACTAGGTTAATATTATAATTGTTGTGTTTTTAAATAATAAGTGTTGGTGAAGGATATGAAATTTGAACTCCATTGCCACTCCCATTACTCAAGGGGAAAGAAAATCCCATGGGAGGCGTTCATGTCTCCAAGGGAGATCATAAAGACAGCCAGGCTTAAAGGGATCTTTGGTGTTGCGATAACAGATCATGATGACTCCAGAGCGTGGAAAGAAGCAAAGAGAGTAGCAAGGGAATACGGGTTGATTTTCATACCAAGTGTGGAGATAAACACACGGAAGGGTCATCTGATTGGACTGGGTCTAAATGAACATATAGACGGGGGCCTGGGTTTACAGGAGACTATTGAGAAGATCCATGAGCAGGGAGCTTTGGCAATAGCCCCCCACCCCTTTGACCTTAGGAGTCATGGTATTAAGAACGGGGTATACTACGTGGATGCTGTTGAGATATTCAATTCTATGAACCTTGACAAACTTTCTAACAGGCTTGCATTCAACAAGGCAGAGGAGTATGGAAGATCCATGGTGGTTGGATCTGATTCCCATTCAGAGGAAATGTTTGGTCTGGCTGTGAATGAGATTAATGCTTATGATCTTGACAGTGCTCTGAAGGAGATAAAAGCCGGTAGGGTGGAATTCCAGACAGATTACATGCCTTTGTCCGTTCTTATGGACTGGGCAAAAGAAAGGTTTACAAGGTCTTACATGGAGGTTATGAAATACATAAACCACAACTATTCCCCGCCCAGAGCATGGGTTGCTAAGGGAATGCTCAGAAGGTATGTTCTCTCAAAAAACAGAACATGGGATGGGTTCTGGAAACTTTTGGGCAACTTTGGTCTGGGTTGTTCCATGGTTTACGGTGGCCTGAGATTCCTCACTTATTATTAAACATGCGGGGGCTGGGACTTCCGCTCATTTTCGAGGTTCGAACCCAGGAAGGCATCTCACACAACCGGCTTTCGCTGGAAATGTACTAAGCCACTAGCTCCTTAGGCTAGCCCCTCTGGCCAGATTTCTTTTGACCGCTTGGGTACCCCCGCGATATACTTAGGTATAGTAAAATGGTTTTTATTTATTTTAAAAGAACTAGGAGATTTAACTCATCTCCAGAACTTCCTGCTCTGTCTTTCCTAAATCCCTTTCGAGTCTCTCTATGTCCTTCTTCATTGCATCCATATGAGCGAGTATTCTTTGTTTTTCCTTTTCGAACTCCTCCAGTGTCTCATAAACCTTTATTCCCCTGTTGAACTCGCTCTTTGTCATCATAACGTAGGGGAAAGTGTTCATGGTTTTCGCTACGTTCGAGCAAAGCTTCTCGAGCCACTTGTTCATTGCTACCTTTACTTCCTTCTTTATCATCTTCTCCTTGTCCATGTGTCCTTTCATTATCCTTACAATGCATGCCTCTGGAAACGCTAGTCTTTCCTTCTTTTCTTCTTTTGGTTTTTGCTTTGGCTTTGCTTTCTTGGCTTCTTTTGCCTTCTTCGTCATCAAACCACCTCCGGATCAAAATAATTTTATACGTATTATTTGTTTGTTTGAATTAAATATGTTTTGAATCTTTTTCCTGGCTCGAATCTTATGGGTATCATAACCAGAACTATCAGAATCCTACATTAATCGCTTCAGGTATTTTTTACTATTTGGATGCCTCTTTTGCTTCCTTTGGTGCGAGCAGTTTTGCCAGAATCATGGTTACTATAACTACAACCACTGTCACTACAAGAGCTGCTATAGTGAGGCTTGTTGCACCCTCTGCGCTCTCATACAGAGGTGCCAGCCATGCGGATATTGCATCTTTCCAGATAAGTGCTGCAACGAAACCGAGAGCCGCTGTCATTAATGTCAGGGTCTGTTTTTTAATCTCCTCAAAAACTGTCATCATTTTATCCCTCCTTTAATCTAATTATTGTCTGCCCGGTTTTTAAACAATGGAAATTCCTGAACTAAAAACCAACATCTAATGTAAAGACTAGATAAATCAGAACACGAATCAGAAACCGCTATATCTGATTAAAAGCTTCTCTTCGGTCTGTGTTTTTGGTAACATTCCCTGCAATACACAGGCCTGTCTTCTGATGGCTTGAAGGGGACCGTTGTTTCTTTTCCACAATCAGCACACGTTGCACGGTGCATTGTTCTTCCGAATCTGTCCTTTTCCTGTCCCTCTCTGCCTTTCTTTTCTTCCTCCATAAAAACTCCTTATCTAATATATGCAACTTATGGTTTTTAAAGCAATCCCTGCCAAAAAGAACACTCAATTAAACCTGAATTTAGTTTCGGAATTTTCCTAAGTTATCTGAAACGTATTTATCGATAGTGGAACAAATTATAATCCATATGGACTGGTATACTATCTCGGTTTTGGTTTTCATCTTGATACTTGTAGTTATATTCTACAAGGACAGAAAGAACGTTCAGAGGCAGTCCATCCTTCTGATAAGGAGGACGCAGAGGGGAAAGAGGGGGCTCATAAACCTTGGCAGGAGGTTCCCGCGCTTCTGGAAGGGACTTGGAATAATCGCGGTTATATTCAGTTTCATGATATCCATCTATATCGTCTACTTTCTTGTGGAGCTAATAGCAACCAATTTCCTAGTGGAGAAGACCATCCCCGGTCTTTCATTCGTTTTACCCGCACTTGGAGCAGAAACCGTTATAGTCCCTGGAGCAATACTCGTTCCCTTTTGGTACTGGATAATCATAATAGCTCTGCTTGTTGTTGTTCATGAAGGACTGCATGGAATAATGGCAGCAATGGAGAAGGTAAAAATAAAATCAATGGGATGGGGACTCTTCATCATAATCCCCCTCGCCTTTGTCGAGCCTGATGAGAAGCAGCTTGAAAAGAAACCTGCCTGGTCCCAGCTGAGGGTTTTTGCCTCCGGGTCCTTTGCAAACTTCATGCTTGCAGGTCTTTCCCTCCTCCTTATCGCATCCATGTCCGGGATGTTTTATTCCAGTGGTGTCACTTATAGGGGTCTGATGGAGGGGTATCCAGCAGAGGGTGTGAATCTGTCAGGAACCATTGTGGGGATTAATGATTATGAGATAAGAAGCATTTATGATCTTAGAAGCGTTCTGTCAGAGATAGGGGAGAACCATTCCATAACAATAACCACAAGTGAGGGAGAGTTTGTTCTGACAACAGCGGGGGAACGTGATCCTGCCTTCAAGCCCTCGCTCTACTTCGTGTTTCTCGCAGGACATGAGCATGGAGGGGTGGGGACAATAGACTTCTTTATGGGAACTTCAGATCCTCAGAGTTGGACAGAAACAAAAACAGCCATGAGTATGTGGGAATGGGTGAGGGATTCAATTCCCACTTTGGAAGAAATAGCAAATGAAAGGATTTTTGAGTTAGAATCAAAACTATCGGAATTCAAGAGACCTGGGTTCATAGGAATAGCTTCTGTCTCAAGCCTTGTGAAGCTGAAGCCAGGTCTGGAGGGTTTTGAAGGGCCAATTATCTTTATCCAGGGTCTGCTCTTCTGGTTGTTCCTGATAAACTTCGGTGTAGGAGCAGCGAATCTTCTTCCAATCGGACCCCTTGATGGGGGAAGGATGTGGGCTATTGTTATAAAGAAAATCGCAAAGAAGAATTGGAAAAAGATAATGAGCGTAGTCAGTTATGCAACCCTTGCCATCTTTATAATCAATTTCTTGTTCTGGTTCGGGCTTTAAACATTTATAAATACATGCCCCTAAATAGCTTTATTAAACCCGGCAGCGTCGGTGTATATAGAACTGGGGGTGAGTTTTATGAATTTCAAGCTAGTAATATCGGACCCCAAGAGCAAGAAGGCATACCAGAAGGAAATGGATCAGAAACAGACAGGGCTTATAGGAAAGAAGATTGGTGACAAGATTTCTGGGAATCCCCTTGGTCTTACAGGCTATGAGGTAGAAATAATGGGTGGTTCTGACAGACAGGGGTTTCCCATGCGAAGTGACGTGGAAGGAATCGTAAGAAAAAAGGTTCTTCTCTCGTTGCCACCTGGATTCCATCCCAAGCTGAGAGGACAAAGGAAAAGAAAATCAGTGAGAGGGAATACTATATCGCAGGAGATATCCCAGATCAATGTGAAAGTTGTCACCTACGGAAAGGAGAATCTGGATAAGCTTCTAGGAGCGAAGCCAAAGCCGAAAGAGGCAAAAAAGGAAGAAGTGAAGCCAGAGGCCAAAGCTGAAGAAAAGAAAGAGGAGAAAGTGAAGGAACCGAAGAGAGAGGAAGCAAAACCTGATGAAAAGACAAAGGAAGAGGATAAGCCCAAAAAGAAAGAGGAAAAATCAAAAGAAGAAAAGCCAGCAGAAGAGAAGATGGGTGTCAAGGACCTAGAGAAGGTTGAAAAAGAAGCGAAGGGGAAAGAAGCTAAAGAAGAGAAAGGGAAGAAAAAGTCAGGCTCTGATTTAAAATAATAACATGAAAAGAAAAAACATAGCCATATCAATTGTTTTAATAGTCATTGTGATTTCTTTTGTGATATGGCAACTGATGGTTTATCCTCCACCACATCCCGTACCACCCTCTGACCAAAATTTATGTAATTCACAAGGAAGGGTAACATGCGCTGCTGCAGGAGTATTACCAAGTAACTGGATTGAACAGGGTTGCCAAGAATTGCTTGATTGTTCTTCCTGCGAGGAATGTGGATTCGAAATATATGGATAGAATAAGTTTATCTCCAACACAGACCAAACCAGCGGCATCCGTGACCGTTCATTTTAGAGATACAGCAATCCTTGCAAATTTTCGCTTGAGGGGGGTTGTGTGTCTCGCATATCCTTAGTGGATTGTGCTTTCCGCAGTCATTACACGCCATTTCGACCAAAACTCCAAATACCCTTGCATTTATTATCCTATTAAGTAAGAACTTAGTAAGAAAGGGTATATAAAGATTTGGTTAACATCTCCCACATTTCCCATAATTTTCATAACTCTTCTTTTTAAATATAAACCCAAATTTTATACCATGCCTATCCAGAGAATGATCGCTAAGAAGGTTAGGATTTCTGAACTTGTTAAGGGGGAATGGGTAAAAAAGGAGGGGATGGAACCTAGTTTTGTGGTTGCCCCTAACGGTGAAAACATATCGAGAGCCAGAGTGATGGGAACTGTAGTCTCGAAATTTCTGGCGGATGATGGGAATTTCGCGTCAATAACCCTTGATGACACAACAGAAACCATAAGGTTAAAGACCTTCAAGACAACAAAGCCACTGGATGATTTTGAGATCGGAAATGTGGTTGATGTTATAGGCAAGGTCAGGGAATACTTGGGAGAGATATACATCATCCCTGAGATAGTAAGGAAGGTTGAAGACCCAAACTGGGAGCTTCTCAGGAAATTGGAGATGGTGAAAAAGCCAGTGAAGGCGGGAAAAGTAGTAAAAGCGGAGCCAGGAAAGCAGAAAAGGTTGGAAGAAGAAAAGGGGGATGAAAAAGAAGATGACAAGGTTCTGCTGAAGAGGAATATACTTAAGTTCATAGAGAGTGGTGAAGACGGTGTTGAATATGGACAGATTCTGGAGAACGTTAAGGGAAAGGAAGCTGAGATAGAATCCGTTGTGAATGAAATACTTGCTGAAGGTATATGTTATGAGCCAACACCCGGGAAGATAAAGAAAATCTGATTCTGTTTAAAAAATTTAAATCCATAAATAATCTATGATTACCAAGATTTCTCTCAAAAACTGGAAATCGCATCTGGATTCGGAGTTTGATTTTAGCAAGGGAGTGAATGCTATCATAGGTATTATGGGTTCAGGGAAGACAAGTATTGTTCAGGCCCTAACCTTTGCTTTGTTCGGGACGTTCCCTGCCATTCAGTCTAGGAAAATCACACTGGATGACCTGATAATGAAAAAACCGCAGAAGAAAAGCAAGGCAGAGGTTTCCCTGGATTTCAAGATTGAGGGGAAGAATTATTCTATAAAGAGGGTCATTGAACTTGGAAAGGGAACAAGCCATGCAGAGATAAGGGAGGATGGGAGACTGCTTGATGTCAATCCGCAGGGTGTGAACAGAATTGTGCAGAACATTCTTCAGATGGATTATGATCTTTTTTCAAAGGCTGTTTATTCAGAACAGAACAGACTTGATTACTTCCTGAGCATTCCGAAGGGACAGAGGATGCAGCACATAGATAGGATGCTCAAGCTTGACAGGTTTGAGAAGGTCAGGGAGAACTCGGTATCCCTTGCTAACAGGATAAGCCAGGGAAGGATGGAGCGAATGAAACTTCTGGGAGAGCTGGAGAAGGAGAATCTGGGGGAGAGGATAAGGAAGATTTCCAAGGATGTAAGGGAACTGGGGGAGGAGAGGGAAGAATTTGAGAAGGGGTTGAGAAAGGTAAAACTTGAGAAGGAAAAAATATCCGAGATGGTTACGGATTATGATGAGATGGAGGATAGAATCAACAAAATCAGAGTGGATATCAAGTCAGTGAGGACAGGCATGGAGGAGATAGAGGATAGCCTGAAGGTAAGAAGGAGGAAACTGAAAGACATGGAACCAGAGGAAATCCCCAAGGTATTGGAGAAACTGGAGAAGGAGATAGAAACCCTTGAAGAGGAGGTGGAGAAAAGGGAGGGGGATTTCGAGGAGGACAGAGAGATGATCGCATCCGTCAATGCAGAAATAAAAAACATCAAGGATCAGATAAGCGAGATGGAGAGGCTTGGGGATAAATGCCCTACCTGTGAATCCCCAATTACTGAAGGAAAGAGGAAGAAGCTTGTTGATGTGAGGAAGGGGAAGGAGATGGTTCTCAGGAACAAGGCAAACAATCTTGCAAAGAAGATGGAGAAAGATAAAAAACATATCAAGCTTCTTGAAGAGCAACTGAAGGAAAGGGTTCTAAGGAAGGAAAAGCTAGGCTCATTTGTGGAGGACATAGACTATATAAAGGGTATTGAGGATAGGAGGAGGGATTACGAGAAAAGGGAGGCTGCACTTAAGATGGAACTGGAAGAGATTCAGAGGAAACTTGGTGATGCAGACATCAAGGATTTGAGAAAGGAACTACAAGAAAGGATCGCGAGAGAAAGGGAAATTCTTGCCAAACTTTCGGGCCTGGAGGAAAAGATTGAGGATAGGGAAGAATCTCTGCAGGATCTTATGGGTAGGGAGAGCATGCTTAAGAAATATAAGGAGAGTATAAAGAAGGACGAAATAATTTCTGAGAGATTGAACACTTTTGTAAAGGTTCTCAAGGTCACTCAAGATCAGCTCAGGCAGGAGTTCCTCAAGAATGTCAACCATTCGATGGGAATGATATGGGGTGAACTCTATCCCTATGGTGATTTCTCCGAGGTAAGGCTGGCAATTGATAAAGATTATGTTCTGCAGATAAAGGGTAGTGAGGGATGGGTATCTGTTGAAGGGATAGCGTCAGGTGGGGAGAGATCCATCGCGAGTCTAGCCCTCAGAGTCGCGTTCTCAATGGCACTGGTTCCAAATCTGAAGTGGCTGATACTGGATGAGCCTACTCACAATCTTGATGTGAATGCAATAGAACAGTTCACTGGTGTGTTGAGGGAGAAGATAAACAACTTCGTGGAGCAGGTCTTCCTTATCACGCACGAGGAAAGGGTTTCTGAAGGGATTTTGGGATCTCTCTACAAACTGGAGAGGAACAAGGAGATGAACGAGCCCACTAGGATTGTTGGCATATAAGCCTAATATAAGGGATTTCAGATAAAGATATAATATGGCATCCAGGAAGAAAGCAGTAAAACCGAAAAATAGGAAACATAAGGCTCCCAAAACTGCCACTGCTTCTACAATATCTCGCAAGATTGACAAGCTGGAAGATAAGATAGACCTTCTCAGAAAACAGCAGGAGGAGACTGAAGATGATGTGGAAGAGAGTTTGAAAGATGCTGATGAAGTAGAGAAGGACGTTGAACATATTGAGAAGGACATTGATAAGATAGAGGAAGAGGTCGTAAACATAGGCAGGCTTACCATGAAGAAGAGGCACTTCTCAGAACTGGTGAGGGGTGTTGCCGGGGCTTTCCTGGGAGTAGGAATGGGTATGAGACTCGTACCAATCATGGCTGAAAAGGTATAGTGGAGCAACGCTATCGGAATTCTTGCATTCATATTTTTGCTAGGAGCAATGCTGATTTACAAGAACGAGAAGGATATTATAAAGGAAAAGGGTAACATCTTCGTTGTTAAGAGGCTGACTGTTCTTTTCATAATCTCACTTACTGTGGAGATTGTAGCACTTTACCTGTTCAACCTTATGCCAACAGATTTTGATTTAGCAATCAGATCCTTAATAGTTGGTTCGTATCCTGCAATGTCAGGCGCCATAACCTTCAGTATATCTTAAAATAATTGATTAGAAATTACCTCGCTCCTTCTGCTTCCCTTTCTATTCTGTTTCTTTCCTGGATTGCGAAGGATTTGGAGTCATTGTTGCTTGCAGAAATCAGCTCATCTGATATTACCTCTGCAAGGGATTTATTTGTCTTAAAGCTGGCTTTCTGAATCCCCTGGGAAATGTGTCTAAGGGCGAGATCAATTCTCCTTTGTGGAGAAACAACCACAGAGCTTCTTGCTATTATACCTCCAAGTCTGTAGGAAGCAACTTCCTCAAGGAGGGCGGCGTTCTCTATCGCATTTACAAGAACCTGGACAGGGTTTTTCTTTGTTCTTTTTTCGATTATCTCAAAGGCTTTTTTCATGATTTTGTACAAAACCTGGACATTCCCGGCCTGGTGTCCGGAGGTAAGCTTGTGTTTCTTTCCCCTGTGGCCTGAAACCATGAGCTTGTTCATTAACCTTTCCACTATGCTTATCTTTTCCTTCTGGAATGGTTTGGTAGCAAACCTGCCCCCTGTTCTCGGTATTAGTATGGGGTCAAGGTTTATATGATTCTTCAGTCCCGGATCATCTACCTTAACCTCGGATATGTCCCATCTGTTGAAAAGTAATAGTTTCTCTGTCATTTTATGCACCCTTTGGCTTCTCCTTTTTGCCACTCAACAGCTCTGAAAGGGAAACACCTGAAACAGAAACAACCTTGTACTTTATCCCGTGCATTGAACCAACAGCTCCTCTCTGGGAACCACCCACGCCCACAATTTCAACCTCATCGTGCTCATCTATGAACTTTATTGCATTGTTTCCAGGGACGAATGCAGTTACTTGGATGCCGTTCTTGACGATCTGAACCCTTACTGCCTTTATAATCCCCGAATGGGGCTGCTTTTGCTCAACACCCTTTTTTTTCAAAACTATGCCCCTTCCCATCGGGGCTCCCTCAAGCGGGTCCTTCTGCCAAAGCTTCAAGAATTTCCGCTTATGAGCAGTAGACTTCCACCTAAACTTTTTCCTTCTCCTCTTCATGTCCCTTGCTGAAAACTCTCCCATACTATCCTTTCGAATGATTTATCTGTATAATTATTTAAATAGGTTTAAAAAGTTTGTTTAGAGGCGGATTCAGAATCTGTGCTTTGCTGCGACCGATACATTGATCCAGCAAAGTCCTGCAATCAGAAAGAATATTAACGCTATAACTAGGGCAAGGGCATAGGAAACTTCTGAAACTCCGGTCTCGAGCCTGAGGTTGTTCACGATCCAGGTCCCTGCGAGCAGAAAGAATCCGCCCACAATCCAGGTTCCTATCAATTTCATTCCAATCCCTTTAATCTATTTATAATTTACCCGCACTCTTTTTAAACTCTTCTGCCTTATTCTCCAAGATTTCCGCGGCTTTTTGGACAATGTAAGCGGGTTCCAGACCGGATATAGTTTCAACTCTGAATAAGAATCTTGTGGAATCTCCCTTGATTTTCAGATTGCCAGTACAGACCTCTTCACATTTCTTACATAGGTTACAAAGCAGCGGGTCCTTGAAATCGATCTTTTTGTATTTGAGCTTCAGGGCTCCGGTTGGGCACTCAGAGACAACCTTGCTTGCATTCTTACAGTCTCCGGAAATTATTTCAGGATAGTACTGATAACTTGCGTTTGCTGCCTGCCATTTCGCATGTTTTTTCCCTATGTTCAAACGGGCAACGGCTTCAAATTTGATGCTCTGTCCCTTGAGGAGTTCAACAACGGGAAATTTTGTATCCGTTGGCTTCACGTACTTATTTGAGGATTTGAGATCGCTTGAATGAGCCACTCCGGGTCCTGTCTTCTGCAGAGCAAAAACGACCTGGCACAAGGGACATCCCCTCCCACCACACTTGCACTCATCAGGCATGTTGAACTTGCTGGGGTCAAACTTCAAGGGAATCATTCCGAGCCTGTGCGCAATTATCTCATCAAAGAGGACAGATGAATTGTCATGGAAGTCAACCCACTCTATCGCTAGGGCAGGAACCTCAGATATCATTATCCTTCTGAGCGCATTTGCAAATGCGGGGGTTGAGTCCTTTAGCAGGAAAGTCAACACATCACCTTTCTTCTTTATTACCTTGATTTTCATAAAACACACCTACCTTAATTTCAAATAGTTTATTGAAAAATGCCTTTTCATAATCTCTTTTATTGCTTTTATGTTCCTTCCGTTCTTGCCGATGACAGCAACCTTGTCCTGCGGTGGTATTGATATTATCATTTTACCGTCATTGAAGCTCATGTTCTTTATGTTTGGTACCATGTTCTTTATCATCTCCTCGGGTTTGTCATAGTACCCGAAAAGCTTAACCTGCCTTCCCAACATTTTCCTTACATCCTTTATAACTGCTCCGTTTTTCCCTATGGCTAGCCCTATCTTCTCAGGGTCCACAAGGAAGTAAACACAATCCTCTGTAATAAGGCAGTCTCTTGCGTGAACATTCGTTATCTTCTCGAACAGTGCAATTGTTCTTATGCTTTCAATCCCGAGTTTTACAGCCATTTTATCAACTTCGTTTATATTATGTTCCGATTTTATTTATGTTACTGTTGCACATTTAGTATTTATTTTTTAGCTTTTTTCATTCCAATGATAAGGATTCTAAACGGTTTACCGCAGAGTTCTCCAAGCTGGACTGAGTTTCCATTGAATTCCTCAAGCTTTATGCTCGAGACCTTGGAGTAGTGATTCAGGTCCTTAATTAATTCTTCAGGACAGTTGGATGCATAAACCACGGATTCCAGCATTTCGTTTTTCAGGTTCTTTAGTACTGTCCTGCTCCCAATTATAAGTTTATCGTTTTTTATTGCATCCTTTATCTGTTTATCTATAGTCATTAGCACCACCTAGTAAACATATCCCAGAAGTTTCCCTCCAGTGTTCTTCTTTACAGCCTCCTTTTGGTCCATGACCCTCTTAGAGGTTGTCAGTATCAGGATTCCAATGTTGTCAGCTGGGAGGAACTTCTTCTCCCATTTTGTAACATCCCGCTTTCCGATAGAAAACCTTGGCTTTGAAACCCCGCAGTCATTTATCCTGCCGAGTAGGTGGACCTTGAACTTTCCTCCCTTTCCGTCTTCTATGGGTTCATAATTCCCTATATATTTGTGTCTCTGCATCACCTTCAGAACCCCCTCTATAAGACTGGAAGCCGGTGTAACGCAGACATGTCTTCCTATTTCTTCGGTGTTCTTTATTATGCAAAACGTATCAGCCAGTAAATCATGCCTCATACCATCTCCTCCTAGGAAAATTTTCTAAACCCGAGTTTTTCTGCCTCCTCCCTGAAACACTGTCTACAGTAGAGCAGACCATATTTTCTTATCAGACCTCCTGTCCTTCCACACTTCCTGCATTTATGAAC
>JABAOH010004623.1_pt2 | contig 18635 bp, 17 predicted proteins | sample 7062181 | NCBI WGS metagenome assembly JABAOH01 (sample SAMN14538630, study PRJNA623070) | marine sediment metagenome | biome: marine biome [ENVO:00000428]; feature: marine pelagic biome [ENVO:01000023]; material: deep marine sediment [ENVO:00002113]; isolation source: pool of 5 deep marine... | reverse complement strand
TCGATCCAAGCCGGGAGGAGGCGGGGGACCGACTCGCGGAGCTGGGGTTAGCGACCCGGCTCAGATCCATAGGTCAACTCTGCAGGGTACATCCCCTACTCACTTTCGGTAAGCACGGGCCCCGACTGCCGGGTCGGCCGGAGCGATCGGTCCCCCGGCTCCGACCTCCGGGTCGGCCGGAGCGATCGGTCCCACCGGCTCCGACCTCCGGGTCGGGCGGGAGGGCGACTCCTCAGGATCCGACCAGCGAGGGTAGGCGATTCTCGATCCACTTCTCTACCTGCTGGACGGCGCGTGAGAAGTGGGGTTGGGAGCGCAAGGCGTCGGCGAAGGCGGCCACGGCCCGGTCGAGATCTACGGCGGTCCAGCGGGTGATACCCTCCGGCAACTCGTTACCGGCGATGGAGCCGAACGCGTTGAAGTCGATGGCCCGGAGAGGCTTGAGGGCGAAGTCGCGCAGGCCGCTGAGAGTTTCGGCAGCAAGGACGGGATCCTGGCTGTCGACGCCGAAGTAGACGAAATCTGCATCGGCGATGGCACGAAGGACGCCAGCCTCGGAGTACGACTGGACGCGCAGGCGCTTACCGTGGCCGATGGCACGACGCAGCAGTTTGAGCTGCCCGTGATGCGTTCTGTAGATCAGCGTCATCTGGCTCTGAGGCACGTCGAAGTGCTCGGAGAGCGCGGAGAGGATCGAACGGGAGGTTGCCGATCCCCCGATGACGACGTGGCGACACTCGTCCATGTGGGCGCCGTCTACCTCATGGACCCGTGCCAGCGCGGCCAGACAGAAGCTGGGGCTGAAACGGCCCCACGTGGTCTCGGCCCGCACGTCATGCGAGAGGGCCACTGCGCTCTTCACCAAGCACGTCGCTCGCGGGCCCGCGGTCCCGGCGCGCTCTGCGGTGCGGCAGGCCGTCTGCAGCTGCGCCACCACATCGGTGTCTCCGGGCAAGGCACTATTGAGGCCACAGGCGGTACGCATTAGATGATGCCAGGCCTCGATGCCGGACAGCGCGTTCACTTCGAGCCCTTCGGGCTCAGCGCCGTACAGTCGGCGGCGTATCTGATCGGCGGCGCGTTTCCGCGCTGCGAGGTCCCCCGGATCTGCGAGCCACCCGTAGAACTCGATTCGCTGACAGGTGCTCCAGACGAACGCCTCGCTGATGCCTGGCATCCCCCGCACCGAGTCCAGGAAGCCACGCACCTCTTTGCGGGTCTTCCTAACCTTTCCGAAGGCCTGGGGATGGCTGTACCGCATGTGCGGGCCGCGGCCGGAACGGACGCCACCCTCGAACGAGACACCGATCATCAGCAGCGACTCGGGCTCGCCGTCGCACGCCTCCAGCTCCGGCTTTAGCCTCAGTAGTGGAACGGGCGCCGGCCGGTCGGCGGTCACCGGACGTGGGCCCCTTAGCACCAGATTCCTCAGCGCTGCTACAAACGGCTCGCACGCGTTTAGCCCCGGGCACAGGTGGAGCTCACCGCCGGCCGACTCGAAGAGCGCCCGGCATTCCACGTCGAGCACGCCGAGCGTCTCCACCGCGTCCACCGGCGCGGTGATCGCGCAGACCAGCACTTTCGTCTCACCGGCGGCGGCAAGCTCGGCGAGCCTCTCCCTGATGTAGGGGCGGAGTGAGCGGACCGGCGTGGGGTGGGTCAGGAAGGCGAGCGAGGCTCTCTCCATCGGCCAGCCCAGTCGGTCGGCAACCAGCCTGATCGTCCGTCTCACCTGACCCGTGTAGAGGGATGCCCCCTGGGTCCTGGGTGCCGGCTGGCCGTGAGCGCAGAAGGCCAAATGGGTGTCATCCGGCCGCAGATCTTGTGAAGCGGCATAATCGGCGAGGGTTCGGGCCTGGGCTTTGACGTAGCCCACGTCGTCATACCAGGTAGATCGTAGTGCCACATTGATGTGTTGCCCCGTGTGCCTGAGTACCCGGTGTAGCTCGCGCAGGATGGTGCCCGACGTGGCACGATTGAACTGCGGGTACATCGGCACGACCACCAGTTCGGCGATGCCGTCCGCTTCTATCTGGCTCACGACCTGGGCGATCGCAGGCCGGCCGTAACGCATAGCGACGTAGACGGCCCAGCCCTCGGGCAGCGCCGCGGACAGGGCAGTGGCCTGATCCGACATGATGACCGCCAGCGGAGCTCCACGCTCATTCCAGATCTTGCCGTACAGGTCAGCCGAGTGACGTGCCAGGCGCCCGGCCCTCATGCGGCCCATTCCCCGCCGAAGCCAGCTCAATCCTTGGGGCCGGGTGACGACCGAAGGGTCGGTGAAGGACTCCGCTAGGAGCTTGCGCACCGAAGGAGCGTCGGGCCGATCGGGCACTCCGAGACCGATCAGCAGGACGCCCCGGCGTCGCGAAGCCGGTGCTGGGCGGTACACGCCAGAAGACGGCTCTGCCTGGAAGTTCACGGCTGCGGCTTGAGCTTGCGATCCCGGCCGATGAGATCGCTGATCTGGTCGCGTGTCCGTCTCGCCAACCCTGGATCGCGTCCGCCGGTGAAGACGGCGATCGTGACGTCCTCGCCCTCCAGTAGGGCTCCGAAGATTACCTGCGACCGCTCGGCCGATGACGCGTCGCACGCTAGGGCGCCGTTCCGGACGGCGGCCAGGACCACGGACGCGTTGCTTTCATCGTCGTTCGTGGCGGCTACGGCCAGAAACGAGCCACCCACGTGCTCCTCCCGAAACGAGTCCTGCACCCAGCGGACCCGGCCGGCACTGATCAGCTCTGCCAACTCGTCTGTTACCGCCGGTGATACCACAGTCACGACGGCCCCGGCGTGCGTGAGCGTGATGGCTTTACGAGTCCCCACGCTTCCGCCACCTACAACAAGGCAGTCCTTGTTCCGGACGTCGAGTCCTAGCGGAAGAAAACGTAGCGTGTCCGAATGGTCGCTGGTCATGTCCTGCAGGGCCTTCTTATGGTCTCTGTTCAGTGCCCGACGCTCAATATACCGCTCGCCGCCAGCGTCAGGATGGCGGCCTCCAACAGGGCCATGACCATGTAGGGCGTATCCTTCTTCTTGAGCAGAGTGGGCACGATTCCTAAGAAGCAGAGGATGGTCACTGCGGAAAGTACGGCTATCCCAAGAAAGTTGAGATAGTCTCCCTTTCCGAGTACTGACAGCCAGGACCATCCGGATATCGGGTGCTCATGGTGCAGATGGTCGTGGTTTGTCGCCTCCAGGTAGTCGTGGACGTTCATCGTCCAGTAATCGGGGAGCTGTTCGACCGGAACGGCTGGCGCAACGATGCCAGCGGTGTAGAGTGCAAAGGTCACTAGCAGAAGCGCCAGCCCGATGTACATGCCGGTCTGGAGGATCTTGGCATAGAGGAGCTGTTCCTCGTCAGCGCTAGGGCAATCTAGGTCGTCATTCGGCTCCATATTTCCACTCGCTCCCTAGACAATGAACGGCAGGCCCAGTCCCTTCGTGATCGCCTTGGCCCCGGCGAATAGCAGCAGGGCGATGACAATCCAGCGTACATACCCTGGCTTCGCGATCCGCAGGATCCGTACGCCGATGAACGACCCCAGCATGATACCGACCAGTGACGGTACGACCATCATCGGGATCACAGCGCCCTTGTTGACGTAGATCCAAGCGGCCGAGGTGTCCGTGATAGACAGGAGAAACTTGCTGGTCGCCACACTGACCTTGAGCGGCGCTCCCATTACCAGGTTCAAAACTGGAATGTTGGCCCAGCCCGCACCCAGTCCGAACATCCCCGCCATTACGCCAATTACGATGAACAGCAGCAGGCCGGGCACGGTGCGGTGCACCTTCCAATTGATCGTCTGACCCATGCTCGCCTCTGTGTACACGCCACAGATCCGCAGTGCCGAAGAGACGCGGTCTGCCTCCTCGACCTCCGGGAACACGGATTTCTTCGCTGCCATCATAATGACGACAATCCCCAGGATGGTCGCCCCGAGGGCTGTCTGGACGATGTGCGTCGGTAGAGCGAGACCGATCATCGCTCCAACGATGGCGCAGCTCGAGGCGATCAGGGCCACCGGCATAGCCAGGCGCAGGCTGGCCAGGTTCATCTTCAGGAAGCCCGGACCGGCGGCGAGTGCGCCGCTCAGTGCTACGAGAAGCCCGCAGCCGCGGACGAAGTCGAGGTGAAAGGGAAAGAAGCCACTGACGATCGGAACGAATAGAACGCCTCCGCCCACACCGCCCAGTGCCGCGAGGATCCCCATGACGAACGTGAGCGCGAACAAAACTAGCGGCCACACCCACCAAGCTGTCGTGCTGCTGGAAACCGCAGGCGCCGTGAGTTCGCTCGCCTGGATGACGGTTGGGTAGAGCAGCAGGAAAAGGCAGAGAAGTGCACCCCTAAGAGACGGGATGAATCGTCGCGTTCCTAAGATGTTCACCTGGCCTCGACTCGGGGTTCCACGCGACATCGTGATAATCGCACGATTCAGCCTGATGCGAGATATGCTGGGCGGCGCGCGGTGTCAAGCTGCGCGCGGTGTGCTCGCTCTCATTGCTGGAGAAAGCTCGATCAATATGATATCTTGCGGTGGCCGCTCTTCTCGTGCGAGGCCTCGCGACACAGTGCGCCTCGTGAATCCCGAGGCGCTCAGCATCAACGCGAGCCCACACGTGGACCGGTAATCATGAGCACCATTGAAGATCGGGAAGCGGCGTTCATAGGCAAGATAACCGCCGGCGCCACCCATGAGCTCCGCAACGTTCTGGCAATCGTCAAAGAATCTGCGGGCCTGATCGAAGATATAGTCAATTCCCCTGACAAACCCGGGACAGCGAAGGCCGACAGGCTACTGCGGGCGGTCGAGCGGATTCGGGATCAGGTCAAGCGCGGATCGGAGCTCCTAACGAGCCTCAATCGGTTCGCGCATAGCCTGGATCACGCAGAGGACGAGACCGACCTGAACGAGATGGCTGAGCTGCTCTCGTCTCTGTGCCAGCGGGTTGCCAGAAGGGGGAGGCACCACGTAGAGGCGCAGCCGGGAGACCAGGCCCTGACCGTAGTGGCTAACTTGCTGCGGCTGCAGATGGCTTTGCATGCAGCCGTTGACTGTTGTCTAGAGCAACTGCCCGAACGCGGCAAGTTGACCTTCAAACCGATTCGGCACGGAGGTCGACCGGCGCTCGAGTTCAACGGTGAGTCCGAGGGTGAGGCAGTTACATTCGCGCCTACCGAGGCCGCAGCCTGGAGCCGGCTGGCGGCGGTTCTCGACGACTTGGGGGCTTCGGTCGAGAGGGTTGAAGCGGCGCAGGGTTTCCGGCTCACCCTATCGGGGTGATGCAAGCTTGGTAGTAGGGAGGCTGTGATGAGCAAAATCAAGGTGCTCCTCGTCGATGACGAGGAAGCCTATGTGAAAACGCTGGCCGAGAGAATGGAGATGCGCGACGTCGGCAGTCGAGTCGCGTTGAGCGGTGAGGAGGCGCTGCAGATCCTCGAGGACGAGCCACCCGACGTGATGGTTCTCGACCTCCGCATGCCGGGGATCGACGGGATGGAGGTGTTGGAGCGGGTCAAACAGAAGCATCCCCACATAGAGGTCATCATTCTCACCGGGCACGGCTCGGACAGAGAGGAAAAGGAAGCACGGCGGCTGGGGGCATTCGAGTACCTGCAGAAGCCGGCGGATACGACCCACCTCTTGAAGACCGTTCGGGCCGCTTGGCGAAAGAGCTTGAAGGCGGCCGCCGAGTTCATCAAGGATTCGCAGGAGGAATTCGACAGAAGCATGGCCGCGGCGGCGTTCGCCGAGGCGGGCGCACCCGAGATGGCTGCGGAGGCGATGCAGGAGTCCTCTCCTGAACATGGCGAGGACGCTGAGGAGCCCGTCGCGGCGGAGACCGAGGCCTCCACTCAGATGCTCAAGGTCTTGTTCGTCGATGACGAAGAGGATTTCGTGCGGACCATGGCTGAGAGAATGGAGATGCGCGAGGTCGGCAGCGAAGTGGCGTTGGATGGGGAGCAGGCGTTGCAGATGCTCGAGGACGAGGTTCCGGATGTCATGGTTCTCGACCTCCGCATGCCGGGCATCGACGGGTTGGAGGTATTGCGGCGGGTCAAGAAGACGTATCCACAGATGGCAGTGATCATCATGACTGGCCATGGCTCGGAAAGGGACGAGAAGGAGGCTCGCCGCTTGGGGGCGTTTGATTATCTCACCAAGCCGGTCGACATCAACCACCTCATGGATGTTGTCCGGGAAGCAGGTCGGTCGCGTCGGAAGGTGGAGTAGCGGACGAGGATCATGGCGGAGAGAATGAGCCTGACTGATGGATCGGCGGAAGATCAGGATCAACTGATCTCCCGGCGGCGCTACCGGAAGATGATTCTCGTGGCGGTACTCTCGGTTTCCGTCGTTGCCGTCGCTCCGCTTCTCATCATGTCGGGCATCACATACCACCAGTACCAGGAAGCGTTCCGAGCCGAACTGACCCGTCCTATGGTGCGATTCGCGACGGCCGGGAAGCAGTCAATCGAGTCTTACCTCTCGGAGCAAGTGGCGGCTCTAGCCATGGTGGCGCGCGAGACATCCTTCAAAGAGCTTCGCGACGAGGGAAGGTTGAGCTCGCTGCTCGCCAACATGAACCAGGCGTTTGGCGGAGTGGTCGAGCTCAGCCTGATCAACGAGGAGGGCGAGCTGGTCGCCTATGCCGGTCCGGGGGAACCAGCGGCGGTTAGCTACGCGGGCGATCGGTGGTTCCAAGAGGTCAATGCCCGCGGCACGTATGTGAGCGACATGTTCTTGGGGCACCGAAACCTCCCCCACATGATTGTCGCGCTCCAGCACGATGACTCGGAGGAGAGTGGGTACATCCTACGTGCCACGCTCGATACCGATGTGTTCCACTGGCTGGTGCGCGCGCGAGCGGAGCGGCGTCCGGAGCTCGACCCGGTTTGTCGTAGATGCCATTCGCTTGGGGCCCAGCAATTCAGTGACGCGTTCATCATCAACCGCGAGGGCGTGCTGCAGAGCTTCTCGCGGCTGTATGGTGATGTGCTGGAGCACACTCCCCTGCCGCCGCTTCCCTACAGCAGTCAGCCGGAGCTCGTCGAGCTGGTGGACGCGCAAGGGGAGCCGTTGATCGTCGCCTACGCACACATCGATCGCTCGCCGTTCACACTGGTGGCGTTGAGTCCGCGCGTCGCTTTGCACGCGGGGTGGCTGCCGCTACGCCGCGACCTGTTGGTTTTCCCGGCGATCAGCGTGGCGCTGATCCTGGCGGTGGTCGTCTGGGGCTCGATCTACGTGGTGAACCGCGTTCGCGAGGCGGACGCGAAGCGCGCGGCGCTCTACCACAAGATGGAGTACACCAACAAGATGGCCGCTATCGGGCGCCTGGGCGCCGGTGTGGCTCATGAGATCAACAACCCGCTCTCGATCATCACCCAGAACGCGGGACTGCTCAAAGATCTAATCACGCTGTCCGAGGAGTTACCCCCCAGGGATAAGCTGACCCATCTGGTGAATTCGGTCATCAACGCCGCTGAGCGCTGTGGTGGGATCACCCACCGTCTCCTGGGGTTCGCCAGGCACATGGAAGTGCAATGGGAGACCATCGATCTCGATGGCCTGCTCAAAGAAGTCCTGGAGTTTCTCGGGAAGGAAGCGAGTTACAGAGATATCCAGATCGAATTCAGGTACTCGGGTGCGCCACCCGCCATCGTCAGCGACAGGGGCCAGTTGCAGCAGGTGTTCCTGAACATCATCAACAATGCCTTCGCTGCAGTCGAGGATGGGGGGCGGATCGAGATAGGGATCGATCTCGTCGGCGAGGACGAAGTGGCCATCAAGATCGCCGACAACGGGGTCGGCATCCCTGAGGATCAGCTGGGGCAAATCTTCGATCCGTTCTTCACAACCAAGAAGGGAGCGGGGACGGGCCTGGGTCTCTCGATTACATACGGAATCGTGCAGAAGCTGGGTGGGCATATCAGCGTCGTGAGCAAGGTGGGTGAAGGTACCTGTTTCACGGTCACACTGCCGATACGTCGGGCGCATGCCTAGGAGCGGCACATGGAACCCTTACGTGTTCTGATCGTCGACGACGAAGCGGAGCTGGTCACCGCCCTGGAGGAGCGCCTGAACCTGCGGGGGTTCGAGGCCAGGGGTGTGACGACCGGCGCAGACGCGCTCGCGCTGCTCGCCGAGGAGCCGTTCGATGTGGTACTGCTGGACTTGAAGATGCCGGGGCTCGGCGGGTTGGAGGTCATCAAGAGGATCAAGGAGGAGCAACCGCGGTTGCGGGTGATCCTGTTAACCGGCTGGGGCTCCGAGGAAGACGCCGAAAAGGGGAAGGCGCTTGGCGCCTACGACTACCTGATGAAGCCGGTGAAGATCAGCGATCTGGTACGAGTCCTGCTCTCCGCCTGTGACCGGGAGGAGGGAGGAGGATGAACGAGAGCACCGTGCTGCTCGTCGATGACGAGGAGGAGTTCGTCGAGGTTCTGGCCGAACGGCTGGAAGCGCGCGGCCTCACGGTTGACACCGCGGGGGACGGCGGACTGGCGTTGGAGAAGGCAGGGAAGCGGTCGTTCGACGCCATCGTGCTGGATATGGCCATGCCGGGAATGGACGGCATCCAGACTCTGAGAGGGCTGCTGCAGATCAACCCGGACTTTCAAGTCATCTTGCTGACGGGTCGCGCGACGCTGGGCCAGGCTGTGGAGGCGATGAAGCTGGGTGCGCTGGATTTTCTGGAGAAGCCGGTGGAGATCGAGACGCTGGTGGCAAAGATCGAGGAGGCGGCGACGAAGAAATCGTCACTCAAGGAGAAGCGCATTGCGGACAAGCTGTCCGACATCATGCGAAAGAAGGGCTGGTGACCGTGGAAGCGATGAAGCGCGTGAAGGAAATCATGATTCCCGTCGAGCAGTATCCCTCGGTGCGGGACAACGCCACGCTACGGGAAGCGATTGCAAAGATCGAGGAGGCGCAGTTGGAGGTCGAACTGCGCAAGTCTCTGCCTCGCGTACTGCTGGTGTTCGATGAGATCGACGTGCTGGTCGGGACGGTTCGACGCCGCGACATCATGAGAGGTTTGGAGCCGAAGTACCTGTTGAACAAGCCACTGGAGTACAAGAAGAAGCTGTTCGACATAGACGTGGATCCCAATCTAGCGGAGCTCTCCTACGATCGGGTCGTACGAGGGATCAGGGAGCAGTCGAACAGACCGGTCAGCGACGTGATGCAACCCATCCCGGCGATCCTCGATGCCGACGATCACGTGATGAAGGCGGTGCAGGCCATGGTCGCTCTCGACGTCAACCTGATTCCGGTGCTTCGGGAGGGGAAGCTCGTGGGTGTCGTGCGGTCGGTCGACGTTTTTCACGACCTGGCCCAACTGGTGAGATAGTCGTGGCCTCATCCGCGAGGCCGCTCGCGAGGTCGTCGCTACTATGACCGATGAGGCTTCGTCCGAGGGCGTGACAGCCATGCCCGGCGCCGGTACCAAGGCCGGTCCCGGAGGCGTCGAGCTGGCCCGCCCCAAGGGTGCTGACGAGGTCCAGAAGATCGACTGGAAGAGAGTAGCCTTCATCCTGCTAGGCTTGGCTCTCTTCGCTCTGGTCTACTTCGCGCCCATGCCAGACCCGGCGGTGGACCCGCAGGGCGAGACCTTCCCCCTCACGCGGGAGGGTAAGGCGGCGCTGGCCCTGTTCTTCCTCGCAGCGATCTGGTGGGTCACCGAGGTAATCCCCATCGGGGTGACCAGCATCGCCATCGGCGTGGTCCAGGCGCTGTTCTTGATTCGCCCCGCGCGCGTCGCCTTCACCGATTTCATGGACCCGTCGGTCTGGTTCATCTTCGGCTCGCTGGTCTTCGGGATGGTCTTCACCAAGACCGGCCTCACACGGCGGCTGGCGTACAAGATGCTGTCGCTGGTGGGCGAGCGGACGAGCATGATCTATCTCGGCTGTTACGTGATGACGGCGTCGCTGACGCTGGTCATGGCGCACACGGCTGTGGCCGCCACCGTCTTCCCACTCTTCCTGGCTATCTACGCCCTGTATACGGAAGAGAGCGAGCCGACGCGATTCGGTAAGGGACTGTTCATGGGAATGGCCTTCGTCGCCGGCGCCGGCAGCATCATCACGTTGCTCGGCGCCGCCCGCGGCGCGGTGGCCATCGGTTTCTTCCGGGACATCGCGGGCCGCCAGATCAGCTTCTTCGAGCTGAGCTACTACATGCTTCCGGTCGGCGTGGTGATGACGGTCCTCCTCTGGGTCTACTTCATGCTCTACTACCCGCCGGAAGAAAAGACGATTCCCGGACTGCGGCAACGCGTGGAGAGCCTATACGCCAGGCTTGGCCCGATCAGCCGCAACGAGATCATGGCTGTGGCGATCGTGGCGTCGACGATCGTGGTATTGAGCCTGCGCTCGTTCGTCCCGGCGCTGGAACCGTTCGACAAGAGTGCGATCATCCTTGTCGCCACGGTGCTGTTCTTCGTGTTCCGGGTCGTGTCGTTGGAGGACCTGGAGCGCACCTCGTGGAACATCGTGCTGCTGTTCGGCGGCGCGATGAGCATCGGCTTCTGCCTGTGGCAGACGGGCGCCGCGGAGTGGCTGGCGGTCAAGTGGCTCGGCCTGCTGCACGGCACACACTGGCTGTTCTTCGTGCTCGGTGTGGCGGCGTTCGTTCTCGTGATGACCAACCTGATCATGAACGTCGCCGCCATCGCCATCACGGTGCCGGTGGCCTTGGTGATCGCTCCCTATGTCGGCGTCGCCCCCGAGGTGATCCTCTTCGCGTCGCTCGTGGCCGCTGGGATGCCCTTCCTGCTGCTGGTCGGGGCAGCCCCCAACGCCATCGCCTACGCCAGCAACCAGTTCACCACCGGGGAGTTCTTCCGGGCCGGCATTCCTGCCAGCCTACTGCTACTCGTGGTGCTGGCGCTGTTCGTCTGGGTGATATGGCCGGCGATGGGGATGCCGGTACTGATGTAGACGCCGCTGAGGACGGTGGCGACTAGGGGTAAGGGTCAAACCACTCGACCTTTAGGCGAACCTCCTCGACGCCCGGAACCGAGCGGGCGACCTCCACAATCTCTTCCCCCATCCGGCCGGACTTCAGGGCCGGGGCGCTGCCGGATACCTCGATTACTCCGCCGTCTCCCTCGATTTGGAGATCGAGAGCGCGCGTCTCGCGTGCGGTGGCCAGAGCCGCCTTTACCCGACACGCCATGCGGAAATCCATCAGCTTTGCCTTCACTTCGGGGGTGACGGCAAAGTCCGGCTGCCTCACCGCCCGCGCCACGATATTGCAGGCGGCGGGCACTGACAGCGTCTCCAGGTTGATGACCATGTCATAGAGCTGCGGGTCCTCGATGTCTTGACCGTACATCATCTTGACCCAGCGCGCCCGCGCCCCGTCGACATGCCGTATGTATTCCTCCGCTTCTGACGGGGCCATCTCGTTACTTTCCAGCAGCGCACAAACTCGAGTGCCGAGCGGGGCGATCAGGCGCAACCGCAAGACGGCGGGCAATCCGGCCAGTAGCATCTGCCCGGCGCGTCCGTGGTAGATCAGATCGCCCCCGACGATATGCTCACTGAGGGCTGCCTGGACCGTGGCGATGTAGACGCGCCGCGCCGACGCGTGCCGCTTCCACAATCGCGGTGCGCGCTCCATCGCTCGGCTCAGCTCCTCCTCTGAAACGTCGAGCTCGGAAGCCGCATCCCGAATGATCTCCCGCGCGACGAGAGGGTACTGAAGCTGATCGGCGAGGCATTCTGCCAGCGCTTGGCCGCCGCTCTGCGTGCCCCGAGAAATCGTGATTATTGCCACGCCTCAGCCTTCTCCTACCTGTTGGAGCCGGTCACGGCACGTGTTCGCAAAGTCCTCGAGCCTTGCCTTTACTTCGTCGGTCACCTCGTAGGGCGGCTGTGCTGCGGCTTCTGTGATGATCTCGCACGCTGTTTCGAGCGAGATCGACTGTAAGTTGATGGTCAGATCGTACAGCGATGGGTCCTCGACATCCGCGTGGTACATCAGCTTGACCCAACGCCTGCGGTCTTCGTCCACGTCGTGGATGAACTCCTCGGCTGCCTTACGGGTCATTCGATGGTGGGCGTCCCTCAACGCCCGGACTCGCATCTCGAGCGGCGCGATGAGCCGCACAGCCAGCACGCCGGGAAGCTCCCGCAGCAGGAACTGTCCGGCCAGACCGTGGTAGACCAGCTTACCGGTCGTGCAGTGCTCGGCCAGGGCGGTCTGAACGGCGAGCAGATACGTCTTGCGCTCCTGTGTCAGTCGAGCCCACCGAGAAGGAGGCGCCTCGAGCTTCCCGCTCAGATCCTCCTCAGCCGCCCCCAACTTTCGGGCCGCCTCCTGAAGGATCTCGCGCCCGACGCAGGGATACCCGAGCGCGTCGGCGAGACACTCCGCCACGGCGCGGCCTCCGCTCAGCGTCCCCCGCGAGATCGTGATGATCGGCACGATTCCGTCCTCTCAGGCGCTCCGTTTGCGTTTTTGTGGGCAGGGGGCAATTCATGCACTATCACAAGATACGGTCAAGGTCCGGCAGCAGGAAGCCGGTGGCCTGTGGCTACCACCCACACCGGAGGGAGCGCCTTGAAAAGCAGAGACGTGGTTATTGTGTCACTGGTTTGCGCAACCGCTTTCGCGGTGGGGGCGACGGCGCGCCAGCCCGTCGCGTCGGGGCAGGAGGCGTCGCTGGAGTCGTCGAAGCTCGGCGTGCTGTGGACGAGCGGCGACCGGGACGTGGCGTTGAAGATGGTCTTCATGTACACGCTGAACGCCAAGCGACGCAGCTGGTTCGATGAGGTCCAGCTCATCGTGTGGGGGCCCTCGTCGAAGCTCCTCTCCGTCGATGAGGAGCTACAGGCGGCGGTCGCCGAGATGGGTGATGCGGGGGTGGAGCTCGTCGCCTGCAAAGCGTGCGCCGACAGCTACGGAGTGTCGGGCGAGCTGGAGGAACTCGGCGTCGAGGTGAAGTACATGGGCGTGCCGCTCACCGAGATGCTCAAGGGCGACCGGGTTGTGGTGACGTTCTAGTGAGTCTCAGTGAGCGGTGAGCAGTGAGCGGTGAGCGGTGGGTAGTGTTGATGATAGGATGATCCTGGACGAGTAGGGTCGGCGTATGTCGGCCAAGCCTATGTCGGACCCACCGAACAAACCCGCAGCGAGCTACGCTGAGCTGGAGGTCTATATCAAAGCGCGTGCTTTGCCGTGGAGGTCTTCGAGGCTACGAAGTCTTTTCCGCGAGAGGAGAACTATGCTTTGACGGACCAGCTGCGCCGGGCTTCCAGGTCGATTGGCGCGCAGATTGCCGAGGCGTGGGGCAAGCGGCGATACGTGCGGCACTTCGTCTCCAAACTCACCGACGCTGACTCGGAACAACGTGAGACCCAGCACTGGATCACCGTTGCCTTGTGGATATCTGGAGGGGGACCGCGCCGCCGAACTCGTTGAACGGCTCTGCGAGATCGGTCGGATGCTCAACTCGATGATGGCAAAAGCGAATCGCTTCTGCGGTGAACCCAGAGGCGGTAAGCGGTGAGCAGTGGGATGTATTGACCTGCGGCAATAGTGCTCACTGCTCACTGCTTACTGCTTACTGCTCGCTGATTACCCAGCCCGCCAGGTGCGGCCCGAGCGGAGCAAGTCGTTCAGGTCGCCACAGCAAGCTGCGTCGAGCCGCGACTCGACCTGATCTTCGTAGGCCGGCGCTGGGTCGCAGTAGATGACGCCGAGGGCGACGGGGAGCTCCGGCGGCTCCATGGCGACGAGTAGCTGGGCGAGTCCGCGGTCTTTCTCGTCGTGAACCAGGATGTCGTCCTCGGTCACGCCGTCCTCGCCGACGGTTACCGCCTCTAGCTGCAGTGTGCCGGGCTTGAGCCGCAGGCCGCGCTCCATGTCTTTTCCGAACAGCAGAGGTGCGCCGTGCTGGACGAGGACCTGGCGCTGGGCGGCGATCTCCCGGTCGGTGAAGTTGGAGAACGCCTTGTCATTGAAGACGATGCAGTTCTGGAAGATCTCAGTGAACGAGGTGCCGTGATGCTCGTGGGCGCGCTTCAGCACTTCGATCAGGTGCTTCTGCATCGTGTCGACGGAGCGGGCGACGAAGCGGGCGCCGGCGCCGAGGGCGAAGGAGCAGGCTGAGAGCGGCCGCTCCAGCGAACCCCTGGGGCTCGAGGGCGACATCGTGCCCTGGCGCGAGGTCGGCGAGTACTGGCCCTTGGTGAGCCCGTAGATCTCGTTGTTGAAGAGGCAGATCTGGACGTTGACGTTGCGGCGCAGCACGTGGAGCGTGTGGTTGCCGCCGATGCTCAGGCCGTCGCCGTCGCCGGTCACGACCCAGACGTCGAGCTCGGGGTTGGCCAGCTTGATGCCGGTGGCGAAGGCCGGCGCTCGGCCATGAATCGTATGGAAACCGTAGCTCGACATATAATAGGGGAAACGCGCGGCGCAGCCGATCCCCGATACGAAAACCGTGTCCTCGCGCTTTACGCCCAGCTCGGCCAGCGTCTTCTGGATCGCCTTGATGATCGCGTAGTCGCCGCAGCCGGGGCACCAGCGGACCTCCTGGTCCGAGGCGAAGTCGGCGGGCTTGAGCTGATCGATATCCTTCGTCGCAGTGCTCATATCACTTCTCCAGCAGAACCATGACTACGGGATGGGTCCGAGGCTCGGCATGAACGTGTGCAGCACGGCCAGGCTCAGGCGGCGGCTGCTCACGCGGTAGCGATTCAAGAACACTATGATCGCGGCTTCCTGCTGCGGGAACCGGGAGAGATTCGCTACGAATCCCGCGACCTGGCCCCCGTGACTTTGTAACGGAAGCCCCTCGTAGTCACCGACCCCCCAGCCGAACCCGTAGCCGACGCTTTCTCCATCGGGGAGTACGACCGGCGTCCACATGGCTGCCTTGGATTCGGCGCTCAACAGCCGTTCTCCGTAGAGCGCTTCGTCCCATTTCGCCAGGTCGTACGCCGAGGTCAGGATCCCTCCAGCTCCGAGGGTCGACGAAGTCTCGGTGGGACGCCGGTTGATCAGTTCGCCGACCTTGTTGACCCAATAGCCGGACGCGCGGTGCGGGATGATGGCCTCAGGATCCGCCATGCGGGTCTGGGTCATTCCCAGCGGATCGAAGATGCGGTACTGCAGGACTCGGCCGAGTGGGTGGCCTTCGACCCGCTCTACGATCATGCTCAACAAGAAGTAGCCTGTGTTGCTGTAGTACCATCCTTCGCCCGGAGCAAAGTCCATCGGTCGGGAATGCGCGCTCTGGATTACTTGCTCCGGAGTGAGGCGAAAGCCGTATACATCGTAGGTCAGGATTTCCTCGTAGTCGGGAATACCGGACGTGTGCGTCAACAGGTGCCGTACCGTTACCCCGAGCCACTCGCTTGGGAGATCTGGTAGATACTGATGAATCGGGTCGTCCAGCTCGAGTCTTATTTCCTGAACGAGGAGCATGACGGCGGCAGAGACGAACTGCTTGCTGATAGAGCCGATCTCGAACACCGTGCTGTCCGTCACGGGCACCGACAGCTCCACATTGGCCATTCCGTAGGGCTTCAGATGGACGATCCGCCCCCTCGAGGCCACGGCCACGAGGCCACCGGGGATGTTGTTTTCGTCTAGATAGTTCTCAATCCAGCGGTCCAGTTCGGTGAGCGCGTCGGCAGAAGGCTGGACGAGTTGGCCCGACGCGGTCGCGGCACCGCACACCAGGAACGTCGAGATCAGCACCGCTCCCATCCTGCCAGAGAGCCGGGTCCTTCGAATCGGGTCGGCAACCATGACTTGCTCCAGTGCGATTGTCGTAGCGTTAGCCAAGTCTGTCGCGGATCGCGTCGTAGATCTCAGTGATCTTGAAGGGTTGGCCCTTCACTTTGGTGAGTGCCTCGCCCTGGATTAGGTACCTATCACGTAGCACGCTCACTAGCTGGCCATGATTCATCTCCGGCACCAGGATCCTGTCGTAGCTCTTAAGCAGCTCGCCCAGGTTCCGAGGGAATGGTGACAAGTAGCGGAGATGAATGTGGGCCACGTGGCACCCCTCCTCGCGGGCCTTCCCTACGCCTTGGTAGATCGGGCCGTAGGTGGAACCCCAACCGACTACCGCGAGCGTGGCATTCTCTGGACCCAACTCTGGTTTTTGGAGTGGGATGTCGTTGGCGATCCCGGCGATCTTGGCGGCGCGCGCTTCGGTCATGCGGGCATGGTTCTCGGGATCGTAGGAGATATCGCCGGTCTCGTAGTCGCGTTCTAGGCCACCGACCCGGTGCTCGAGGCCTGGCGTGCCGGGCCGCACCCACGGCCGGGCCAGCGTCTCCGGGTCGCGCAGGAACGGATGAAAGCCCTCGGGATCGGTCCTGAATTCCACTGGAAAGCTGGGCAGCTTATCGACGTCCGGTATCGCCCAGGGCTCTGCCGCGTTCATTAGATACGCATCGGAGAGCAGGATGACCGGCGTCATGTACTTCGTCGCCAGGCGTACGGCCTCCATCGCGACCTCGAACGAGTCGCCGGGTGTCGCCGCAGCCACCACCGCCAGCGGCGCGTCGCCGTGCCGGCCGTGCAGCGCCTGTAACAGGTCGGCCTGCTCCGCCTTGGTTGGCATGCCGGTCGACGGCCCGGCCCGCTGGGCGTTGACGATGATGAGCGGCAGTTCGGCTCCCACGGCCAATCCCGCCGCCTCGGTCTTGAGGGCGACGCCGGCACCCGAGCTCGATGTCACTCCCAGCGCGCCGCTGTACGAGGCGCCGATGGCGGAGCAGATGGCGGCGATCTCGTCCTCCGCCTGAAAGGTGACGACGCCGTACTCGGCGAGCTGGGCCATGGCGTGGAGTAGCGGCGAAGCCGGAGTAATCGGATACGAGCCGAAGACGATGCGGCCCAGCCCGGCGGCGCGCGCGCCAGCGAGTAGGCCATAGGCGGTGGCCTCGGTGCCGGTGATCGTGCGGTAGAGGCCCGGCTCGACATCCGCCGCCGCCACCGTGTAGCCGACGACGTCGCTGGGCATCTCCGCCGTCTCGCCGAAGGCGTGCCCGGCGTTCAGGGCGGCGATGTTGGCGTTCATGATGTCGGGCTTGCTACCGAACTTGCCCTTGAGCCACTCGATCGTCGCCGAGCGATCGCGGCCGTACATCCAGAGCATCAGTCCCAGCGCCCACAGGTTGCGGGAACGTCGCGCCTCCTTGGCGCTGACGCCGAACTCTTTGACCGCCTCCTCGGTCAGGCGCGTGATGTCGAGCTTGACCAGCTGGTAGCGTGCCAGCGTGTCGTCTTCCAGCGGGCTCGACTCGTAGTCCGCCTTCTTGAGGTTGCGGTCGGTGAACGAGCTCTCGTCGGCGATCACCATCCCGCCGATCCGCAGGTCGCTGAGGTTCACCTTCAGCGCCGCCGGGTTGAACGCGACCAGCACGTCCAGCTCGTCGCCCGACGTCTTGATGTCGACGGACCCGAAGTGGACCTGGAAGGCCGAGACGCCGTAGGTCGTGCCGGCGGGTGCCCTGATCTCTGCTGGATAGTCGGGGAAGGTAGCGATGTCGCTGCCGGCCAGCGCGCTCTCGATGGCGAACTGGGTGCCGGTCAGCTGGATGCCGTCGCCCGAGTCGCCGGCGAAGCGGATGACGATCTCGTCGCGGATCTCGCGGGGTCGTATGCCGACGCGCGCTGGCGCGCCGCTGGAGCCGCTCGTCTCGGCGCCGCCGCCGTCTGGGCTATTCGCACTCATCGTACTACCTGCTCGTCAGTTCCTATATGCGGTAAAGTCTTCCGCAATAGTATCAGAATTGTCCACGGTGACCAGTAGTCGGTGGTCGGGGTGGTCGGTAGCCGGTGGTCTCCCGAGCCTACTGATCACCGGTTACCTCTCATCCCTCGCACAAGCTCAAAGAACCGCCCGACCTCCTCCTCCGTGTTGTAGAAGTTGGGTGAGATCCTGACAGTGTTCAGCCCCTGAGTGTGAAACGACCGGAATACGAACCCGTGTTCCCGGTACATGTAATCGAAGACGTCCTGGCTGTCGGCCCCGCGGCTCTTCCTTCCACTGGCTGCCCAGGGCCTCCTGGAAGTCGATAGCGTCGCCGAGGGTGAGGACCTCTGGGAGGTTGCGGGTGCCGTAGTCCTCGTACTTGCGGGCCGACCCCTGGCGATGGGTCATGGCTATTCCCGGCTGTGGGCGATTGACGGCTACTGAGGTGTGCCTGCAACGTAGGGAGCGGCCCCTCTGCCATCAAACCGCGACAATTCTTAGCGGATCTAGCTCATGCAGGAGGTCAATCGGAGAACTGTGCTTCCCAGGGTATTCTGCGTCGCCCTGGCGCTCGCCGTTGCCGGGTGCAGCGGCGAGCGCCAGCCGGCGCCCCGCATCGCCGTTACCGTCGACGACCTGCCCTGGAACGGTCCGGCGCCCCCCGAGGGGCGCGAGCCGGCGACCCAAAGGCTCCTCGCCGCGCTGGAAGCCCACGGCGCCCCGGCGGCCGGCTTCGTGACCTGCAGGCGCGTGACCGCCGATGCGCCGATCCTCAGGCTCTGGCTTGAGCGCGGCATGACGCTGGGCAATCACAGCGATGCACACAGGGATCTCAACAGCGCGCCGCTCGATCTCTGGCTCGAGGATGTTCGCACCTGCGACGCGCGGCTGCGGGA
>JABAOH010146393.1_pt3 | contig 18654 bp, 21 predicted proteins | sample 7062181 | NCBI WGS metagenome assembly JABAOH01 (sample SAMN14538630, study PRJNA623070) | marine sediment metagenome | biome: marine biome [ENVO:00000428]; feature: marine pelagic biome [ENVO:01000023]; material: deep marine sediment [ENVO:00002113]; isolation source: pool of 5 deep marine... | reverse complement strand
CCGGCGGGATGATCGGCCACGGCGGTATCGTGGTATTCGACGACACGGTGGACATGGCAGCCCAGGCGCGCTTCGCGATGGAGTTCTGCGCGATCGAGTCCTGCGGCAAGTGCACGCCGTGCCGCATCGGCTCGGTACGCGGCGTCGAGGTCATCGATCGTATCACCGGTAACGAAAAACGTGAGGAAAATCTCAAGCTTCTCAAAGACTTATGCGATACGATGATCAACGGTTCCTTGTGTGCAATGGGCGGACTGACGCCGTATCCGGTGCGGAGTGCATTAGAATATTTCCCCGAGGACTTCCATAAATGAATCCAACAAGGCAGACAGACCTTGGCACGCCGGCAAGTCCCCTCGACGAAATTGCCGAGCTCACGCCGACCTTTGCCGGCGTGTCGTTCAAGTTCCTGGACGAAGTTGGCAGCGTGTAGTGGCCATGTAATGAGAAAGCGCCGATGGGCACGCCGATCATGCACATCGGCAACTTTGTCCGTGGCAAGGGCCTGTTTGTCGAAACAGATTACGTACCGACAAAAGAACGCACGAGCCGCCAGTTCCCGCTGCTGCTGACGACGGGACGCGTACTGACCCAATACAATGTCGGCGCGCAGACGAGACGCACCGAGAACATGACCTGGTATCCGGAGGACCTGCTCGAGATCCATCCTTACGACGCAGAGATGCGTGGCATCAAGGAAGGCGACCTGGTGTCACTCGCGAGCCGCAAAGGTGACATCACGCTGAAGGCCACGATCACCGAGCGCGTGCAACCCGGCGTCGTGTATACCACTTTTCACGATCCTGAAACCGGCGCCAATGTGGTCACGACCGAGTACTCGGACTGGGCAACGAACTGCCCCGAATACAAGGTGACGGCCGTGCAGGTAGCGCCGGCGGTTCACCGGTCCAAGTGGCAGCATGAGTTCGAGGAACGGGCCAAAGAACAGGGCAAGATTCTCGAAACGACCTGATCAGTCACCGTTTTCCGCGTTCGAAGACGCCGGCGGCAAATCGGCAGGCGTCTCGCCATCGCGAAATAACCAGGCCTCTATTGATTCCTTGAACAACCTGTCGAAGGCCAGGTACGCAATGCCGAAAGCGATTGCTCCCCAGGGAGGCGCAATCTCGATGACGTACACGGGCCACATGAACGCGTAGATCATGTTCGCGAAAGAATCGCCGAGATACCTGAAAAACATCTCGAAGATCTGCGCACCAAAAAAGTCGCCGATACTGTTTGCCTCAAGAACGTCGCCAACGAGCATCTTGATTTCCAGCCATATGAAAGTAAGCACGTAACCGCAGGCATACAGGCCGCCGCCTCTTGCGTCCCATATGGTGCGAATTGAACGGCGGAGGACGTTTAGCAGTTCCCGGGGAAATTCTCGTGGCTCGCTGACCAGGGTCTGGCCGAGACTCTTGAATTCGCGCCCGCGCCTTTGCATGCGGACGATAAACGAATCTTTGGTCCTTCTATTTGTCTTTGTTTTCTTTGCGCGACGCATTTTTAATCATTGTACTCGCGACGCGAACAGATTGTAGCGGCGGGTGCTGATTCGGCCGCTGCTATTTAGTGAGTTTCGAGATTTTGGTCCCTTCGAGTGTCAGGTTGTACATCAGCCCTTTGGAACCGAAGATGAATCCGACTACCGGATCCTTGATGTTACCCGTATCGATGGCCTTTCCCGCTCCGAGATCGATAATCGCAACCGATCCATCGACGCCCACTTTCCAGCCGGAACTGTTGCGAAACTTATCGAGTGAATCGAGCGTCATGAATGCAATAACGATCGACTTCGCCTGCGCACCGAGCTGCAATCCGAAAGATCCCGATGTCGTTCTGTAATACTCGACGCTGCGACCACGCACACGTAACGCACCTTCACCGGTCTCGGCGCCGAATCCAAGTCCGACCTTGATAACGCGCGGAAAAACGAGATAGCCGGCGGACTGGTTGAGAAACACGTCTGCCCCGTTGACTTCTTGCTTAAACGTCTGGATCGCGGTATCGACGCGAGCGTCGATAACCTCGGCCGATTCCGCCAGCACCGTTGCGGCGGGGAAAAACATTGAGATCGTCAGTGCTGCCACAAGCGATCTGATCATTTTGTTCATGAGCTGGCACCCGTTCGATGATTCGCCAGAATCGGTGTAATGATAGCCCAGTTGATCGGCACCATATACCTGTCGCAGTTTGCGGACAGCATGCTGAAGGCGAGCTGAATATTGAACTCCAGTAGAAATAGCGCCCCGTTCTTTCATACGGCGGACTAAAGGTAAGTCCGCACCGGCCAACTCGATCCTTGCTCACTCCGCGGTCGGACTTGGCATCAGGCTCGTCGGGATCGGCGCGCGGCGGCGGTTCGGCTGCGGTGGATAGTTGTCTGCGAGATAGTCGAGAATCGTTGTCTCGGTCGCGATATCGAATTGCCATAAGTTCTGCGTCGCCTGCATCCAGCGAATCATGTCGAGCCAGGTCTGGCGATCTGCCCGCTGCGCGGTAACCAGCGCATGCGAATGACAGCCTCCGCAATGTATGCGAACGGCCTCCCATCCCGGATTCTTTATGAGACCGGTTGCCGCGTCGATCTCTTCTGCCGGCAACGCCATTGCTGGCAGGAACATTATTGCCGCCAGCAGGCTTCGTAACATGATCAGGCCGTGACACCTACCGCGATGCGGTGACAGGCATTGTTTAGATAACCGCGTGGATTCCATCCCGGCAAAACCATCGGCTGGGAATTACCGTCGTTGTCTACTGCTCGCGCCCAGATCTCGTAATAGCCGGCTTCGGGAAAACCGATGGAAGTCGACCAGTGTTGCCATGCCAGACGGTTTACTTGTTTCTCCAGTTTCGATTGTTGCCATGTTGCGCCAAAGTCAATCGAAACAAAGACTCCGGAAACGCTCCGGTCGCCCGCCCATGCATGACCTCGAACCTCGAGTGTTTGACCGGCTGCATGCGAGATACCTGACTTGGGAAACGTGATCAGCGACTTGACCGGCATCGATTCGATGATGCACATGTCCTCGTCAGCGACCGATGCGCCGGGAGCAACCGGTTTACATGGCACCCGGTAGGATTGACCGCGCATCTTTTCACCGTCGTGGATGCGATCCCTTATCAGGATTTTCGTCAGCCATTTGCCGCTGACCGACGCTGGCCAGCCCGCACACAACATGCGCAACGGAAAACCGTGCAACAAAGGCAGCGGTTCACCGTTCATTGCCCAGACGATCATCGATTCGTCTTCGAGCGCCTTGCGCAGCGGAACGCCGCGCGAAATCGGCCGCTTGCCGGCATCGCCCGACAGATGCAGATCGGCGCCTTCGTAAGCGACGTAAACCGCATTGTCCGTGACGCCGCAGTACTGGAGCACGTCTTTCAAGCGCACCCCGGTCCATTGCGGGCAACCAATCGCACCGGTCGTCCACTGATTGCCTCTTGCCGGCGGATAGAATTCCGAGCGGCCGTTGCCGCCGCACTCGATCTGCAGCTGCAACGTTTGATGCTCGAACCTGTTCTTGACTTCAGCGACGGTGAGCGTCATCGGCTCGACGCACGCTTCGCCGGCCAGTTCCAGGGTCCAATCGTTCGGCTTCGATGCTGCGGCCGGAGGAATGCCGTTGTTACGCACGAACAGACGGGATGCCGGCGTAATCTTGTCGTCGAGCAGGTGTGCCGGTGTCTCGGCATTGATTGGCCGGTCGTTCAGAACAGTGAGACCATCCTTGCCGGGCAATTCAAAAGACGCAGTGCTTTGTGCGAATACCGCCGGTATTAACCCGCCGGGCATGAATTTCGCAAACGGTATGCTCGCACCGACGGCGGCCGACATTGCCGCCAGACCGCTGCCGCGCAGGAATCCCCGCCGGGAAACGGGATCGACCTCGCGTCCCCACAGCTGCCTGTCGGCTGCAAGCGGGTCGTCGGCATAAAGCCGATGTATGCCGCGCTTAGTTTTCATTTGCTTTCCTCTTCCCGGGAACTGTGGCTTGCAGCTGCAATGAACGCCTGCAGCATGCTTTTTATCGTGTCGATAAGTCTGACCGCCCGGGCGGCATCATAACTCAGATTTTTTTCGTCCAAATAATTGTGCTGGCTCAGCTCCAGCTGGATCGCGTGGATCCCGTTTTCGGGACTGCCGTAATGTCGGGTGATGTGACCGCCGCGGAAGCGGCCGTTGCTGATCGAGGAAAATGCTGAAGCGTCTGCGGCAGCCGCAACAGCAGCCTCGAGATGTGTTGCGCAGCTGCGGCCGTCGTTCGTGCCGATATTGAGATCAGGCAACACGCCGTCGAAGAGTAATGGCACTTCGCGGGCAATCGAGTGTGCATCCCACAGCAGTGCATACCCGAACCGTTCCTTGATTCGCTCGAGCGTCTCCGCGATTCGCTCATGGTACGGCTGCCAGTAAACAGTAACGCGTGCCTCCTGCTCCCTTTCCTCCGGTGCTTCACCTGCGCGGTAAATCTCCTGGTTCGCGAATGTCTTGCGCGGACAGACGCCGCTGGCGACCTGGTCCTCATATAACGCCTCGTCGGTCGAGGGACGATTGAGATCGACCACATAACGCGAATAGTTGGCTGCGATCACGCTCGCGTCGAGATCGGCCGCAAACGAATACAGCTCGCGAACGTGCCAGTCGGTATCGGGCAATGCGCGGCCCGCTTCGGTCATCCGTTCTGCCTGCCCGGGCGCGAGTAGGCGGCCGTCGTGAGGAATACTGACAACGAGTGGCGCGCTTCCCTGGTGGAAGTCGAACAGGCCTGTCATGCAGAAAAGCTTGGCAAGATCGCCTGGCTGGCCGGGCAGAAGCTGCCGCCTTCGATCATCGCCACCACATTTGCAATGTCGGGTGCCAGTGATCGGTCGCGTTCATATTTTGGCGACACGGCTCGAATCTGCCCGATCACGGCTTCGAGTGCGGCAGAACTTTTTTGCGGATGATGGAACTCCACACCCTGCGTGGCCGCGAGCAATTCGATCGCCACGATGTTTGCCACATTGTCGAGCATCGTAAACAGGCGCCAGGCCGCGGCTGTCGCCATGCTGACATGATCCTCCTGGTTGGCTGAGGTCGGAATGCTGTCGACGCTCGCCGGGTGTGCCAGCGCTTTGTTCTCCGATGCGAGGGCTGCCGCAAGAACCTGGGCCATCATGAAGCCGGAGTTGAGACCACTGTGTTCGACCAGGAATGGCGGCAAGCCGCTCATATGCGAATCGATGAGTAATGCGATGCGCCGTTCCGCCAGCGCGCCAATCTCGGCGATCGCCAACGCCAGATAGTCAGCGGCGAGCGCTACCGGCTCCGCGTGAAAATTACCGCCGGACAGCAGTGATTCGGAGTCGGCAAATACCAGCGGATTGTCCGTGACCGCGTTCGCTTCGCGGTGTAACACCGAAAAGACGTGCGTGAGCACATCGAGGCAGGCACCGACCACTTGCGGCTGGCACCGTATCGAATACGGGTCCTGCACCCTTTTGCAATCGACATGCGACGCCCGAATCTGGCTGCCGACCATCAGTTGCCTGAGTAATGCCGCGACGCCGATTTGTCCGGGGTGGCCACGCAGTTCATGAATGCGTTCGTCGAATGGTATATCGCTGCCCTTGATCGCGTCGGAGGACATCGCGCCGGCGGTTATCGCCGCGGACAACACGTGCTCCGTGCGAAACGCCGCGGCAAGTGCGAGTGCCGCGGACACCTGGGTGCCGTTGACCAACGCAAGGCCCTCCTTCGGGGCAAGAACGATTGGATCAAGGCCAGCCGCTGACAGCGCCGTTTCAGCGTCGACGATCTCGCCACCGACGCGTGCGCTCCCAATGCCAAGTAGAGTGCAGGACATGTGCGCGAGCGGCGCGAGGTCACCGGATGCGCCCACCGAACCTTTTGCCGGAATGCAGGGATAGATCTCCTTGTTGATCAGCTCGCAAATTGCTTCGATCAATCGGAGCCTCACGCCGGAGTATCCTTGTGCAAGCGCGATGACCTTCATCACCATTATCAGACGCACGACTTCGTCGGGCAGTAATGCANNAATGCACCGACTCCGATCGCATGCGAGCGCACCAGGTTCTCCTGCAAATGGACAATTTCATCATCACTGATGCGTACCTGCGCGAGCTGCCCGAAGCCGGTATTGACGCCGTAGGTCTGCTCGCCGCTCGCGACGACAGCATCGACATGAGCATGGGCGGCTTGCACGCGAGCGCGAGCATGGCCGCCAATATCGATTTCACAGGGTGCTTGCCACACCTTGCGCAGATCGTTGAGAGATACCGGTACGCCGTCGAGCGCAAGCTTCATGCCATTAACCTCCCGCCGCGTCGATCATCGGCAGATCGAGTTCGTATTCTGCCGCGCAACGAATCGCGTCTTCGTATCCCGCGTCGGCGTGCCGCATGACACCACTGGCCGGATCGTTCCAAAGCACGCGGGCGATCCGCGCATCTGCTTCCTGACTGCCGTCACATACGATCACCAGGCCTGCGTGCTGCGAGTAACCCATGCCGACACCGCCACCATGATGCACGGATACCCAGGTCGCCCCGCTGGCCGTGCTCAAAAGTGCATTCAAAAATGCCCAGTCGGATACGGCATCGGAACCATCGAGCATGGATTCGGTTTCCCGGTTGGGGCTGGCCACGGAACCGCTGTCCAGGTGGTCCCTGCCGATGACGACAGGCGCCTTGAGCTCACCGCTCCGGACCATTTCGTTGAAGGCCAGGCCCAGCCGGTCTCGCTGCCCCAGTCCCACCCAGCAGATTCTTGCCGGCAGTCCCTGGAAATGGATGCGCTCGCGCGCGCCGTCCAGCCAGTTGTGCAGGTGCAGGTCGTCGGGGATCAGCTCCTTGACCTTGGCATCGGTCCTGTAGATGTCCTCCGGATCGCCCGAGAGCGCGACCCAGCGGAACGGGCCGACCCCGCGACAAAACAGCGGGCGCACATAAGCCGGCACGAACCCCGGAAAGTCGAACGCATCCTTTACCCCGTCATCAAAAGCGACCTGCCGGATATTGTTGCCGTAATCGAAGGTCGGCACGCCGGCGGCATGGAAATCGAGCATCGCTTGCACGTGAGCGGAAATTGATTTCGTGGCAGCGGCGGCGACCGCATCCGGATCGGTGGCGCGTTTTTCGAACCACTCGGCAACGCTCCATCCGATCGGCAGATAGCCGTTTGCGGGATCGTGCGCCGAAGTCTGATCCGTAAGCGCATCCGGCTTTACGCCTCGCTTCAGGATTTCCGGGAGAATTTCCGCGGCATTACCGAGAAGGCCGACGGAAACCGGTTGTTTTTCCTCGACCGACTTTTCGATAATCGCGAGCGCTTCGCCCAGCTTGTCCACGCGCCGATCCAGGTAGCCTGTCTCGAGACGTTTGTCGATGCGGTCTGGTTGACACTCGACGGCCAGCATCGATGCGCCCGCCATCGTTGCGGCGAGCGGTTGCGCGCCGCCCATGCCGCCGAGTCCGGCGGTCAATATCCATTTGCCCGACAGGTCACCGTCGTAATGCCGGCGGCCCATTTCCGCGAAGGTCTCGTAAGTTCCCTGCACGATGCCCTGGCTGCCGATGTAGATCCACGAACCCGCTGTCATCTGGCCGAACATCATCAGCCCCTTCCTGTCGAGTTCGCGGAAGTGTTCCCAGTTTGCCCAGGCCGGAACCAGGTTGGAATTGGCGATCAGGACGCGCGGCGCGTCCTCGTGCGTCCTGAAAACGCCGACCGGCTTGCCCGATTGGATCAGCAAACTCTCGTTGCTCTCGAGTCGCGACAGCGTCGCGACGATGGCTTCGAAACATTCCCAGTTCCTGGCTGCTTTACCGATGCCGCCGTAGACGACGAGGTCTTCCGGCCGCTCGGCAACATCCGGGTCGAGGTTGTTCATGATCATGCGCAGCGGCGCTTCGGTCAGCCAGCTTTTGGCCCTGAGCGTGGTGCCGGTGGGCGCCTTGATATTGCGTGACTTCTCTTTATTCATTGCTTTCCTCTGCCGCACGGGCGAAGGCCTCGGTGCCCGGCGGAACGTAATGACCGGATAGTTCGAAACGGCTGCCCGGGTGGTATAGACGAGCGAAACTGACCGGGCGGCCGTGCGCCCAGGTGCGTCTCGACACCAGGAGACACGGTTCCCCGGGCGGCATATCGAGGCATTTCCTTACTTCCTCATCCGGCATGACGGCGCGCACGACATGTTCAGCTTCCTGTAATGGGGAAATTGCACTCAGGTAGGCGCTCGGCGTTAGCGCGGTAAAATCCTGTTGCATGCAGTCGGGGGCAAATTCCGTCAGGACGAAGCGATGCTCGACCTGGATCGGAATCGCATTCTCGTGATGAATCAAAACGAGATGAAATACCTCGCTACCTTCGTCAATCTGTAAGGCGGTAGCCGTGTCGGAAGCTGCGGATGTTTTTTCCTGCGTAAGGACCGTCGCCGCGTGGCTGTGACCGCGCCTCGCTATTTCATCCGCTATGTTACGCGCCTCCAGCACGTCCGACCCGGCTTTGAGATCCGAAACAAAGGTGCCGACACCGGCGACGCGCTCCACGTATCCTTCGTTGTCGAGTTCCCTTAGTGCTCGATTGGCGGTCATGCGAGAGACGCCGGTCGCATCGACCAGTTCATTTTCCGAGGGCACCCGGTCACGCGGCCGCAACTCGCCGGTTGATATCTGCGAGATAATCAGTTCCTTGAGCTGTAGGTAGCGGGGTTTGGCTTGCCCGCTCATGTCGTCAACTCCTCGCGATACAGCTCGCGCGCTACGACCGCGTAAGCCTCGCGCGCCTGCTGGGCATCCTTGTGCCGTCCATCGATCACCTGCCACTCGCCGCGAACCATTACCCGATCGATCGGCAGCGTGAACCCGGAAAACACCAGCGCATCGAGCAGCGAGCGCGTAGAGTGCCCTACGAGCATCGGGCTGTCGTCGTCGAGCCCGATCAGATCGGCATTGCATCCCTGCCGGATCCGCCCGCTGTCCTGCCCGGTCGCCAGCGCACCGCCCTCGGCGGCCAACTCGAACAGGCTGCGTCCGGTCTGATTGCGTCGTATTGCCGCGATGTTTCTCTTTTGCGCCGCCAGACGCTGGCCGTACTCGAGCCAGCGAAGTTCTTCAAAGGGATTGATCGATACGTGGCTGTCCGAACCGATCGCGATCCGCCCTTCGAGTTCCAGGAAGCGTTGCAAAGGGAACAGGCCGTCGCCGAGATTCGCTTCCGTGCTCGGGCAAAGACAGATTACCGCGCCGCAATTGCTGACCGCGGCGATTTCCTGATCGTCCATGTGCGTGGCGTGAATCAGGCACCAGCGGTCGTTGACATCATGTGCATCCAGCAACCACTCGACCGGCCGCGCGCCGTATGCGTGCAGGCACTGATCGACTTCGCGTTGCTGTTCCGCGATATGAATGTGTATCGGGACATTGTCGGCGGCGGCCCGCGAGGCGATTTTCGCGAGCGACTCTCGCGCTACCGCGCGCAGACTGTGTGCCCCGATGCCGACCGTAAAGCGTTCCGCGGCAATGCCCTTCACCCTTTCATAATGTTCGAGAAAATCATCGACGGACCTGGCGAAACGCTGCTGCTCCGGTGTCGGTTGCGGCTGATCAAAACCGGCGCGCTCGTATAGGACCGGCACATAGGTGAGGCGAATCCCGCTCGCTTCTGCCGCCGATGCGATGGCCTCGAACATGGCCTCGGAGGTGCCGGGCGTGCCGGGTTCGTTGTGCAGGTAATGAAACTCGGCGACCGAGGTGTAACCGGTGGCGACCATTTCGGTATAGACCTGGCGTGCGATCGCGGCCAGCGCGGCTGCATCGATCCTGGCGGACAGCGCGTACATGCGGCTGCGCCAGGTCCAGAAATTGTCCCTGCCTTGCGGCGCGCGCTCCTCCGTGTGCCCGGCCAGGACGCGCTGAAACGCGTGGCTGTGGGCATTGGCTAGTCCCGGGATGACGATCCCCAGCTGCGTATCCGCCTCGCTCGCTTGCGCATCCTGCGTAATCGAAGCGATCCTGCCCGCCTCGATTTCGAGCCGCACGTTGTCGGCCCAGCCGCCCGAAAGTAGTGCTTTTCTCGCGAATATGGCGCTCATCGATCCCTGCCGCCGAGGTTGTATATACAGGCTAGTGCATGCTACCGTGCATTGCAATCCAATCGAGGACACCCGTTAAGCGGCCAAAGTCATTTAACCGGTGTCGCGAATTTGTGGGACCGCGCCGATGCCGGACTGGGACCTGTTGCTCGAAGACATGCATCTCGCCACGATGGTGGACGGTGCCGGCGCCTACGGCATCATCGAGAACGGGGCGATCGCCATAAGCGGCGACGACATTGCCTGGGTCGGCGCGGCCGCAGATTTACCCGAACATGACATCACAGATATCCGATCGCTCGAAGGCCGCTGGGTAACGCCCGCGCTGATCGACTGTCACACTCACCTGGTGTTCGCGGGCAACCGCGCAGCCGAGTTCGAACAACGACTCCAAGGCATGTCCTACGAAGAGATTGCGCGAAACGGCGGCGGCATTATGTCAACGGTCAATGCGACGCGCGCGGCGAGCGGTATCGAACTACAAAGAGAAACCTACGCAAGATTGAGCAGCCTGAAGCGCGAAGGCGTGGCGACGGTGGAGATCAAATCCGGCTATGGTTTGAATCTCGAAACGGAATTGAAGATTCTGGAAGTCGCGCGCACGCTCGGGGCACATACCGGTCTCTCGCTTTGCAGCACTTTTCTCGGCGCGCATGCGGTGCCGGCAGAATACGCGGGAAGATCGAGTGATTATATCGACCTCGTTTGCGATGAGATATTACCCGCAGTACATGAGGCAAAACTTGTCGACGCGGTCGATGCATTCTGCGAAACCATCGCGTTCTCTGCTGATGAAGTGGCGCGAGTTTTCGAACGCGCACAGGCCCTGGGGATCCCGGTCAAGCTGCATGCGGATCAACTGAGCGATGGTGGGGGTGCGGCGCTGGCCGCCGCTTACGGCGCGCTGTCTGCCGATCACCTCGAATATACCTCGGAAAAAGGCGTGCAATCGATGGCCGACGTCGGCACGACTGCTGTCCTGTTGCCGGGCGCTTTCCTGACGCTCGGTGAAACACAGCTTCCACCGCTTCAAGCAATGCGAGACATGGGTATCCGCATGGCCATCGCCAGCGATTGCAATCCCGGCACCTCGCCGATCTGCTCGCTGCGCGCCGTGATGAGCCTGGCTCGCGCTTTGTTTCTACTTACGCCAGAGGAATGCCTGGCGGGTGTCACCAGGAACGCGGCGCACGCGCTGGGACTCGAAAAGGACAGGGGCACGCTCGAGAGCGGCAAACGAGCCGACCTCGCCGTCTGGGACATCGGTCACCCACGTGAACTCTCCTACTGGATGGGCCTCAATCAACTCACTGAATTAATGGTCGCGGGGCAGCCGTCAATCGCCTGAGCGCACCTTTTCACGCGCTCGAATCGCGGCTGCGCCACCGTATGTCGCGACGCAATACGGAACTAAATAAGTGAGTGGAATTTTCCAGGCTGCCGACCCGTCGAGCTGCCCACTCAGTATCAGGTCACCCTGGTTGATTGCAACGAGAATCGTGCCAACAATTGCGCCGACCTTCAGGCTGCGCAGAACGATATCTCTGCGCATTGCGATCTTTAGCCACTGTCTCATCGACCGGTCTCGATTCGCTCGCTGTGATTGTCATGCAGAAGCGTCTATTCTGCGCGATCGGATGCCAATGGCAACAACTATGATGATCGTCTCTTGAACGCTCCGCTGACTACATCACGACTATTCGTCCTGGTCCTGGGGCTGCTCACGGGCATCGCGGCGTTGTCGGTCGACATGAGTCTCGCGTCGATCCCGGAGATGGTCCGTGATCTCGCAACAGATCTGTCGGACGGGCAACAGGTGATCAGCCTGTTCATGGTCGGCTTGGGCCTCGGTCAGTTACCGGCCGGTTTCCTCTCGGATCGTTATGGCCGCTTGCCCGTGCTCTATGTCGGCATCATCGTTTATACGCTGGCGAGCATTGCCACTTCCATTGGCGATCAGATCGAGATCGTACTTGCGGCGCGGTTCTTCCAGGGACTCGGTGCATCGGTCGGCATGGTGATTACCCGCGCCATCGTTCGCGACGTGACCAGTGGCCGACAGATGGCGCGACTCATGTCCGTCATGGTCATGATCTTCACCGCCACGCCGATATTCGCACCGATTATCGGCTCCTACCTCACGTCATTGTATGGCTGGCGCATGAACTACGTCGCGATGGCAGTGTTCGGCTTATTCATGATTTTCTGCATCGGCACCGTCTTGCGTGAAACGCATGCGCCGACTCGTGAACTTCACATCGTCCAGCAGCTGGTTTTGAGCCTGCGCGAGTTCTTCTCTCACCGGCAAAGCGTGTTCGGTACATTGCTCGTGATGCTGGCGACCGCCGGATTTATTTCCATGATCACGACTGCCGCGGCCCTGATCATCGAAATCTTCGGCGTTGCCGTGCAGTATTTCGGTTTTATCTACGCGATTTCAGGCCTCGCAATTTTCGTCGGGTCGGCACTCAACCGAATATTTCTGCGCCGCTATTCGACCTTGCACCTGACTGGCGTCGGCGCCGCTATCGCCGGCATCGCGGCAATCCAGCTCCTGACAATCGCATGGCTGGGACAGGCATCCCTGTGGTGGATCTGGGGCAACACCGCATTCTTCATGTTCGGCATGGGATTCCTGTTACCGAACGCGACTTCGATCGCCCTGGATCCGGTGCCCGGGATTGCCGGTACCGCATCGTCGCTGGTCACGGCGTTGCAGAATCTCGCCGGTTCGATCGGTTCATTCCTGGCAGCGATAATCTATGACGGCAGCATTTCCCGCATCGTCGTCATCCTGGGAATTTCCGGCGCATCGACGGCCATCGTGTTTTTCGTCTTCCGCAGGGCAATTCTCGGCGACCAGCCGCTGCATGTCGCCGACGATAACGTGTAGCAAGTCAGTCGGTTTCGGTCAGTATCTCGGCGACGTCTTTACGCGCCTGTGTTGGTAACACTTTCGGGTAGCCGTACCAGATCAGCCCTACAACGTATTCCTTGCCCGGGTCGATACCCAGGATTTCAAAGAACCGCGCATCACGGGTGATCAGTCCGGTCGTCCATTTGGACGCGACGCCGGCTTCGGAAAGATAAAGCAGAATATTCTGGATTGCGCAGCAGCAGGCAGCGTAGTCTTCGCGTCCACGCAATTCGTCGTCTGATTTCTTGCAGGTCACGACGAGCCAGCCCGGAATGGCGGTCGCGGACCTGGCCTTGTGTGCGCCCATCTCCGCGTTCTTGTTTTCGGTGACGATCGCGCGGATCAGTTCCACGCTGGCCGCCTTCTTCTGATCGCCGAGCAGGTAGAAGTGCCACGGTTCGGTGAGATGGTGATTCGGCGCCCAGCGCGCGAGCTCAATGGCTTCCCGCAGCAGGTCCTTTTTGACCTCCCGCTTGAGGAACATGTTGGTGCTGCGGCGAGAACGCATGCGCTCGCCAAGCAGTCGAAGGATTCGTGACTCACCGTCGGGGAGGCGCTCGGGCATGGCGGCTATGCCTTCTTGATAATCATGGCAATGCCCTGCCCGACGCCGATACACATCGTGCACAGCGCGTATGCGCCGTTGGTTCGCTGCAGTTGATGGGCCGCAGTCGTCACCAGGCGTGCGCCGGACATGCCGAGAGGATGGCCCAGCGCTATTGCGCCACCGTTCGCATTGACGTGTGCCGCATCGTCGTCAATGCCCAGTTCGCGTAAGACGGCCAGCCCCTGTGCAGCAAACGCCTCATTGAGTTCGACGACGTCCATGCGGTCGAGATAGAGATCGGTAATTTCGAGCACGCGTCTCGTTGCCGGCACCGGGCCGATGCCCATCACCCGTGGCTCGACACCGGCCGACGCCCAGGCTTCGATGCTGGCCATTGGTTGCAGGTCGTATTGTTTCACGGCAGCGTCCGATGCGATGAGTAATGCACATGCGCCGTCATTGATACCGGAAGCGTTGCCCGCGGTGACCGTGCCGTCTTTCCTGACGATCGGCTTGAGTTTTGCGAGTCCCTCGATCGTCGAATCGGCGCGCGGGTGTTCATCGGTGTCGACCTCGAGCGGATCGCCGCGTCGCTGCGGCAGGGATACGGCCACGATTTCTTCCTTGAGCCGGCCTGACTGCATCGCGTCTGCCGCTCTCTGCTGGCTGCGCAGCGCAAACGCGTCCTGGTCGTCTCTGCTCACCTTGAATTCCTCGGCAACGTTCTCCGCGGTCTCCGCCATCGAATCGATGCCGTACTGTTCTTCAAGTTTCTTATTCACAAAGCGCCAGCCGAGCGTGGTGTCGTAGATTTCGGCATTGCGCCCGAATGCCGCGGTCGATTTGGCAAGGACGAAAGGCGCGCGCGACATGGATTCGACGCCGCCCGCAATCACGACATTGGCATCGCCGCACTTGATCGCGTGTGCTGCATTGCCGACCGCGTTCATCCCGGATCCGCAGAGCCTGTTTACCGTCGCCGCCGGTATTGACGGCGGCAGGCCTGCGAGCAGCAGCGACATGCGCCCGACGTTGCGGTTGTCTTCGCCGGCCTGGTTGGCGCAGCCATAAACAAGATCGTCAACGTTCTGCGGCGGGAGATTCGGGTTGCGCTCGATCAGTGCGGCAATGGGGAATGCCCCGAGGTCATCGGTGCGCACCGATGCAAGCGCTCCGCCGTATCGTCCGATCGGCGTGCGTACCGCATCGCAAATCCATGCATTCTGCATTGGGAAACTCCTCTCAAGCCTCTGCGGCTGCCTGTGCGGCCGGTTGCTGATTATCGGATCTTTCGTATTGCCTGCCGAGATAGACACCCGTCATCGCCCAGGCCGCTGCGATTATTGCACCCAGCAAGGCGATGCCCGGCAGTCCGAAGGCAAGCGTTTCCTTCAGTCCGGTGTGAATCCAGGCCGTCACCATGTCGCCTCCGCGGTAGACGACGATGTCGATGACCGGCTTGGCCTTGTATCGCGTCTCCGAATCGACGAGAGTAAAGAGCATCTCGCGGCCTGGCCTGGTGATCGCATAATTGCCGGCGCGCCGCGCGATTTGCAGGCCGATGAGGACCGCGAGCAGGGGTAGCGCCGCCACGACCACCCAGCCGCCGACCATCAGCACCGGGATCAGCGCCAGCGTAGGCGCCATGCCGAAGCGCGTCGCGAGGCGGCCCGTCAGGAAGATCGCGGTCAAGACCGTCAGCGTATTGACCGTGAGATCGATGCCACCCCAGATTTGCGTCCGTTGCGCGCGATCGAACTCGGCGAGCATTTCCCTTAGTTCCATGAAAATAAAAGTGTTCATGGTCACGTACATGAGGATGAATGCGCCGATGCCGAGCAGGTACGGATTCCTGACAAAAAGCATGAAGCCCGAAAACGGGTTCTTGCCGAGTCGCTCCGCACGGCTCAGGTCGGCCTCGAGATCGGCATTGCCGAGTTCTGTCGCCTTGAGCTTTTCTAGGGTGGCAATTATCGGAATCGGCACCAGCAGCAGGCCCGCGGCGATCCACAACAGGTTCATCGTGCCGATGTCATCGGCGAAAAACGTCGGAATCGAGGGCCCGACGATTGCACCGACGCTGGCGCCGGTGCCGATGATGGCGAACAGTCGCGGCGCCTGTTGCTTCGAATACACGCCGGACATGAAACTCCAGAATACCGAGACGTGGAAAAGGCTAAACACGCTCAGCCAGACATAGAAGACCTTGTCGACGCTTGTCGAGTCAGTGACGAGCGTCGTACCGAAATAAAAAAGCGCAAACGTCGTTGCAAAGAATCCGTACACGCTCGGCACGACGTGACTGAATTTGATGCGAGAGATGATGCCGCCGTATACGGTGACCGCGATGACGCTGAAAATAAAAGTCTGCGTCCAGAGCCAGCTGACTTCGGCCCGACTCCAGTCACTCGCCATGGCATCGCGAACCGGGCGCAAAATGAAATAAGCGACCATCAGCGTGAAGATGAACAGGAACGACAGCACGGTCGCCCGTATCTCGTTGGGCTCGACCTTGGTCAATGCTTTGACGATTCGCGCAAGCGGGCCGTTGCCGTTTGTCATCTCGCTGTGCCTTGGATTTTTGTCGGTCTAGACTGCCACACAAACGCACCGGCGGGCCACCCTGGTGGCCCGCCGGTACCGTTAACTGCGACTATGGCTTTTACAGCGCGGCTTTGGCAGCGCTCAGGAGTTCGTCCGCGGGTAGCCGGATCTTGTAATCGGGCTCGACGAAATCGAAAACGATCTGCCCGGACCGATCGATGACATAGACGACCGGAACGGCCAGCGCATCGTATTTGTCGATCGATGATTCCGCGTAATCGCGGCCCTTTTCGTCGAAGCGGCCTTTCATGCCCGCGTCGATCCTGAACGCGGTTCCGAGTGCCCTGGCCGCACTGATTTCTGCGTCGGACAGGATGAGGTAATCGAGTTCGTCTATGTCTTCCCGGGTTTCTTGCTTCAGGCTCGAATACAGAATCTCGGGCCGGTCATTACTCAGAAACAGCACGTCATAACCCAACGCCCGGATCTCCGGGATAACGCTGCGCAGCTCCGAGAGATGCATGTTGCAATATGGGCACCAGCCACCCCTGAACGAGATCAGGATGGTCGGGTTTTCGAGATTGTCCGGATCAAACACGTAGGCATTGCCGTCCACGGTGCGGACCGTAAATGCGGGTGCGCGGTCCCCTTTCTTCAGGGGCGTGGTCAGCTCCGCGCTCTGCGGGAGATCCCAGTAATCTTCGGCATTCGCAAAAAGCGCCTGCGAACCGATCAGTGACCCGATCAAGAGCACGAGAAATGCGATGTATGCCAGGTTGCGGCCGATTGTCACGACAATACTCCTTGTTCGACAGTCCGTAAGACCGCCGGTCGCTTGAATTTATTACAGACCCGGCCGAATCCGCGGATCAGATGGCTTTTTCCAGGAGATCGCTCTGATCGATGTCGGAGGCGCCGCGGCAGCGTGCCTTGGCCCGGTACATCGCCTGGTCGGCAGCGCGCAACAGGCCGGTGAGCGTGTTGGCGTGTTCCGGATAGAGCGCGAGGCCGATCGCGGCCGCACAGGAGAGTTGCAGCTCTTCGATATGGTACGGCTCCTCGAGGGCGCCTGTGAGTCTTGTCGCCAGCTTTTCGGCGACTTCTCCGGTGACGTCGGGAACGAGCACCACGAACTCGTCGCCGCCAGGCCGGCCGATGATGTCATGAGCACGGAAGCTGCCCTTGATTCTTTCGGCGGCGATGACAAGCAACTGGTCGCCGATCTCATGCCCGTACTCGTCATTAATCTTCTTGAAATCATTCAGGTCGATGAACAGCAGTGCGCCGGTCGCTTCGTCGTCGCTTTCGCTCAACAGGTGGGAGGCATTCGTTTCAAAGCCACGCCGGTTCAGCACTCCGGTCAGTGGATCGCAAAGAGCGATCGATTCCATCTGCTGTACCTGTGCCTTGCCGTCCGTGATATCGACGAAGGTCACGGCGACGTCCTCGCCGACCGGTTCGCTGATCAGGCGGATCCAGTGTGCTTTGCCCTCGAGATCTATCTTGACTTCCGTGTCGAATACTTGTCCGTTCTGCGCCGCTTCGAGGAAGCGCTCGTAAATCGATTCGGCATCTTCGAGTTGCAGGCTCACTGTAAACAGCGCCATCAGGTTTTTCGCCGAACAATGGATCATCTCGTTCGGATCCGTCTGCAGGATGCGGCCGGCAGCCGCGTTGGCGAAAATGCACCGCAGTTCGCGATTGTCGTGACTGTCGTTCGCCGAAATCCAGCTCATGCGAATAATGCCGTTGACGGAATGGTCGATCAGGGTGCGCAGGAGTTTCTCGCTGTTCTGCACCTCCCGCTGTGCATTCTCGACATCACTGACGTCCCGAAACATCAATACGCGCCCGTTTCGCGCCCCCACCTTGCTGGTTGCGATCGGCGTTACCTGCAGGTGCAGGAAACGGCCGGTATAGGTCATCATCTTTTGCGGCAGACCGGTATCCAGTGCAGCGTGCACCTCCGGTACGTCCTCGCCGAACACGCCGTCGAGAGACACCCGCATCGCCTCGTTTTCCGAAATATTCAGGAGCCTCTCGGCACCGTGATTCAGGCCGATGACGCGCTCCTGATCATCCACCACGATGACCGGGTCCTGCATATTCTGAAATACCGTCTCGTACGCGAGTGGATTGAACTCGATGACTTCCTCGCCCAGCAGCAGCCAGCCGTAGATGGGCAGCATCCAGGCCAAAACCAGCGGCACGATCGAGATCGTATTGGGGCCAATGCCGAAATCGTAGGCGGCGACGGTGATGATCGGCGCTATGGCAGTGCCGACTATGAGAAACAATCCGCGGCGGTGCGTCGGTGCCACGGCAGAACTGTACAGCAACAACGTCAGTATCGAAGCTGCGACGACTATGTATGCAAACGGCGCGTGCGCGAAGATGAACCATGGACCCCATGCCAGCGGCCGTGTCAGAAATTCGCCTTCGGCGTTGGTTGCAGGATACAACCACATCAACTGGTGCCATTTATTGGTTGCGGCAATCACGATCGATATGACGGGAATAATCAGCAATCCCGCAATAACCGG
>JABAOH010116168.1_pt1 | contig 18657 bp, 14 predicted proteins | sample 7062181 | NCBI WGS metagenome assembly JABAOH01 (sample SAMN14538630, study PRJNA623070) | marine sediment metagenome | biome: marine biome [ENVO:00000428]; feature: marine pelagic biome [ENVO:01000023]; material: deep marine sediment [ENVO:00002113]; isolation source: pool of 5 deep marine... | reverse complement strand
AGCTCCCTGCTCGTCACCGATCTCGCGCAGAACGTTCGCGTTGAACTCCCACACGTCGGGTCGGTCGGGGTCGAGTCTTGCGGCGCTTCGTGCGAGCTCCGCGGCCTCATGCATGCGCCCGTTGGCCGCGAGGGACATGCCGACGTTGACGTGATACGTCACGTTCCACGGCTCCTGACTCAACGCCTCGCGATAGTGCTCGAGAGCGGCCACGGCATCGCCAGACTCGAACAGGACACGGCCACGCTCGGCAAGTGCCATCGCGGTGTCGGGCGCGTTCGTCAGGATGCGGTCGAACATCTCGACGGCGCGGTCGCGATCGCCGTTGGCCTGGTGATACTGGCCGAGGGCGAAGAGCGCGTCGCGGTGGTCGGGATCGTGCCTGAGCACCGCCTCGAACTGCTCGGCCGCCTCCTCGAAGCTGCGCTCGGTCAACAGCAACTTGCCGTAGTAGTAACGCGAATCGGCCGTGTCGTAACCACGTTCGATGGCGCCGGCGTAGAGCTTCGACGCCTCGGCGTTCATCTCGGCGCGCTTCCGCAGCGGGGAGGAATCGGTCATCTGGGTCAGGGCCCGCGCCCGGTAGTAGGCCTGCTGGCCGGTCGTCAGCGTGGCGTAACGCTCGGGAAAGATCGGCTCGATCTCGACACTCTCGCGGTGATCCGGCGTATCGATCGAGATGTCCCGCCGGATCCAGTGATCCGTGAACTCCGTGAAGCGCTGGTCGTCGGGCTCCGCCCGCCGCATGTGACAGGGTACGCAATCATTCCCGGCCGCTTCTCGCATCCCGTGTTCCTCGCCGCAGTCCTGCACGTCATGACAGGTCTGGCAAGCGCGCGCGACGTAACCCTCGGGTTGCTCCACGACGGGCACGTGCGGGTCGTGGCAGGTGAGGCACTCGAGCCGTCCGCCGGATTCCGTGTAGCACGCGCTGAGCATCATGCGATCCGCCTGGGAGGACAATCCGAAGTCGAACTCGGTCTGCACGGCGAAGCGGAACGGGACGAAGATGTCCGAGATCCGCTGGCCGGGGCGGAACGAGGTCATGGGGCGATCGTGGCGGATGATCCGCTCGGTCTGGTTGGCGTCCCCGAGGTGGCACTGGAAGCAGACTTCCTGGCGTTCGGGCCCCGGGAGGAGCGCGGGATTCACGATCGTCGGGTCGTCCCGCTTGCCGAAACCCTCGCCCGAGTTCCACCGCTCGACGTGCTTCTCGCCCGGCCCGTGGCAACGTTCGCAGCCGATCCCGTGCGGGTAGGGCCGCTCGAAGATGTTGCGCCGTCCCTCGACCGCCCGCATCACGCCGTTGTGGCAGAACATGCAGCTCTGCGTCGTCTCGCGTGTGAAGTGCTCGTTGGCCAGCTCGTAACCGGGGCAGAGCGCCCAGCGATCCCCTTGCGGGTACCAGCACGCGGGCGCCTGGAACAGCTTGCCGTCGCGCTCGATCAGGTAGGCGCGGTTGTGGTTGTTGGATCCGACCACCCAGATCAGCTCGTGTTCTTCCATGGCGAGCTGCGCGTTCGACGAGCGCTTGACGAACTCCTGCATGAAGTACTTTCCATCGCGCTCGAAGACGCGGTACGTCATGCCGTTCTCGCTGAACTCGGGCGAGCCCTCGAACTCACCGACGGTCGTCTCCGCGTTGAGCGGCCGGAACGAGCGGCCCATCCCGGTCCGGGCGTAGCTGTTGTAGATCGCCAGATGGCAGTCGCGGCAGGCCTCGCGACCGACGTAAGCGACGCTCGGGTCGTGATTCTCGAACGCCGGAGCGGCCACGGCGGTCGGTTCGAGGGCCGGACCCTCGGGCGGCGAGTCCTCACAACCGGCAAGGATCAAGACGCTCGAGAGGAGGATCGGGGCGAGCTTCTTCACGCAGGGAATATACCGTGCGCGGCAGGCTTTACCCGGACTGCTAAACTGGTCGATACCCTTTCAAATCAGAAACCCACTGGAGCTCATACCGATGCGTTTCGAGAACAGCTACATCCCCTACGGAGCCTACTGGAGCACACCTTTCTGCAAGTGGCAGGGCAGCCTGTCGACGCTCAACAGCGTCCACGTCGCGGCGCAGGCCGCGCGCAAGGCGTTCGCCGAGCGCGATCTTTCGCCCGAGACATTCGACGCAATCGTGCTCGGGATGACCGTGCCGCAGAAGAGCACGCTGTACGGTGGCCCCTGGCTCGCCGCGATGGTCGGCGCCGAGGGCATCACGGGCACGATGGTCGCGCAGGCCTGCGCGACCGGTGCGCGCGCGCTGGCCAGCGCGGCCGCCGAGATCGAGACCACGGGGGATCACACGGTGCTCGCGGTCACGGCGGACCGCTGCAGCAACGGGCCGCACATCTACTACCCCAACCCGGCGGGACCCGGCGGGACCGGCGAAAAAGAAGATGTCGTGATGGACAGCTTCGGCAACGACCCGTGGGCACGCAACTCGATGTTGCAGACCGCGGAGAACGTCGCCTCGGAGGCCGGAATCACTCGTGAAGAGCAGGACGCGCTCACGCTGCGCCGCTACGAGCAGTACCAGGACGCGCTCGCCGACGATCGGGCGTTCCAGAAGCGCTACATGTTGACCCCGTTCGAGCTCAAGGACGCACGCGGCAAGAGGACGATCGCCAGCGTCGAGACCGACGAGGGCGTCTTCGAGACGACGGCAGAGGGATTGGCCAAGTTGCGCCCCGTGATGCCGGACGGCACGGTGACGTTCGGTTCGCAAACGCACCCGGCGGACGGCAACAGCGGCGTCGTGCTGACGACGCGGGACAAGGCCAGGTCGCTGTCACGCGGCGGCGATGTCGAGGTTCAGCTGCTCTCCTACGGCCAGGGCCGCGCGAACAAGGGCTTCATGGCCAAGGCGACCGTGCCCGCGGCCCAGGCGGCGCTCGACGCGGCCGGGCTCGCGATCGGCGACATGAAGGCAGTCAAGACGCACAATCCGTTCGCCGTCAACGACCTGTACCTCGCGAAGGAGCTCGGGATCGACGCGGACGGGTTCAACAACTACGGCTCGTCGTTGATCTACGGCCACCCGCAGGGCCCGACCGGCATGCGGCTGATCATCGAGCTGATCGAGGAGCTGGCGCTCGCGGGCGGCGGCCACGGGTTGTTCACCGGATGCGCTGCGGGCGACACCGCCGGCGCGGTCGTGGTCAAGGTCGGCTAGTAGATCGCGGCCTCGAAGATCGGCGTGGCCTCCGGGTCGGGCTCCGCGCCCGGCGACCCCAGCGTGACGAGAACGGCGCCCTCGCGCTCCTGGCGTAGCTGGATCGAGGCCTCCCCCGAGCCGTCGATCAGCTCGATCATCGCGAGCGGGTGCCGGGTCCCCTCGGCGTCCTGCCACCAGCAGAACGCCAGCTCGTCGGTCGTGGTCAGCCCGGCAACGTAAACGACGCCGCGGCCGCTGGCCTCGTCGTAGAGGACGCGCCCCCAACCCCCATCGTCGCCGGGGGTGCCCAGTTGCGCGGTGTACAGGCCCGGGGAGCGGCCGGCATTGGCGAACGGCAGCATGTCGCGGAGCTTGCCCTGCAACGTCTCGTTCTCGGCCGTGAGCCGCTGTACGTCGGCGCGCAGCTGGATCTTTTCCTTCTCGGCCGGCACAGAAACGACGAAGAAGGTGAACAGGCCGAACGCGAGTGCCGCGATCGCGGGCCGTAACCAGAGGACGATGAATCTCTGACGCGCCGCCTCGCCCTCGTACCTCAGCCCGGTGTCCATGTCGCGCAAGGTATCACGCAGGCCGGACGCGCATCACCTCGACGATCTCCGGCAAGTGATTCAAGACGACTGAAAAATGGCCCTCGCCGGGGTAGTACGTCGGGTGAACGTCGGGGATCTTGTCGGCAACCCAACGCGCCATGGAGACGGGGACGATGGTGTCGGCCTCGCCGTGCCACAGGAACACGGGCGGCACGATCGCGGCGAAGTCGAGATCCCAGGCGGCACCGTAAATCCGGGCATCCACCGCGGCGCCGGCGCCGCTTCGAAAGCCCTCGCGAAACTCGCGACCGAAGACCTGGCGGACCCATGGGTCGCTCAGCGCGGCGCGGTCGGCCGCTCCCGAGTGGCGGGTCAGGTTGTCGATCGCGAACCCGGAGAGGTGTCGGAGCAACGGTGCGGCGACGATCAGGGCCGGACCGACCAACCAGCGTGCACGGGACGCAAGCTTCAAGCCGAGACGGTTGTGCCAGATCATCCCGTCACCCTTGCGCATCGCCGCGACGGGACCCAACCCGCAGAGCACGCCGACGCGACCGATGCGGTCCGGCACGGCGGCCGCGCTGGCCAACGAGAACGGCGCACCGCCGGAAAGACCCAGCACGTTGAAGCGGTCGCAGTGGAGCCGGTCGGCGGCGGCGGTGAGATCGGCGGGCCAGTCGTGCAGGCGGCGGCCGCGAAGCGGATCGGACTGACCCCATCCGGGACGATCGAGCGCGATCAGGCGGACCCCCTGGCGCTGCGCCTCCTCGTGGGCCAGCTGGACGCCGAGCCGCGAGCCGGGGAAGCCGTGGAACAGGAACAGCGGTGTCCCGTCCGGGTCGCCGACCTCGGCGGCGGCCAGCGTACGGCCGCCGGGCAGCCGGATGCGATGCTCGTTCACCGGGAGTCGTGGGCTTCGCGGCGGTGATCGGCGACGAGCAGCTCGACCATCAGGCCGTAGCTGCGGATCCCCTCCTCCTGGCCCAGCGTCTTGAGGTAGGCGTCGTTGACGCGCAACGCCGCGTCGGCGAGCCGCGTGTCGTAGCGTTTCCAGAATTCGTGCGAAGCGGCCCAGTCACGCTGCAGCGGCTTGGAGAGCGTCAACATCACCGCCGCGGCTGCATCCTGATCGGCCTGGCGCAGCGCGCCCAGCGCGTAGGCCAGCGCACCCTGAGCGGCGGCGTAACGGTAGTCGGCGTCGGGATGACGGCGGCAGACCGCATAACCGATGAAGTTGGCCTCTTCCTCACGCGCCCAGCCGAGCTGGTGCGCGGCTTCGTGGCACGCCGCGAACAACCGGTCGTGCACCGGTTGCTCCATCCCGACGTTGGGCTCACCGGTATACGGGAAGAACACCCCGCCGATGTTCAACCACGGAAGCACCGGCAGAATCAAGCCCTTGGGTCGCGACACGTAGCCGTCACGAAGCGACAGGTACTCGACGCCGGGCGCCCTGAACGCGGCGCGGACCCGCTTGAGCGCGGCTCGATCCCCGTCGTCGGTGCGCATCACACCGTCTTCATCTTCCTCGAGCTGTATGCGGAGCTCGTTGGCCTCGACGATCAGCTTTTGGGAAACGGCACGGAGCTCTTCGGGCTTGATGCCTGTCCGGTCGAGGTTCTCGACCTGGAGGAACGGCTTCCGGTAGTAGTTGAAGCCCCAGCCGAACATACCCCACGCGTAAAACACGCCGACCATCGTGAGCGTGAAGCTGATGGTGTGGGCCACAGCATTGCGCAAACTGCGTCGCCTGCTATACACGGAGCGCGTGACGGTGACCGCCTTGTAGATCAGCCAGACGATCGCGACCAGGACGATCAGCTCCATGAAGGAGTAGGCCATCCAGCCGGTGAGCGTGCCGACGAACTCCCGCACGATGGGGTAGATGGTGTTCGAGTACGCGGTTTCGACCCAGCCGGGGCGCCCGCGGAGGCCCATCTGGACCGCCCAGGTCACGACGCCGATCCCGAACAGGGTCAGGCGGAACCTCCAGGGAACACGGCGATCCTGGGGCAGCGTCTCGGGGCGTCGCATCCTCTTGATTATCGCCCGGGTTCGATCAGCACCTTGAGGGAATCGCCACTTTCCGCGACCAGACGAAAACCCTCCCCGGTTCTTGCGAGCGGGAGGCGGTGGGTGATCATCCCCTCGACGTCGACCCGGCCGGCGCCGATCCAGCCGAGCGCCGAGCGCATGTCCTCCGGCGGCCCCGCGTAGGAATGCACGATCGAGACGCCACGCTTCCACAGGTCGTTGACGTCGAGCGCCAGCGTCTCGCCCGGGGTCAACGGGGCGAAGACCAGCAGGCTCCCTCCGTGGTCGATGAGCTCCAGCGCACCCTCCAGCGCCGCGCGGGCCCCGGTGCAGACCAGGACTCGATCGGCCAGCCGGCCGTCGTTGGCCGCTCGCAGCCGCTCGGCGAGCGGCTCGCTCGCCTCCCAGGCCTCGTCGGCGCCGAAACGGCGGGCCATGTCGAGGCGCGTCGGTTGGACGTCCGCGGCGAAGACCTTCGCGGCGCCGTGGGCGCGGGCAGCCTGGATCTGCAGGATGCCCGAGATCCCCGCTCCGATCACCAGGACGCTGTCACCGCGTGTGACGCCCGCCAGCCGCTGGCCGCGCAGGACACAGGCGAGCGGCTCGACGAACGTCGCCGCGTCGAACGAGACGCTGTCCGGCAGCTTGAACGTGCCGCGCTGCACGTTCACCTCGGGGAGCCGCACGAACTCGCTGAAGCCCCCGGGATCGAAGCTCGTGCGGTGCATCGACTCGCAGACGTTGTGCAAGCCGCGGCGGCAATAACGGCAGTCGTTGCAGGGCACGTGGTGCGTGCTGACGATCCGGTCGCCCGGCGCGAAGGCATCGACGCCTTCGCCGAGCGCTTCGACGACGCCGCTCACTTCGTGACCGAGCACCTGCGGGGCGCGCGGCTTGCGGTACCACTCCATCACGTCCGAGCCGCAGATGCCGCTGGCCTCGACGCGCATCAACAGCTCGCCGGGGCCGGGCTCCGGGCGCGGGNNATAGCGGATCGGGTGGACGGAATCAATGCGCGGTGATTCTCGGATCGTGCAAGCCACGATGTCGGGGCCCGTCCTTTGTTTCTCCAGGACGATGCAGCATACTCACCACCGTGCAGACGTTGGGCTAATTGTCTGACAAACCCGTTTGGCGGAGTTTTGGCGCGCGACGATCCAGAGCAAGGATACCGCAATGCGGCGGTCTGGGCGGGATTGGCTGCGGTCCTGTCGCTGACCTTGCTGATTTACGCCAGCTCCCTGGACAACGAGTTCGTCCACGACGACTGGATCACGATCTCTCAAAACGAGCACCTGAGGGAGCTGAGCAACCTCGACGATTTCTTTCTCGACCCGGGCCTGTTCCACAAGTCGGGAGTCAGTTCCCACACGCGGCCGGTGCTTCTCGTGACGTTCGCCCTGAACTACGCCTTCGGCTCGGAACCCAGCGGGTTCAGGGCGGTCAACCTGGCGCTCCACCTGATCAACATCGTCTTGTCGTATCTACTCGTGAGACGGATTTTTTCAGAGCGTCTTCCCGCTCGCCAGTCCCGCTTCATCGGTCTTTTCGCCTGTGCGGTTTTCGCCGTGCACCCGCTGAACACACAGGCCGTCATCTACATCTCGAGTCGCTCGGTGCTGTTGTCCTATACGTTCTACGTTGCCGCGGTCCTGCTGTACTTGCGGTGGCGCAACCGCCTGGAGTCGTCGGGTCGCGTGCCCCCGGGAAGCTTCAGTGGGTTCCTGCTGTGCATCTGTCTGGCGCTGCTAACCAAGGAAAACACGGTGTCCGTTGCAGGGATGCTGATCCTGCTCGAGGTGGCCCTCTTTCAGTCGCGACGCCGCAACGCGCGCCGGCTCTTGATGACCCTCGTCGCGGGCTTCGGGCCGGTCCTTCTGCTTCTCGTCTATCGCTGGGCCGTGCTCGCCTCGGCCGCGGCCTCGGCCGGCCCGCCGGCGGTCGAGATCATGCACTACACGAACGTGTCCCACGGCTATCCCTGGCACCTGGCCACGCAGATCAAGGCCCAGCTCATCTACCTTATGCTGTTCCTGTGGCCCTCCGAGCTCGCGATCCAGCATGTCGTGGCACACGTCACATCGTTGACCGATCCGGCGTTCGCGGCGGGAAGCGTCCTCGTGATCGCCGCGACGGCGTGGGCTTTTCCGCGCTGGTGGCGCGGCTCTCTGCCGGCAACCCTGATCCTCTGGTACTGCTGCGCGATGGGGCCCGAGGCTCTCCTCCGGCTGAACATGATCGTCAACGAGCACCGGTTTTACCTGCCGGGGATCGCTCTCATCGGTTTCTGCGGCTGGCTCTTGCTCGTGCTGCGAAGCAGCGTTGAGCGAAGAATGCCGTGGACCCGGTACGCGGCGGCCGCCGGCTTGTGCGTGCTCGTGATCGCACTGGGAGCTCGGTCCCGGGATTACGCCCGCCAGTGGAAGACCGCCTGCACGCTCTGGGAGTACACCGCCCGTGTCAGTTCCGAAGACAGCTGGGCCAACAACAACGCGGGCAATTGTCGCCTCCTGGCGGGGAACCTGCCGGGCGCGGAGGAGGCGTATCGCAGAGCGCTCGAGCTTGCACCCGACAATTACCTGGCCCTGTACAACCTGGGGCTCGTCTGTGAGAGACAGGGACGGTTGCGCGAGGCCATTGCCTTCTACGAACGCTTCGAAGCGATGGCCGGAGGGGGGCAGCCGCTCCCCGAGATTCGTAGAACCGTCGCGAGACTCCGGCATCAGCTGGATGCGCGGTAGCGGAAGTGGGATCAGCCCTTGGCATCCCGGTAGATCCCGAACGCGTCGTCGACGCTCGCCCCGTCCTGCACGACCGCGCGGATCGCCCGGATCATCCCCTCCGGACAGTCGGACTGGAACACGTTGCGACCCATGTCGACGCCGCAGGCCCCGTCGTTGACGGCGTTGTACGCGAGCTCGAGCGCGGCACGCTCCTCGATCTTCTTGCCGCCGGCGATGACGATCGGGACCGGCGTGTTGCGGACGACCTCCTCGAAGCCCTCGCAGTAGTAGGTCTTGACCATGTGCGCGCCGAGCTCGGCGCAGATCCGGCAGGCCAGCCCGAGGTAGCGCGCGTCGCGCGTCATGTTCTTGCCCACCGCGGTCACGGCGAGCACGGGGACGCCGTACTTCTCGCCGGCGTCGACCAGCTTGGCGAGGTTCAACAGCGTCGTGCGCTCGCCCTCCTCGCCGACGAAGATCGACAGCGTTACCGCCGAGGCGTTGACGCGCAGCGCGTCCTCCATGTCCACGGTCAGCCCCTCGTTGGAGAGCTCGGTCAGGATCGACGTGCCGCCCGAAGAGCGCAGCACGATCGGGATCGAGAAGGACGACGGGATACAACGGCGCAACACCCCGCGCGTCAGCATCAAGGAATCCGCGTGGGGCAACAACGGCTCGACCGTCTTGGCCGGCTCCTCGAGCCCGCCGGTCGGTCCCAGGAAGTAGCCGTGATCGATCGCCAGCATCACGGTGCGTCCGGTCTCCGGCTTGAAGATCCGGCTCATCCGGTTTTTCATTCCCCAGTCCATCGTCGCCTCCCGAGGGGTCAGGTCTTGAATCTACAGTTTCGACTCTACCAGGGAGTCGACCACGACGTCCCGAGTCCCGGTCCGTAGAGGATCGCGTTCGTCAGCAGCCGCCGCGTCCCCACCGTCCAGCCGCGAAACTCGGGGTCGTTGAGGAACAGCACCACCTGCCCACGGCCGACGGACTCCCGCGTGACGTACGCCGTCTCGGCGACGCGCCCGGCGGTTTCCGGCCACAGCAGACCACCGAGGTGTAGCCGTTCCAGCGTGGCGAAGCGCGCCGGGACTTCGACGGGCGGGGCCGCGACGAGGACGCTGCTCACGCCGGCGAGTACGGGGAGTTCCTCGGGCAGCCCCCACGACAGCCACAGCTCCGGGTCCAGCTCGACCCTCAGATGCGCCTGCCTCGACGCGAACGAGCGCAACCGGCGATCCGCGGCCGCCAGCGTTCCGTTGTCCGGCGAGCTCTTGCCCGGCGGCAGCAGCGGTTTGACCCATTCCGCGAGATCCACCGGGGAGCCGTCGACCGGAGTGCCCTGCTCGTGACCCTCGGCGAAAGGACGCGCCCCCGCGCCGAGCACGGGGGCGACGTCGTAGGGCGAGCCGAGTTTGACTGCTTCGTTCTTCTTCGCCTTGCCGTCTTCCTCGTCGTTGTCCTTCCAAGGCTTGGGTGCTCGCATGCCCGTGGCGTGGAACAGGCCCGCTTCGAGAACGGTCTCCGCCGACGGCCCGTAGACGACGGGTGGGTGCTTGTCGAGGGCTTCGCGACGAAGACGCGCCTTCGTGATCTCGCGCTCCTTCGAGGCGAGGAACTCGGCGCCGCCGCCGATCCCGATCACGGTGCCGCCGTTCTCGATCCAGGCCTTGATCCGCTCCGTCCCCGAGGAACCGAACGCGCTGTAGTTGCCGGGCGGAAAGATCAACACGTTGTAGCGGCGTAGGTCGGCGAAACGCGCCCGGGAGACGTCGATGCCGGAAAAGCGTAGCTCCACGATCTCGTCGAGCAGGTGCCAGATCGCGCCGTACTGCGACGACGAGATGCCGGGCCCCGTCCAGACACCGACGCGTGGCGCCACGAGGGTCGGGAAGTGTCGGCCGCCGAGATCGGGCCCCTGTTCGGCGAGCCCGGTGGGTGTGGCCTCGACACGTAACTTCCAGCGCTCCGCCACCTCGGCGAGGATCTCGCGCAGGTTGTCGGGGTTGCCCTCGACGCGTATGAGCAACGCGCCACGGTCGTACTCGTTGCCGCCGACACGGAACGGCTTGCGCGACGCGCGCACGCGGATGCCGCGCTGGAGCAGATCGGCGAGCGCTCCGACCGAGCGGTCGGTCGTGCCGTCGATGATCCAACCGACGGGCGTCGATCCACCGGCGACCTCTCCGACCGGATCGGCGGGGTCGACCGACAGGTCGAACCCTTGAAACTGCCGGCTCGTCGTCCAGTAGGCTTCGACACCGAAGTTGAACGGCAACGACCACGCCGTCGTCTCGTACAGCCGCGAGCCCTCGCCGCGCTCGATGCTGCGCCGTTCCTCACGAAAGTAATCGGCATTCATCGGTAGGTGCGGGTCGAGCAGCTCGCGCACCAGCCGGCCGGCCGGCTGGATCGCCGGGACGAGCCAGGTATCGGCCGGGAGATCGGATGCGGCGACGCCCGCACCGGTGCGCCCGTCACGCAGGTTGTCGAGACGAATTCGTTCTCCGTTGCGGCCCAACACCTCGATGCCCTGGCGGCGCAGCAAACGCACCAGATCGCGGGTGCGTTCGGGGTACTTGCCTTCCGGCAGGACCCATGCGGTCAACCCATCGCTGCCCTCGACCATCTCTCGCCGTTCGGCGACGAAATCCGCCAGGATCTCAGCGCGGTGGTTCGACAACGATTCAATGTTGGCGACGGAGCTCAGCACGTGATGCTCGGTGGCCTCGGCGTAGGTACGCAGATCGCCGCTCTGCTTCCGGACCACGGTGCCGGCCGTCCTCGACATCTCGTAGAGGATGCCGAGCGCGCCGCGGTAGGCGGCCCACGACGACCCGTAGCCGGGGAAGAACTCCTCGTTCCACTCGCGCGTGTAGTAGGGGTAGCCCCGCTCGTCCAGCGCCGCGGCCTGGTTCTCCGCGAAGCGCGCCCACCACTTGCGGTGGCTCGGCGGCAGGTGGGGGTTGAAGGGATGCCGCGGCGGCGCGAACAGGTAGGTGTCGTTGGACCCCATCTCGTGGCTGTCGACCATCAGCTGCGGTTCCCACGGCGCGATGACCCCGGAGCGCGCGGCTTCGGGGTGCACCATGCTGAACCAGTCGCGGTTGAGATCGAACAGGTAGTGGTTGCCGCGACCCCAGGGCCAGATTGCCGTGTGCGACAGGTCGTCCTGATCGGGGTTGGGGACACGGTGCGCGAACGCGCGCGTTTGCGCCAGGTAGCGGTCGCGCCCGTCGGGGTTTTCGATCGGGTCGATGATCACGACCAGGTTTTCGCGCAGGGCGCGGGCGCGCTCGTCCTCACCTGCGACCAGCCAGTAAGCCACCGCCGCCGCGGCATCGACGCTGCTCAGCTCGTCGCCGTGGATCCCGTAGGCGATCCAGCCCACCGCCTTCGCACCGTCGAGAGCCTGCGCGTCCTGCTGCGCGCTACGCCCACGCGGGTCGACGCGTGCGATGTGCGCGTCGCGGAAGCTGTCGAGATCGGCAATCGTGGCCTCGTCGCTGACGAACAACGTGACCAGCTTGCGGCCCTCGTGGCTGTGCGCGTAGGAACGCATCTCGGCCCGCGGTGACGCCGCGGCCAGCGCCTCGAGATACCGCATCGTCTCGCCGTGGGTCAGCGGCCGTGCACCGGGATCGAACCCCACGACCTCCTTCTGTGTCGGGATCGACGGGTCGAACGTCGCCCACGGAAACAACCGTTCGGGCGCGAAGCCCTCCATTTCCACGTTGGCGTTGGCCGGTAGGCACAGGCACAGGCCGAGACACACGAGGCCGAGGGTTCGTTGCAGCATGTCGGGACTCCCGTTGAGACTGACCCGGCGATTCTAACTCCGGTTCACGGGAGCGCAGTCCGAATTCTTAGCTCGTCGGGGCCGGCTCCGGCGGCGCGCGGAATCCCTCGCGATCCATCTCGCCCCAGCCGCGGCGGCGGCGCAGGACATCCCACAGCGCCTTCAGCTTGAACAGCGCCAGCAGCTGGCGGTAGCCGAAGTTCTCGAGGATGCCGAAGACGATCAGCTTGGACAGGTCGATCCACCCCGGGTAGCGCCGGAAGGAGATCTCCTCGAGCAGCACCGCGGCGATCGACAGGAACACCCCGTACAGCACGGCGACCGCGAAGAACAGCAGGAAGAACTGCAGGTTCAGGATGCCGAGCAGGAACGAGATGATGACCGCGATGTAGCCCAGCACCTCGATCAGCGGGCCGAGCATCTCGAAGAAGAACGCGTGCGGGAACGCGACCGTTCCGAGCGTCCCGTAGCGCGGGTTGCACAGGATGCGCTTGTGCGCCCACAGCGACTGCACCAGGCCGCGGTGCCAGCGCGCGCGCTGGCGGCGCAGCACCGTCAGGTTCTCCGGCACCTCGGTCCAGCACACCGGGTCGGGGACGAACACCACGCGGTACTTGCGTTGGTTCTCGCGCATGTGGCGATGCAACCGCACGACCAGGTCGAGATCCTCGGTGTCGGTGTCCAGACCGTACCCCCCGATCTCGATCACTTCCTTCTTGCGGTAGACGCCGAAGGCGCCGGAGATGATCAGCAAGCTTCTCAAAACGCTCCAGCCCACTCGGCCGGACAGGAATGCGCGCAGGTACTCGATGACCTGGAACACCGGCAGCGGCTTGTCGGGCAGCTCGATTTGCACCACGCGTCCCTCGCGGACCTGACAGCCGTTGACGATGCGCACGATGCCGCCGGCGGCGACCGTCTCGTCGGGATGCTCCATGAACGGCTTGACGACGCGCAGCAGGGCGTTGTCCTCGATCACCGAGTCGGCGTCGATCGAGCAGAACAGCGGGTAGCGCGAGACGTTGATCCCCGCGTTGAGCGCGTCCGGCTTGCCGCCCTGCTCCTTGTCGACGACGGTGATGTTGTGGTCGAGGGAGCCGTAGACTCCGCGCACGGCGCGTGTCGCGATCTCGCGCTTGTAGACCTTGTCGAGCCGGCTCAGCTCGAACGCCTCGACGAGCCGTTTCAGCGTCCCGTCGGTCGAACCGTCGTTGATGACGATGATCTCGAATTCGGAGTAGTTGACCATGCGCAGCGAGCGCACGGTCTCGACGATCGTCTTCTCCTCGTTGTGCGCCGCCACGAGGATCGAGATCGGCCAGGTCATCTCCGACTGCATGATCTGCCGGTAGTCGGAGAAGAACGTCCGCCGGACGAAGCGAAAGACCCCGCGCAGCGAGAGCAGGAACAGCAGCAGATAACTGGTGTTGAGCAACAAAAAGTAGACCAGCACGAAGGCGTTGAAGCCGATGATCAACGTGGTCACGATGGCAACCCAATTCATCAGACGGCCTCCCTCGGAAGCAGGGTGAGCAACTCGCGGCGCACGCTGTCGACCGGGTGTTCGCGCGCCAGCACGCGGATGCGACCGGTGACCCCGGCGGCGACGACGCGCTCGAAGAACGTCCGTGCCGCCTCGCGGGCGGCCGTATCCTCCTCGGCGAGCTCGATGGCGCGCTCGTCGACGCGGCCGGCTTCCTCCAGCATCAGCACCGCCTGCTCGCGGGCGAACGCGTCCCGATCGGCGACCATCTCCTCGAGCGCCTCGAGACCGCGAGGGCCGATCGTGCGCAGGGCACGGGCCGCGTTGTGGCGCACCCACCACTGCTTGTCACGCAAAGCCTCCGCGAGCTCCGGCACGGCTTCGACCATCAGCATGCGTCCGAGGGCCTTGGCGGCCATCGCGCGGACCGGCCATTTCGGATCGTCGAGCGCGGAGACGAGCTGCGGTGTCACGTGAGGATCGCCGATGCTGCCGAGTGCGTGGCAGGCACGCGCGCGAATATCGGTGGAGTCGTTGCTCGCTTTGGACAATAGCCATTCGGTCGCCGACAACGGGCGCACGCGACCGACGATGTCGAGGACCGCCAGCTGGCCGTCGTGGCTCAGCTCGTCGAAGGCTTCGATGACCGCGTGGATCGATTCGTGCCCCATGCCGATCAGGATGTCGGCGACCCGAATTGTCGACCAGCGGTTGGGCTCGTTGAGCGCGCGCACCAGCTTGCGTGCCGAAGCCACGCCGCCGAGCTGGCCGAGCGCCTTGGCCGCACGCAGCCGTACTTCGGGCATCTCGTCGTCGAGCGCGCTCGATAGCGGTTGGATGGCGCGTTTACTCCCGGCCAGGCCGAGCTTTTCAGCCGACTCCGCGCGACGCCACCAGCGCCGGCTCTCCAGCCCTTCGAGGTAGACGTCGACGAAGCCGAGCTGTTCCATCGCCTTGGCCATACGCTCGCGCTCGATCCCGCGGACGCGTTGGATGTGATCGAGCAGGATCTGTTCGACCACGACGCGGTCCGGCGGAGACGGGTCTCCCTCCAGGGCGGCGCGAATGGTCTTCTCGTCGCCGTGCGCCCAGCCGAGGATCGTCGGCTCGAGCTCCCGGCGACGGCGCGCCCGTCCGGCGGCGCGCGTCTCGCGCCAGGCCTTGTTGGCCACGATCGCAATCGTCAGCGCCATGAATACGCTGCTGATCGACAGGATCGCCCAGACGAGGATCTGCTGCATCACGACACCTTGCGTGTGCGAAGGATCTTGCGGATGCGAGCCATCAGCTCGCGCGCGTTGAACGGTTTGATGACGTAGTCGTCGGCACCCTCTTCCAGCCCCTTGACGATGTCCTCCTCGCGGTCGCGCATCGACAGCAGCAGGACCGGCAGGTCGCGGTACTTCTCGTTTCGCCGGATTGCCCGCAGCACGGAGTAGCCGTCGCGGTACGGCATCACGAGGTCGCTGACCACCATCGCGAGCTCGTGGCGTTCGACGATCTCGAGCGCGTGGGCACCGTCCTCGGCGACCAGAACATCGTAGCCGTGCTCCTGAAGCAGCGACGCGATGAACCGCGCGGTGATCGGGTCGTCGTCCACGACGAGGATCTGGTGGCTCTCCATGGCCTAGTTCCCCCGCAACCCGGCGCGCCAGAGCAAACGCACGCCGACGACCGTGGACTCGAAACCGCTCGCGGTCGCGGCGGCGTAGTCGCCGTGCTCCGCATAGGCCTCGAGCGTCATGCGCGCCGCCACCGGGAAGCCGGCGGCCCCGCCGACGACGACCACGGTGTCGTCATCTACGTCGACGCCGCCCAGCGTGAACGACTGCACCCCGGCATCCAGATACAATCGGTAATAATTTCCGCGGTCGCCGTATTCGTCGGCCACGCGAAGCTGGGCGAGATGGGCGAGGAAATCCTGCGGCGCGAAGTAGCCGTTGCCCGTGTCCACGTCGTAGTCCATCCAACGCGCCGTGTAGCCGGCCTGCATGCGCACCCGGCGGACGGGTAATCGCGCCAGGAAGCCGGCATTGGCCGTCACCCGATCATTGTCATCGGTGAAGTCCGCCACACCCGCTCCGGCATGCACCGTGAAGCGGTCACCGACACCACCGTTCACGCGTGCCTCGAGCTGATCGAATCGGACGTTGTTGTCGGTGATCTCGGAGGAGTAACGGATCGCGTGACGCATCGCCGTCGCGTAGAGCTGCCAGCGGCGATCGAGGCCCCAGGCGTAGGACAGACCGCCGAGCGCCTCGCCCTCGGTCGTGTCGTCGGTACGTGTCAGGAAGTCGTAACCCAACGTCGCGGAGAGCCGCTGCCCGCGACCGGGATGGTATCCGACCGTCGCGTTGACGTTGTCCACGGTCGCATCACGGGCAAGCCCGGACATCTCGTAACGTCCCGCGCCGAGGTCGAGGCGGATCCGGCGGCCGAGTCCGAGACCGCCGCGCACGAGGAAGCGGGTCAGCTCGTTGTCGTCGGTATCGTCGAGGTAGCTCGCGTCCACGCTCCACCACGCTCCCGCCGAGCGCGAGACCGCGTCGTAGAGCTTGCCGACCTCCTCGTGGTCCGGATGCTCGCGCTTCAGCTCGATAGCCTGCTCGGATGCGCTCCGGATCTCAGCGGCCCAGAGGTCGAGGTAGGCCAGTCCGATACGTGCGTCCACGTTACCGGGGTCGGCGTCGAGGACGTCCTCGTAGGCCCGCCGCGCTTCGGTCGGCCGGGCAGCCCAGGCGTAGGTCCGCGCCAGGCCGAGCCAGGCGTCGACGTTGGCCTCGTCCCTGCGGATGAGGCCGTTGAATCGCACGCGCGCCTCGCCGAATCGCCGGTCCCACGAGAGGGTCTGCGCGCGGCCGAGCAACGCGTCGGGATCGTCGGGTTTGACCTCGAGCGCGCGGTCGTAGCGTTCGACCGCATCGTCGAAGCGACCGGACCACGACAACAGTTTGGCCGTGCGCAACAACGCCTCGAAGTTCTCCGGGTCGGCGGCGAGTACCTGCTCGTAGAGCTCGAGCGCGGCGGCGTGATCGCCGGCGTTCCAGGCGCGTTCGGCGTCCTCCGCCACGCCCGCGAACAGCGGGAGGCAGGCCACGAAGAACGCAGCAAAGGCCCGGCCGAGCGACCGGGGGGGGATCGGTCTTCGCTCTTTCATGTCGATTTCACATATGTAAGAACAACCCGTTTAACTAGCCGTTCTTGACGGTTAGAAAATACGAATGGGTCATCCGGTTGCCACCGAATTCGTGTGGGGGAGATCATTGTCTCCTATTCGACAGGTTTTTGCGCGCTCCAGCGGAAAGGCTTGACCGGCCGCGCCCGCGTGAAGATATTCAGCCCTGCCTCCTCGGGGAGGTTCGACATGACCCCGAGGCATCCCTCCGATTGGCTGGCTCTCTCCCTGCTTCCAGGGCTGGGCCCGACCGCACTGAATCGTTTGCTCGAGCAGCACCCCGAGCCGCGCGAGATCGCCTTCGACCTGCCGCCCGAGCTGATCGCCGCCCGTTGCCCTCGGGTGAAGGCCGAGCCCATCCGCAGGGCGCGTCGGCAACTACGGCGGCGCGTCGACACGGAGCTGCGGCGAGCACGAAATGCCGGGGTGAGCATCGTCACCCGGGACTCCGAGGAGTTCCCCGCCGAGCTCCGTGAGATCCCGGCGGCGCCTATCCTTCTCTATGTGCGCGGCACGATCGTGCTCGACCGGCCCCGGATCGCGATCGTCGGCTCCCGCACGGCGTCGCGCTACGGCCGCCGCTTCACCGAGGAGCTGGGACGCGGTCTGGCCCAACGCGGGTTTCAGATCGTCTCCGGTGGCGCACGCGGGATCGACACCTGCGCGCACCGCGGGGCGCTCGATGCGGGCGGGTCCACGATCGCCGTTTTCGGATCCGGGTTGATGGAGCCCTGCCCGCCCGAGAACTACGCGCTGTTCGAGGAGATCCTGGAGAACGGTGCGCTCGTCAGCGAGTTCCCGTTGACGTGTCCGCCGAGCAAGTCGACGTTCCCGCAGCGGAACCGGATCGTCAGCGGGCTGTCGGCCGCCGTCGTCGTCGTCGAGGCCGCGGCGCGGTCGGGTGCGTTGATCACGGCGAGCCAGGCCCTCGAGCAGGGGCGCGAGGTGCTCGCCGTCCCGGGCCCGGTCACCTCCCCCGTCTCGGCCGGCACCAACCGGCTGATTCAGGAGGGCGCGAAACTCGTTCAGCAAATCGATGATATCGTCGACGAGTTGCCGCCGCCCTACCGCCAGGTATTGCCCGCCGGCGGCGATCTCCCCGAATCGGACCGGAATGAGCCGGATCTGGAGGATTTGACCGGGGACGAGAGGAAGGTTCTGGGAATGTTGGACACGGTCGAGCCTGTTCACGCCGACGATCTCGCGCTGGCGGCGCCGTTCGACGTGGCACGGCTTCAGGTGGCGCTTTTTGGCCTGCAGCTGAGGGGGGCGGTTGATCTGGAACCCGGCCGGTACTATCTTCTGCGCCCTCGGAGGGAGCCCTGAGCCATGGCCAAGTCTCTGGTCATCGTCGAATCGCCGGCGAAGGCCAAGACGATCAACAAGTTCCTGGGCCGGGACTTCACGGTCAAGGCCTCGATGGGACACGTGCGCGACCTGCCCAAGCGCACGCTCGGCGTCGACGAGGAGACCTTCGAACCCGAGTACGCCGTCCTCCCGGACAAGAAGAAGACGCTCGCCGAGCTGAAGAAGGCGGCCAAGGCCGCCGAGGCGGTCTACCTGGCCTCGGACCCCGACCGCGAGGGCGAGGCGATCTGCTGGCACCTGAAGGAGGAGCTGCGCAAGGGCACCAAGGCCGCCTTCCACCGCGTGCTGTTCAACGAGATCACCAAGCGCGCCATCCTCGCCGCGTTCGAATCGCCGCTCGAGATCGACATGAACAAGGTCGAGGCCCAGCAGGCGC
>JABAOH010248378.1_pt1 | contig 18663 bp, 18 predicted proteins | sample 7062181 | NCBI WGS metagenome assembly JABAOH01 (sample SAMN14538630, study PRJNA623070) | marine sediment metagenome | biome: marine biome [ENVO:00000428]; feature: marine pelagic biome [ENVO:01000023]; material: deep marine sediment [ENVO:00002113]; isolation source: pool of 5 deep marine... | reverse complement strand
TCAAAAAAACGAATAGATCTTCTGCTTCCTGCTCTTTACCAATTTATTAAAAATCAAACAAGTTGCCCAAAAATCCCCGTCGTTCATGTTTGTTGTATTTTCCATGTTCACTCTGGTGGTGCTTATTATGACCACCCTCATAATAAGGGGCGCTATAATTTTGATTGGATTGAGACTGTTCCGGGGTTAATTGCTTCAACGATCTTTCAATGATCTTATCCAATTCTCCTTTGTCAAGCCATACGCCACGGCATTTTGGGCAGTAATCAATTTCAATTCCTTGCCTTTCCGTCATGATTAATGTTTCCTCACAATTTGGACATTTCATAAATCTTCGATTTAAAATGGTTAAACAGTTTTATAATTTCTTTTCCTATAGCATTTCACATAGAGAGCAGATTTCTTTTAAAAGCCTTCGCTTCCTATAATTTAATTTTTTGGATTCTAACTGCATTTAAAATGGCTAATAAGGCTACACCTACATCGGCAATTACAGCCTCCCAAAGATTTGCTACACCACCTGCACCCAATACAAGGACAATTGCTTTCACCACCATAGCCATAATAATGTTCTGCCAAACAATGCTTCTGGTGATCTTACCAATCTTAATAGCCGAAACAATTTTTGTAGGTTGATCGTTTTGAATTACTACGTCTGCCGTTTCGATGGTCGCATCGCTTCCTAATCCACCCATAGCAATGCCTGCATCTGCCAGGGCAACTACCGGCGCATCATTTACGCCATCTCCTACAAAGGCTATATGCTTACCTTCGCTTTTTATCTTTTGCACCTTTTCTACTTTGTTTTCCGGCAGCAAATCACCATAAGCTTCATCAATGCCTATCTTTTTGGCTACATGATTTACCACAGCCTGTTTATCGCCGGAAAGCATTACTGTTTTTATGTTCAGCTCGTGCATTTCTTTTATGGCTGTTGCTGCATCTTCTTTTATTTCATCAGCAATTGTTATATACCCGGCGTATTTATTGTTAAGGGCTGTAACCACCACAGTATCTACCAGGTTTTCCAGTTCATCAGGATAACTAATGTTATACTTTTTCATCAGCTTCAAATTGCCGGCAAGTATTTCTTTGCCATCTATTGTACCTTTCAATCCATGACCTGCAACTTCCTCTACATTGGTTGCCGTTGTATTGCCTACAGCATCACCTGCATAAGCAACAACCGCATTTCCTACAGGATGCGTTGAATTCTTTTCAAGTGCCGCCGTAAGTCTTACCAGTTCTTTTTCATCTATTCCGTTTGGTTTTACCTGTTGAACTTTAAACACACCTTTGGTAAGAGTACCCGTTTTATCCATAACAATGGTATTCACCTTTGTCATTACATCTAAGAAGTTGCCACCTTTAAATAGAATGCCATTTTTTGATGCCAGACCAATGCCGCCAAAATAACCTAACGGTATAGACACAACCAATGCACAAGGACAACTAATAACCAGGAATACCAGACCACGGTATAACCACTCCCGGAAAACATAATCATCTACGAAAAAGTATGGAACAACTATAACGGCTAGCGCAAGAAAGAAAACGATAGGTGTATACACTTTAGCGAAGCGGGATATGAACAATTGCGTTTGCGATTTCCGGGCAGTTGCGTCTTGCACCATTTCCAATATCTTACTTAGCTTACTATCTTTAAACAATGCCGCTACTTTTACGTCGGAAACGGTATTTAGATTAATCATACCGGCTAATACCTGTTCTCCTTTATACTTTGTATCCGGTCTGCTTTCACCTGTAAGAGCCGCTGTGTTGAACGATGCCTTTTCTGAAATAAGCTCACCATCAAGGGCTACTTTCTCTCCTGGCTTTATTTGAATCGTTTCCCCTAATTCTACTTCCTTAGGATTTATGACCTGAGTACTGCCACTGCGCAACACCGTTACTTCATCAGGCCTGATATCAAGTAAAGCCTTGATGCTGGCTTTGGCTCTTCGGACCGCTGCATCCTGAAACCATTCGCCAATGGTATAAAACACCATCACCGCTACACCTTCCTCATATTCGCCTATGGCAAATGCACCAACGGTAGCAACGCTCATTAACACGAACTCATTAAAAATGTCACCACGTCTGGCTTTACGAAAAGCCATGCCCAATACACTCCATCCTGCAAGCAAATAGGCTGTGGAGTTTATAATAAAAGCTATGGTTTGTGGAAGCGTTATCTTAAAACCATATTCCATTACCAGTAATATGACGAGAATGAATAAGCCTGCTAAAAGGTTCCAATGCTCTAACCATTGTGGTTTATCAGGCGTTACTTCCGAACCGTGATCATGATCGTCATGGTCATTGTCACCGTGCTCATGCCCGTCATCTTTTGAATGTATGTGTTCAGGCTTTTTATCGCTGACTTTTGTTAATTCAACCAATTTGAAGCCTTTATCATTTTTTTGATCGTTATTATTTTTCATAAAATGAATTAATGAATAAAGTATGTTATTATGCCGGTGGCAACTAATGTTATCCCGGTTATTACGCCTGCATTATGTTCGAGCGAATGCCAGTTAACTTTCAACAATCCCTTGTATGCAAATCTTACTAACAGCACCATACCTGCTGTAGTAATGGCGAAATACATCAGCGCTATAAACCAGACAAGCCATTTACCATGTGCTCCGGCTAACAGAAAATAAGCTTCGATTTCCAGACATGGTGAAAAGAACATTGCAACAACCAGTGCGGTGATAGTGCTATTTTTGGATGTCTTCTTTTTAATATTGTTATCAATATGAAAATGCTTGTGGTGGTGGTGACGGTAAATAAAAATGAAGCCCAACGCTATTAAAATACATGGAGCGATTAAATGTGTGAACTGTTCCACATGAATGGATAATTCAGAGCCTAACACACCTAAAATAGCACCTATTAAAATAGTGCTTAGCGCATGAGCAATAGCGGATATAAGCGTTACCTTTTTTACTTCTTCAATCGTCCAGTTTTCTTTCCTCCCAATGGCAATTACCGGCAGCCAGTGATTGGGTATGACTGCATGTAATAAACTCAATAATAAACTTCCTATAATAATGCTTATCATAATACGCTAAAATATTGTTTCTCCATACCCTTAATTGCCCGACGCAATATTTTTTTCTTTTCAACAAACTAAATCTTAATCTGTTCTTCAATAAAGGATTCTTCTTCTGTTTGAATAGTTGTATGCGTTATTTTAAATTCATCTCTCATTTTTGTTTTAATGGCTGTGAGCACATCTTTTACACTTACATTCTCCATAACCAACAAGTGAACACTCAACGCATTCATCCCTGATGTAAGTGACCATACATGTAAATCATGTATTGAAACTACGCCGGGTATTGAATTGAGCGTTGCTTTTACATCGGCGAGATTAATGTCAGAAGGTGTTCCTTCCAGTAGAACGCCTACCGCGTCTTTTAACAGTATCCATGTTCTTGGCAAAATGAAAAGTCCGATACCTGCGGATATAATGGGGTCAGCATAATACCATCCGGTAATCATCATAATAATGGCAGCCACAATCACGCCAATGGAAGTAAGCATGTCCGACAACACTTCAAAGTATGCTCCTTTCATGTTTAGGCTTTCTTTTGAACCTTTACGCAGAATAAGCATACCGGTAATATTTACGGCAAGCCCAATGGCTGCAACAATTAGCATATCTCTGCTTGAAACTTCAGGGGGTGATTTAAACCTTTGCCAAGCCTCATACAAAATGTAAAGTGATATAAAAATGAGAATAACGGCATTCGCTAATGCCGCCAAGATCTCTGCTCTATAATAACNNCAAGGCCACCAACATCAGTTAGCATGTGTCCTGCATCAGCAAGTAACGCTAGACTTTTGGTAATAATACCACCGATTACTTCCGCCGCAAGATAGGTGAGGGTTAAACCCAAAACCAACTTTAGCTTGCTTTTATTTTGATATGATGCTGATACAGCTTCCATAGAAAAACTATTATAACAACAAGTGTCTAATTAACCTTTTTATTAAATGGATTGTAACAAAGTGAATAATGCTGAAAGCAGTATCACACATTTCCAACAATTAAGCCTCATACTATTTTACTTTAATGATTAATGAAATAGTATAAGGCAGGTGCAGCTTCGGCAAGCTGCACCTGCCTTATACTTGTTTTAGCTCACCTGAACGTTGCCGTGATGGGCATGACAAGCATCTGCACATTTGCGACACTCTTCCGCACATCTTTTACAATGTTCGTGTTCATGCTTTCCGCATTCTTTAGCACATTCACGACACACTTTTTCGCAAACAGCTAAATAATCGTGAGCAAACTCACTGTCTCTGATTAAAAGCTGAGCGCCCAGAAAGCATACGTCTGCACAATCTCTGTCGAGTTCAATGCAATGTGCCATTGGTGTTACATCCTGTTCATCGAGGCAGGATGCTGCGCAATTTTCGCAGGCTGTTGCACATGCTAGAAGCTGCTGAATGAGGGCTTCGTGTTTGTGCCCTGAATGGTGATGATCACTTTGTTGATGTTCCATACTATTTGGTTTTTAAGAGTGAAAAAATCCTATCATAATTTATAGTCTTATAAAGCTATTAAAGCCGTAATGCAACTCAATTGCATTCTTTATAAACAATTGTTACAAACGCCTCTCCCTACTAAACTTAGTTCAGCCAGTTTGAACCTATCAGGAAGACTTATTTCAGGAATTTGTACTTTAGGCAAGCAATACAATTCTTTACAAACGGTACAATAAAAGTGAAGATGCGTATCAGAATGCAGTCCGTTATTGCACTCGTTTTGGCATAAGGCATACTTTGCTTCTGCGCCATCTTTAATGGTATGTATTATGCCCTTTTCTTCAAAAGTTTTAAGTGTCCTATAAAGTGTTATCCTGTCCGAACGTTCAAATTCAGTTTCAAGATTACTCAGGCTAATGGCTGTTATTTGTTTTAATAAATACTCCATCACCAACAACCTCATGGCAGTTGGTTTGATTTGCCTGGCAATGAGCATATTTTCAAGTTCTTTATTCATTTTGTTTGTCGCTTTTGCGATGTTTAATCTGCATCCTCTAAACCGCCTTTGTTATTTGTCATTTTTTTCTTCCATCTTATGTACCATTTCTGCCGCTCCAATACAAGAAGGATATATAGTGCCAAAGCTCCGAAGATGGCAATAAGAAACAAATCAAGACCTACGGCTACGCCAACAGCAGCGGTGCACCATATAGTGGCGGCTGTAGTTAATCCGGTAGTTGTATGGGTATCATTACTTTTATAAATAACTCCGGCACCTAAAAAGCCAATACCTGCAACAATGCCTGCTATTACCCGCCCTCCAGCTGTAGCTTCGCCAAGATGTTCTGCAATTGCAGTGAATAAGGTTGAACCGATACAAACGGCTGCATACGTTCTAATACCAGCATCCCGTTTGTACTTTTCTCTGTCGTAGCCAATAAAACCTCCTAACAAAAATGAAGCTGCTAGTTTTAGGACGATAATCAACTCATCACTTATACTCATTTCGATATTTTTTATATTGGTGGGTCGGGAAACCCTGCTAAACGGTAATCGTTCTTCCATAGGGTAAGAACAAAGCAGGGCTCCGACCCATATAATTATTCTTCCTCTTCGGTATTATTCATTTTAGACAGCAAATCATACGCGCCTTTTACCACCACTTTGCTTTCCATATTAAACTTGGCAGGAAGCGTTATAGCCGTAAATCCATTTTCGGTGACACCCGCACCCACTTCCACTCTTCTGAATTTAATAGTACTTTTTTCATCCGCATTTTTACTATTATTATTTTCGCTCTTTTCGTTTGCCGCCGCTGTATCTGTATTATTCTCTTCCAATACAAATATGTAGTTAGTTCCTCCTGCCTGCACCACTGCCTGTTGCGGAAGAGCGGTAGTTTCTGCGGCGCCCACCTCTACGATGGCATTAATAAACATACCGGGTATAAGGTTAGGCGAACGGTCTAATATTTGGGCGCTTACTTGAATGGTTCTGTCCGCATCTATGTCTTTACCTATTAAAAAAACTTTCGCATTGCGTTCAATACTATCGCCGGTTGCTTTAAATCGAACGGTTTGACCCATTTTTATTTTTGATAAATCTTTCTCAAACACTCTTATTTTGGCAAATATGTTCTTGGTGCTTGCCATATCAGCTAACACTTCATTAGGTCCTACATATTTTCCTACATTGGCATAAACGTGTGTTACATACCCGCTGATAGGAGCATGAATACTAACTCTTGATGTAAAATTTCCGGGTTTGACACTGGTAGGATTAATATTGGCAAGTCTTAGCTTTGACTTTAGTCCTTCAACACGGGCTACCATGCTATTATATTCGCTGGTGGCTTTTTGTAATGATTTACGTGCAGCAATATTCTCTTTTACCAGTTCTTCCTGGCGTGCTAGATCCTGTTTTAAAAATGATAACTGGCTGCTGCTTTCCAAGTAATCCTGTTGCATTTGCAAAAACTCAGGATTTTCTATAGTAGCAATAACCTGCCCCTCGTTTATGTATTTTCCTTCAATCACGGATGTGCTTTTAACGGTGCCGCCGTAGGGTGAAGTGATACTTATAGACTGGCTGGGTGGAACATCTATTGTTCCGGAAGCTTTTATGTAATTACCCAGATTCGTGATCGTTACTTTACCTAATTGAACATTTACTGCATTGTATTGGTCTTGCGTAAAGGCTACAAGAGTAGGGTCATGTACGTCAGCTACCGCTGTTTCCACTTTCGTTTCTTTTGAATTACAAGCTGCAAATAATATTGTGATTGTGAGCAAGCTTTTATACATTGTCTTAACCATGCTGTTTTTAATTTAATTTTTTACAGACCAGAAATGAGCTCCAGTTCTATCGCTGTTTGGTTATATTGATTAACGAATTCGATGTATTGGCGGCGAACATTATTTGCATTGTTTAAGGATTGAGATAATTGATAATAATCAATTTCTCCTGCTTCAAATGCTCGTTGAGAGGTACGGATAAGTACTTCCGCCTGCGGTAAAGCGGTATTGCGGTAATAGGCAATTTGAATTTGCAGCCGCCGAAGTTCAGAGAGCAACAAAGTGCCTCTTTGCGAAAGCCCAAAATAGAAGGCATCCACTTCTGCCTGGCGTGTTTGCATATTTATTTCTGCTGCTCGGATTCTTGCCTTTTGTGGTTTCGCAAATATCGGGATGCTGATTCCTGCTTCAATACCCTGAAACCGTTTGCCTACACCATATTTCTTTTGCCGGCCATCTACCTCGTATGTTCCTACTAACGACTGGTTAAAATAACCTATACTGAAATCAGGCAGCAGTTTGCTTTTTTCTACCTTGATTTCTTTTGCCGATACTGCTATCTGGCTGCGTAAGGCTTGCAATTGCGGATTATTGCCCAGTACAGAACTATCTAAACTTAAAGCAATCGTTTTTTCCTGTAAGAGCGTATCATCAATACCTGTAATAGTGGTATCATTCATAAACTTTCCTAACAGCTCTACGTTGGTATGTACGTATTCGGTAACCTGCTTTTGTTGGGCGATGGCTTCCTGCAATTGTGTATTCGCATTGTATTTCTCCAGAATGTTGGTTTCACCCGTTTTAAAGCGGACGTCTGCCGCTCTTAACACACGCTCATATAAGCTTATTAAACTGTCTGTCAGCCTTCTTTGCTCATTCCGGTAAAGCAATTGGTAGTAAACATTTTTTACCTGATAGGCTATCTGGCTTTGATATATTTTCAGTTGAAAGCGACTAGCATCTATAGAAGCATCAGCCAATTCTGATAGCCTTTTTAGATATACCGGATTAGGAATATTCTGAGTAACCGTGATATTGTTATCATAAGGTACAGGACTGTTGTATTGACCATAGGTAAGATTAATGTTTGTTTTACCAATATCCCTGGTGGCTCCTTTCAATGCCTGCTGGTACTGAACGCCCAAGTTTCCAACTCTCATATTTGGGTTTACGCCCAACGAACTGCTTATTGCTGTTTGTAAATTCACTCTATTGCCAACAGGAGCCTGTGCATAGGACAAGGTGCTGCTACCTAATAAAAAAATAAATATTGCTATTGCTGGAGGTATTTTCGTTCTCCTTTTTTTGATTTGAATTTTTTCAAACAAAGTATAAAGTACCGGCAGTACAATGAGCGTTAAAAAAGTAGCAGTAATCAACCCACCAATTACAACCGTAGCCAAAGGTTTTTGAACTTCTGCACCAGACCCATGTGATAATGCCATTGGGAAAAAGCCTAAAGAAGCAACGGTGGCGGTCATAAGTACCGGTCGTAATCGTATGGCTGTACCCGTAAAGATAATCTTGTTTAAATCCCTCATACCATTCTTTTTTAGCTGGTTAAACTCACTTATCAGTACGATGCCATTCAACACGGCTACACCGAACAAGGCAATAAAACCGATGCCTGCAGAAATACTAAAAGGCATTCCCCTCAACCATAAAGCGAATATGCCGCCTATAGCAGACATAGGGATAGCTGTAAAAATTAATAAAGAATACTTGATGGATCCAAAAGTGAAGTAAAGCAATAGCAGGATTAAGCCTAAGGCAACAGGAACAGCAACGGATAAACGTTTATTTGCTTCTTCCAGGTTTTTAAACTGACCGCCATAAGTAATAAAGTATCCGGGAGGGAATTTTATTTTCGCATCAATTTTTTGTTGTATCTCTTTTACTACAGAAGCAATATCCCTTCCCCGAACGTTAAATCCTACAATAATCCTTCTTTTTGCGTCTTCTCTCTGTATTTGGTTAGGTCCTAATTGATAGCTTATATCTGCTACTTGTTCCAACGGAATATTTTCCCCGTCTTTAGTAGTAACGTAGAGCCTTTTCACGTCTTCAATGCTTTGCCGTTCGGCTTCCTGCAGGCGTACTACCAAATCAAACCGCCTTTCTCCCTCAAACACTGTACCCGCAACGCCACCGGCAAAAGCTGAATTAATTGCCTGGTTAATGTCTGAAACATTTAATCCGTATTGTGCTATTTTATCTCTATTTAGTTTTATCGAGATTTGTGGTAATCCGATTAACTGTTCCAGATATAAATCTTCAGCGCCTGGTACGGTAGGCACAATAGCGCCAATTTTTTTGGATAACTCTGTTAATACCTGAAGGTCTTCGCCAAAAATTTTAATACCAACATCCTGTTTAACACCTGATAATAATTCATTGGAGCGAAGCTGAATTGGCTGAGAGAAGCCAAACGTAACACCGGGGATAGCTTCCAGGCTTTTCTGCATTTTTTCTGCCAGTTCCTCACGTCCCGTAGCACTTGTCCATTCTGATTTTGGTTTTAATATAACGGTAACGTCGGCTGCTTCAATGGGCATGGGGTCAGTGGGTATTTCGGAGGATCCAATTTTTCCAATTACTTCCTTTACTTCCGGAAATTTTTTCATTAAAATATCGGAAGCCTGTGTTACTTTATCAATGGTTTGGTTTAAGGAACTGCCGGTAAGCAGCCGTGTTTCAATGGCAAAATCGCCTTCATCCAACGTGGGTATAAACTCACCGCCTAATGAAGAGAAGATAACTATCGAAACCGCCAGTAAACCCACAGCCAGACCTACTACCAATAGTTTCATTCGTAATGCACCTTTTATGAGCGGCTCGTACCATCGCTGAATACGATCCATCATCTTATCTGATATATTCTTTTTATGGCTAATCTTTTTACTTAACAGTAAAGAGCTGACCATAGGCACGTAGGTGAGTGATAAGATTAACGCACCGAGAATAGCAAAGGAAACGGTTTCAGCCATTGGGCGGAACATTTTTCCTTCTACACCCACTAAAGCAAGAATAGGCAGGTAAACGATAAGAATAATGATTTGACCAAAAGCCGCAGAGTTCATCATTTTTTTGGCGGCGCCTCCTACTTCTGCATCCATTTCCGGCTGGGTCAGTTTCATGCCTTTTCGGTGCGCTATATGGTGCATGGTCGCTTCTACGATAATCACCGCTCCATCTACTATTAATCCAAAATCTATTGCTCCGAGGCTCATTAAGTTTCCGGTTACGCCAAATACTTTCATCAGTGATATGGCAAATAGCATAGCCAAGGGAATTACAGATGCGACTATTAATCCTGACCGTATGTTTCCAAGAAAAATAACCAGCACAAAAATTACGATGAGCGCACCTTCCATCAGGTTTTTTTCCACTGTATCAATAGCCCGGCCCACAAATGCACTCCTGTCTATAAAGGGTTCTATTGCAACCCCTTCGGGCAATGACTTTTGAATTTGTGCCATTTTTTCTTTCACCCTGTTAACCACCTCATTGGCATTGCTTCCCTTTAGCAGCATTACTATACCACCCACGGCTTCTTTATCGTTTCGGGTTAAAGCACCGTAACGGTTGGCGGCACCAAATCGTACGGTAGCTACATCGCGTATGGTAACCGGAACACCACTTTCTGTGTTTTTTACTACAATTCTTTCAATATCTCCCAAATCCGTAATCAAACCTTCGCTGCGAATAAAGTAGGCGTTGGGTTTCTTATCAATATAAGAGCCACCTGTGTTTTGATTATTCTTTTCAAGGGCTGAAAAGATGTCGGATATAGAAATATTATAGCTTCTAAGGCGATCAATGTTTAAGGCAATCTCATATTGTTTCAAAAAACCGCCAAAGCTGTTCACCTCTGCAACACCGGGAGTGCCTAATAATTGTCTTCGCACAATCCAGTCCTGAATGGTACGCAAATCCATTGCATCATATTTTTTTTCATATCCCTTTTTGGCATATACTACATATTGGTATATCTCACCCAATCCTGTTGAAATAGGTGCCATTTCAGGCTGACCCAAACCCGGCGCTATGGAATTTTTTGCTTCGGTTATCCGTTCCGACACTTGTTGGCGTGCCCAGTATATATTGGCATCATCATGAAATACTACGGTAACTACGGAAAGTCCAAAACGGGAAATAGAACGAACTTCTTCAATTTCCGGAATGGTTGCCATTGTTTGCTCTACTGGAAAAGATATAAATTGTTCTACTTCCTGAGCCGCGAGGGAAGGACTTACGGTAATGATTTGAACCTGATTGTTGGTAATGTCAGGTATCGCATCTATAGGCAGTTTTGACGCACTCCAGGCACCCCAAATAATAAGGGCAACTGTAAAAATGCCTATGATGAGCTTGTTCTTGATGGAAAAATCAATAATTCTATTTAACATTTTTTAAAGNNTAACATTTTTTAAAGAAGGTTAATATCCGGTAACCAAACGATAGTATCTAATGACAATGGCTATGATGGCGCCTATCATTAAAATGGACAGGATAATTATAGAAATGGTTCTAATAACCCTGAACTGTGGACGTTTAGAAACTTTGCGTTTCTTTTTACCGGATTTTGTTGTCAAAACTGGCGTGTATTGAAGACAAAACAGAAATACCTATTTAAGGAAATAATAAGTAAGCTGAAATAAGTTAAAGAGGAACTATGCCAGTTGAGGAGGTTGCCAGATGGACAACGAAACGCCTTCGATAAAGGATGAATAGAAGGGATTATATTTTTTTGTTGATTCAGGCTTAAATAAAACTAATTTTCCTAAAGTTTGTGGGATAGGAGTACCTGAGCAACAGGAACAACTACAAAAAGGAGAACAACTATCTGTTTTAGAATGATTATCCTGCTGATGAGATTGTTTTACTACTACTTGTTTTGCGTTGCCCATTGCATTAGCACCATCTGTACAAGGCATACAGCTTAGTACTAAAACAATAATGGATAATATGAAGGCAATAATTTTCAAGTTCGGCAAATCTATGTACAATATTTTTAAAATGCAAATCTAAAAATGTAGCATTGTTGCATAAGTTTAAGCCATAAGCGTATGGAAAGCATTGTTTTGTAACCTCTGCCCCGAGAGTACTGGGCGTTAATTTCAATGCCACAGACAAGATAAGTAATAGCAGGCAGATATAACGTTAGCGCTAACCACACTTAGGTCACTGCAAAGTAAAACACATAGGTGTAAACTCCTGACTATAGAATATAGAACCAATGTTGAAACTTTTTCCGATAGCCATTTCTTAGAAATACGTCGAGATCCCAAACTGAAAGCCTGATAACTTTACCGGGGGATTTCCTAAAATATCCTGCTGCCAATTATGACGATAATTGAAGCGAATAACCGTTTGCGCTGTTGGCCGCCAGCTAATGGCCGGAACTATGGAAAACACATCATCTGAAATATTACCACCTGTTGATTTAAACGTGCCCTTATTCCAGTCAAGATATTCCAGGCGAAGTGCAACATTTAATACGGCTTTCTCAAATCCAAACATACTTCTTTGCAAAACAGGCTGAACAAAATCAACAAAGCCGCCCTGTTGTTTCTGCCCAAATTGCTCCGTATAGGTTTCAGGTATATCTACATTCACCAATGCCCACTCACCATTAATGTTCGTTTTTATTTTTGGAAGGATTGTATTGAAATCTAATGCAAATATATTTACCCGTCTTTTCTTATCTAATGTCAATCCATCTTCTTCAAACTTATTATAGATACCTCCCATGTAGGATAATCCCAATTCACCAATTTTGCTATTTCTTATAGCGACTTTTCCGGTAAACAAAGGGCGGCCATTAAAACTCTCTTCAAAGCGATCAGGATTTTCCTTACTGGCTGGCAAAAAGGTTTTATTCTCCGAATTAGCAATGATCTTATCATCAAACCCATTGGTCAGATAAACTTCATAGCCATAGGCCCAGTCATTGGTAAATTTCTTACCAAATATTCCGAACCCTACATTGCTCCAGGTCGCTGGCAGCATTTGAGTTGCAGAAATAGGTCTATCCACAAATTCCCATTTCGGCCCATCGTGGTTTTGATTGAATGCACCAATAGGGTTCATGACAACACCACCCCGAAAATTCAATAAAGGAGCAAATTCAAAATCAACAGACGCAAATTCAATATTGATTTCTTTTGTTCCATCTTCAAATTCGATTTCAGATAAGAATTTTATTCTTTTAGCTATTGATGAAGAAACAAATAAGGTAAGCCTGCGCATCTGGAATTGATGACCTTCTGTAACTCCGTCCTCACTTAAATACTGATAGTTCGCTTCCACATAGCCGCCCAAAGCAACTGGCAGTTTTCCAACTTGGATAAATGGCCGATTATATACTGCATCCATATTTAATTGCAGACCCGATGTGTCTTTTGAGGGTTTTCTCAGGAGTGCGGGATCAATCTGCCCAAAGACAGTATTCAGTAATAAAACTAACGGAAGCAGTAATCCGATTTTTTTCATGATTGCTTTCTGAGGTCTATGAATAATTCATTATTAGTAACAGTAATGGGGAATGTTCGCAAACTATTATCTGCAGGGCCATTAGTAACTTGTCCCTTGTTATTAAATTCGCTGCCATGTGCAGGACATTGTAAAACATCGCCGGAAGCCTGTAACTCCGTTCCCTGGTGAGTGCACCGCATCCACAAGGCTGAATATTGTTCATCGCTGAATCGGTAAATGCAGATTGGGTATTGCAAGGCATCATTCCTGACAATTATGAAAGATCTGTATGCAGTATTCCCTTTTTGTCCGATCTTAAATTCATCCTTGCTTATTGTCAAACCATCTTTACTAAGATTTCCTGAAATATACCGTGTAGTTGTGCAGGATGATACAAAAGAAGAAATTGCTGTGGTTGATAAACATGCTGTACAGGCATTTGTAATAAAGTCTTTTCTCGTCATGTTATTGGGAACTTTACAATGATTCAAGGAACTTGATGATTTTTACTTTGTCTGTTGGTGATAGTTGCTGGAAGCTGTTTTTACTTTGCTGCGCTTCTCCACCATGTAACAGTATTGCTTCCTCAATGCTTCTGGCTCGGCCATCATGCAAAAGAAAATACTGCCCACCTTGTGAGTTTTTTGAAAGCCCTAAACCCCATAGAGGCGGAGTGCGCCATTCGGGTGTTGTTGCCGAGCCTTCTGTATAACCATCATCCAGACCGCTGCCCATATCATGTAGCAACATATCTGTGTAGGAATGAAATGTCTTATTGGATAACGCTGCAATGGATGATATGCCGGTTGCTAATGTGGGCGTATGACATTTGCCACAGCTTATGTTTATAAAAATCTGTTTGCCGGCATTTACGTCTGCATCATTTGGGTTTCGTTGAATGGGTGCTTTCAGGGTTTTGAGGTAAAAAATAACATCAAGTACAGTCTGATTGGAAACTTCAGGATCAACTTCCTGGTATGTATAAGTATCATAGTGCTCATACGATGAATTAACCCCCATATCCTGGTTGTAAGCATTGGCTGTTTGTTGCATCAGATCATATACGGCTGCTTTTTTGCCAAACCTGCCGATATACTTACCATTCTGTTCTATTGTGCCGGGTCTTAGTGTGGTGTAAGCTGGTGCAGTTATCCAGTTTATACGGCCTGATATACCATCACCATCTATATCGTTTTCATCTGATAAAGCAAGTAAGGTGGCATCAGGCACGGCATCCAAAAAGCCAAGTCCGGTATTTGCCGGAGGCATGAACCGGGAAAAAGTAGCTCCGACAGGAATTTGCTCGAACTGAAAACCCGGAACCGCCCGGTGTTGTAATTGCGGGCCTCCTAAATTCAGGAACTGGTTTCCGGTGCTATCTGTTTGCCCAAAGCGGGTAAAGGTAGTAAACGGGTGACCCTTTCCGTCACCAGCATGACATGTGCCGCATGAGGTTGCCACGAATAACGGCCCTAATCCTGTTTCGGCAGTAAATACTTCATCATTAAAAGCTATATCCCCTCTTAGAAATATGGCATTCTGTTCATTGGTTAAGCCCTCAATAGGTCCATCCAGTAATTCATCATCAGTGGGAGCTTTGGGTAATATCTTCTCACAAGCCACTGCTTCTACAATTAACAGTATAATGATGCTCATGATTTTTATCTTTTTCATATTATTATTGTAAAGCTATAAAATTAGAGTTACAAAAATAAAAAATTAGACGAATCTAATTTTAGATTTCTATTGGTTTATGTAACTTACATCAAAATACCTAAAACAGTGCATTCATTTACCGAAGAGAATTACCTGAAGGCCATTTATAAATTGCAGGAAACCAATGGGGAAGTTGTGGCTACCTCTGCCTTAGCCCAGGTAATGGGGGTTCATTCTCCCTCTGTGACCGATATGCTAAAAAGGATGGCTTCTAAAAAACTGGTGATCTATCAGAAATCCAAAGGGTTTAAGCTTACTGAAAAAGGAAGGCAGGTTGCTGTTGGAATTATCCGAAAACATCGCCTTTGGGAAGTTTTTTTGGTAGATAAGTTAGGTTTTCGCTGGGATGAAGTGCATGATATTGCCGAAGATCTGGAGCATATCCAAAGCGAACCATTGGTGAACAAACTGGATGCCTATTTGGGTTATCCTAAAGCAGACCCGCATGGCGATCCAATACCGGATGAAAACGGAAAGCTGAAAAAGGTAAAAACCCAACCGCTTACTTCTGCTCCCCTTAAGAAAAAGGTTACTATAATAGCTTTAGGCAATTCTTCCGATGAATTTTTACGGTATCTCGACAAGATGGGCATAACTATCGGTGATACTGTAGAAGTATCAGAAATTGAGGATTTCGATAAGTCCGTTACTGTACTGCATAAGAAAAGCTCATTCAGCCTAAGTAATGAAGCTGCCAACTTTTTACTGGTTAATGTATAACTTCTGAACCAGTTTGTATTTAAGTATTTGCTTAAATACTTATTTTTCGTATTTTCGTTCAATGAACGACAATACTTGTATCCGGCTATTTGCAGACCAGGAGCAAATAAAGAACTGTAAGGACAAATTAAAGACAGCACAGAAATCATTTGCAAGCCTCTCAAACATTTTGGCTTTAGCAGGTAATGAAGTAAGACTGAAAATTGTTTACTTGCTTGAAGAAGAAAAAGAGCTTTGCCCTTGCGACCTTTCAGACATTTTAGGAATGAGTATTCCGGCAATATCACAGCATCTAAGGAAACTGAAAGATGGCAGCATTGTAGAAACAAGAAAAGAAGGACAAACCATTTATTACTCCCTGACACAAGAGAACCTGAAGATTTTAAAACCTTTCTTTAAACATATCAATCAGCAAACTCAAAAACTGGAAACAGTATGATAAGTGCAAAATCATCAGGCACTTTCAGCAGTGCAGGAGTATTCTCATCAATTGCAGCTTCGCTTTGTTGCATCACACCTGTTGTTACATTACTTGCAGGTAGTAGTAGCATTGCTGCAAACATTTCATGGATTGAACCGGCACGACCTTATTTAATCGGTGTATCAATAACTGTCCTTGCCTTTGCCTGGTATCTCAAACTCAAACCTGCTAAAACAAGCGATATGGATTGTAATTGCGAAACAAGGAAGAAGCCTTCTTTCCTTCAGTCAAAAACATTTCTTAGCATCGTAACAATATTTGCTATTTTGATGATGACATTTCCACTGTATGCAAAAATGTTTTATCCGAAACCCAAAGTTCAGGTAGCATCTATTGTCACAATTGACAATAGGCAACAGGTAGAGTTTACAATCCAGGGCATGACCTGTGAAGGCTGCGAAGCGCATGTAAACAGTGAACTCTCAAAAGTAAACGGAGTAATTGCTTATAAAACTTCTTATGCTACCAAAAGCAGTTTGGTCACTTTCGATAAATCAAAAGTTGATGTAAAGACCATTGAAGCAGCGATTAACAAAACAGGCTACAAAGTAAAAAACTATGAGTTTATGAGCGCATCTAATTCAGCAGTTTCATTTTATGAAGCTCCCTTAGTTTGTCATGCAGCACCTGCAATTGGTTGTGGCAGCAAAGCTAAATTCATGTTGGTTGACTTGGAAAAAGTCACTGATGCAGTAGAAGGTGCTTGGCTAAGTAAAACCGGAACAGTTGTAGCCGTAAAATGGAAGGCAAATACAAATGATAGCAAGAAAGCTGAAATTATCACTATAGTTAGTGACAGCCACAATATCGAACTTGCTACTATTACCATAACAGAGGCAAATAAATATGCTAATTCCTTTCCCGATAGCAACGAGTGGTTCAAAGGCAAGGAAGTAGATAAATTAAGTAAGGAAGAATCACAGATTATTGCAAAGAATACCATTGCGGGCTACAAAAAAGAGGGTCTTGTAAAGGCATCTTTTGAAAAACCGTTTCAGGCAGACATTGCAAAAATTTATGAAAACCTGTTCCTGTCTATTACTTCTTACAAAGACCTAACGAGTGAAGCTTACGACAAAGTAGAACAGCAGATACAGCAAGCTGGAGAAAAATATGTAGGCAAAGGCAAAATGCCAAGAGTAGAACTTTGTGTATCTTCTGAGGAAAAATGTGAAAAAGATAAATCATGTTCACAAGGCAGTGGTAAATCATGCTGTGATAAAGAGGAATAAAGAATGGAAAACATACTAACGCTACAGTCAACGATCACTTGCCCTCACTGCGGTTTTCAGAAAGAGGAAACCATGCCTACGGATGCATGTCAGTATTTTTATAAGTGTACAAACTGCGAAACCATTTTAAAACCGAAACAGGGAGATTGCTGTATATTCTGTAGCTACGGCACTGTAGCTTGCCCACCCATACAGATGAATAAATCCTGTTGTGCATAGGGTTATTAAAATAGTTTTTTATATCATTATTCTTCTCGGAATAGTGCATATTAGTTTTGCTTTTCCTCTATACATGAATACCGATACACTCTGGTTTGTAGGCGCAGGTATGGCAATTATTTTTTCAGGACTACTTAACCTTCTTGCAATAGACAGAGGCGGTTCAAGGTTCACAAAATGGATAGCAATAATAACAAATGCAATTAATTGTGCTATGTTTTGTTTTGCTTTACCCATACAGAAAGAACCACAGGTATATGTAGACATCCCTATTTTTTTTGATAACTACTATAGCTTATATAGTTGAATTAACGAGGCATAAAAGTATTAAGCAATAAGAGTATGAAAATGAATAAAACTATTCCTACCCTTCCGGTTCAGGATACTAAAGTTTCATGTGCGTATTATACAAACAGGTTAGGTTACTATTCGCCACCAGGAGGAAACATTTGCTATTGCAGTTCGTGATGATATTGAAATTCATCTCTGGCAGTCATGTGATAAATCCTGGAAATGGAGAAGCATTTTTTTAGCACTAAACCCAGGTACAGCAAGTTGCAGAATACAGGTGCAAGGTATAGATGAACTTTTTGAACAGTACAAAAAACAAGGTGTCTTATACAGTTCATACGGTAGTTCAAGAACAGTATTGGGGTCACAGTGAATTTCCTGCCGTAGATAACTACAGAAATCTGCTTACATTTTACGAAATAATAACTTAAAGGCGAATTAACTGTTTTTGTGAGAAAGCCTCCACATGCCCCACCACCCAGCCGCAGCTAAGGGAAGAGCCGTAATCATACCAGGAAAATAGCCGTATGGCTCGTCTGTGAGGAGTGGAAAAACAAAGTGTGCCAGCTCGATAATTCCGGTCGAAGTAAAAAATGTCCATGCCAGGTAGTATCCGAAATCGTAGCCGCGCTTCACAAGGAATGGCACCAGAAGCCATGCTCCTATAGGCAGAATCAACAGTGAGATCACCAAAAGGAGAGTAATTTCCGGGACGGGAACTCCGGTAATT